>ERZ506432.12-NODE-12-length-92578-cov-6.909190_pt1 | contig 92578 bp, 82 predicted proteins | sample MGYA00513663_ERZ506432 | MGnify/ENA metagenome assembly ERZ506432
CAGGCCGACGGCGGCGTCAGCTACGACGGGGTGCTGCTGCCGGTCATCCGGGTGCTGGACCGCAAGGGCTGGTCTCAGAACCGGCCGGTCACGAAGGAGGATAAAAAGCGCCAGCTGGCAGCGGGCGCGATCTGCGGCGTGCTGCTGTTCGCGGCGACGACACTGCAGCAGTTCGGCCTGCTGGACACGACGGTCGGCAAGTCCGGGTTCGTGACGGCGCTGTATATCGTCTTTGTGCCGATCGTCGGGGTGCTGACGGGCAAAAAGGCGGGCCTCAGGGTCTGGCTCTGCGCGGCAGCCGCGGTGTTCGGGATGTATCTGCTGTGCGTCGGCTCCGGGTTCTCGGTCGCGGGCGGAGATCTGCTGACGCTCGGGTGCGCGGTGCTCTTTACGTTCCATATCTGCTATATCAGCGCCGTCTCGCCGCGGATGGACGGGGTGCGGCTGAGCTGCGTACAGTTTTTTGTGTGCTCTGCCCTGTCGGCGATCGGCATGTTCGTGTTCGAGTCGCCGGACTGGGCCTCGATCCGCAGCTGCTGGCTGCCGATCGTGTACGCGGGCGTGTTCTCCGGCGGCGTGGCCTATACCTTCCAGATCATCGGCGAACGGGACGTGCAGCCCGCGCTGGCGTCGCTGCTGATGAGCCTGGAATCGGTCTTCGCGGCGCTGTTCGGGTGGATCCTCATCGGGCAGGGTCTTTCCGGGAAGGAGCTGATCGGGTGCGCGATCATGTTCGCGGCCATCCTCCTGTCGCAGCTGCCGGAGCGGAAAAAGGCCGGCTGAGTCTCCCCTATTCCTTTCAATTGGCTCTGCGGGAAATTCCCGCAGAGCTTTTTCGAACGTATAGTGGAAATATTTCTGGATCTGTGATAATATAAATATGTATGTGCATCCGCCCGGCGGAGGCAACTTTCCGGATGGAGGATCTGGTATGACCTATTGGAGCGCCATTTTACTTGGTATCATACAGGGGCTTGCGGAGTTTCTGCCGATCTCCAGCTCCGGCCATCTCGCCATTCTGCAGAACTTCCTGCGCATCGGGGATCTGGAAAACCAGATGCTGTTTGACGTTCTGCTGCATCTCGGGACGCTCGGGGCGGTCATTCTGGCGTATCATACGGAGCTGCGCGGGCTGTGCCGCGAGGGGCTTACCATGCTCCACATCAAAAAGCTGCGGCGCGGCGTGAAGCCCGATCTGCCGCGGCGGCGGCTGCTGCTGTTTCTGATTGCGGCTACGCTCCCGCTGATCCCTGCCGCGCTGCTGAACGACTGGCTGGATCCGCTGTTCTACAACACGTTTTTCATCGGCTTCGCGCTCATCGTGACCGGCTTTCTGCTGCTGGCGGCCGACCGCTTCGGCCACGGCAACAAGACCGAGAAGGCCATGACGCTCTCGGACGCGATGGTCATTGGCCTTGCGCAGATGATTGCCGTCGTACCCGGCCTGTCCCGGTCCGGGACGACGATCTCCGCCGGGCTGCTGCGCGGGTTTGACCGGACGTTCGCGGTCCGCTTCTCGTTCTTCCTCTCCATCCCCGCCGTGCTGGGCGCGAACCTGCTGTCGCTCATCAAGGCCATTTCCGCCGGGATCGACTGGGCGGAGGTGCCGATGTATCTGTGCGGCGTCGCGGCGGCGTTCGTATTCGGATATCTCGCCATTTTCGCGCTCAACCGTATCGTGCAGCGCGGGAAATTCGGCGGATTTTGCTATTACTGCTGGGGCGCAGGTCTGCTGACGCTGATCCTGTCCCTGATTTCGTGAGGTGTAAGGTTCCATGGCCACCAATAACAAAAGAAAAACGACATCTTCCTCCTCCCGCGGGCGGAAAAAGCCGGCCAAGAAGCAGGCCGCGCCCATCCGGCGGGAGGTCGGCGCCTGCGTGTGTCTGGTGCTGGCGCTGCTGACGGTGCTGTGCTGCTTCCGGATCGACGCGGCGATCTTGAATCTGCTCGGGTCTGTATTCCGGGGGCTGATCGGCGCGGGATTTTATATCCTGCCGTTCTCGTTCGTGATGAGCTTTCTCATCCTCATCCTGCATGACGGCCGCCCCGTCGCGCTGCGCGTGACGTGCACGTTTCTGACGGCCGCGCTGGTCGGCAGTCTGGTACAGCTGGTGGGCGGGAGCTTTGACGCGCCGGAGGGCTGGGAAGTCGTCACCGCGCTCTGGGACGGCGGCATCAGCGGCACGGCCGGGGGCGTACTGTCCGGCGGGCTGGCAAGTCTGCTCGCGGCGCTCATCAGCCGGATCGGCGCAGTGATCGTGGTGATCGTCGGGATGCTGCTGAGTTTGATCACGAGCCTCAATATGACGGTCGCGAGCATCGTGACCGCCATCAAGAACCGGCCGCGCGCCGAATATGCCGAACCGCAGCGCGAGCATAAGGACACCGCACAGGCCATCGTCGACACCGTCGCCACGCACCACATCGAGCATGTCCAGCGGGCCGAGCAGCGCCGCGCGTCGCGGATGAGCGAGTTCGACCTGCCGGTCGACGATCCTCCCCTGCCCGAAGAGACGCCCAAAAAGAGTGCAAAGCGCTCTGCGCCCATGCGGCCGGATGTTTTTGTGGAGAACAGCCGCAGGCAGGCAAAGCCGTCCGCAGCGCCCGCGCAGGAGCCGGAGGCCGCGGAAGCGCCCGCCGCGCAGGCAGAGCCGGAGGTGCATACCGACTACAAGTCGCAGTTTGACGCGCTGATCGCTGACCAGCCGGAGCCGCCGGCAAAGATGGCGGAGCCGGAACCGGAAGAAGAACCGGCCCCCATCCCGAACGTCATTCCCATGACACAGCCGCGGCAGATGCCGCCGCTCATCATCGACCATTTTGACGCACCCAAATCTGAGCCGCAGCCCGCCCCGGCCCCGGAAGAACCGCTTCCGCCGCTGCAGGTACCGGAACAGCCGGAAAAGCTCAAAAAAGCGGACGTACAGCTCGAGGCCGCGCAGATCGCGCAGCAGATCACGCAGCAGGAGCCCGCAAAGCCCGAGTATCAGTTCCCGCCCGTCGACCTTCTGAAGGCCGGGAGCGGTCAGGCGCACGACGGTACCGAGGAAATGCGGCAGAACGCGGAGCGGCTGAGCGATACGCTGCAGTCGTTCGGCATCGAGGCGCACATCATCAACGTCACGCGCGGCCCGTCGGTCACGCGGTATGAGCTGGAGCTGCAGCGCGGCGTCAAGCTCTCGAAGGTCACGAATCTGGCGGACGACATCGCGCTGGCGCTCGGCGCGTCGGGCGTGCGCATCGCGGCCATCCCGGACAAGATCTCTGTGGTCGGCATCGAGGTGCCGAACCGGATCGTGTCGGTCGTCATGGCGCGCGAGGTCATCGACTCGCCGGAGTTCGCAAAGCACAAGTCGAAAGTCTCCTTTGCCGTCGGCAAGGATATCGGCGGCAACCGCATCATCGGTGATATCGGCAAGCTGCCGCATCTGCTGATCGCCGGTACGACCGGCTCCGGTAAATCGGTCTGCATGAACAGCCTGATCATCTCGCTTCTGTACAAGGCGAAGCCCGAGGAGGTCAAGCTCATCATGATCGACCCGAAGATGGTCGAGCTTGGCATCTACAACGGCATTCCGCATCTGCTCATCCCGGTCGTCACTGATCCCAAAAAGGCCGCAGGCAGCCTGCAGTGGGCGGTCACGGAGATGATGCGGCGCTACCGCATGATGGCGGACGCGGGCGTCCGCGATCTTGAATCCTACAACAAACAGGCGCGCATGTCCGCCGACGATGAGCTCGAGCCCATGCCGCAGATCGTCGTCGTGATCGACGAGCTGGCAGACCTGATGCTCGTGGCTGCCAAGGAAGTCGAAGAATCCATCTGCCGCATCGCGCAGATGGGCCGTGCGTCGGGCATCCATCTGGTCATCGCGACGCAGCGTCCGTCCGCGGACGTCATCACGGGCCTGATGAAAGCCAATATCCCCTCGCGCATTGCGTTCGCCGTCGCCTCCGCGATGGAATCGCGCATCATTCTCGATACTGCGGGCGCGGAAAAGCTCGTCGGCAAGGGCGATATGCTCTATGCGCCGCTCGGCCAGGGCAAGCCCAAACGCGTGCAGGGCTGCTTCATCACGGACAATGAGGTCCAGGACGTCGTCACGTTCATCAAGGATTCCAGTGAGGCGGAATATTCCGATTCCGTCATGGCAGAGATCGACAAAAAGGCTGCGGAGAGCGGAAAATCCGGCTCCGGCAGCTCCGGCAGCACTGCCGCGGAGACCGAAAGCTCCGACGGCGACGAGATGCTCCCGGCCGCGGTCGACGTCATTCTCGAGACCGGACAGGCCTCCGTCTCCATGCTCCAGAGGCGCTTGAAGCTCGGCTACGCCCGCGCGGCGCGCATTATGGATGAGATGGAGGAGCGCGGCCTCGTCGGCCCGTTTGAGGGCTCCAAGCCCCGCCAGCTGCTCATCACGCGCGAGCAGTGGCAGGCCATCAAAGACGGCGCGCCCATCTCCAGCGAACCCGTGGAGGAGGAGATCCCGTAAGCACTCCCCTCTCCCGGCAATTTCTTTGTTTCTGTTATCACCGGGCACTGCCCGTGATAAAATATTTGCGTTGCATCCGGGAAGACCCGGAGTGACAGCAGGAGGTACTTATGAAACGCAACAATCATGCATCCGTCGTCCGTCTGACCTCGCTGGCCATTCTGGCCGCACTGGTCGTCGTGCTGCAGACCGTAGCCAGCGGCATCCGGATCGGACCGGTCCCGATCTCGCTGACGCTGGTACCGATCGTCGTGGGCGCGATCCTGTTCGGGCCCGGCGCGGGCGCGGGACTGGGCTTTGTGTTCGGCCTTGTGTGCCTGATCGCGGGCGTCACCGGCGCGGACCAGTTCACGTATCTGCTGTGGACGGCCAGCCCGTTCTGGCTGATCGTCGTGTGCGTCGGCAAGGCCGTGCTGTGCGGCCTGTGCGCGGGACTCGCTGCAAAGGCGCTGGAAAAGAAGCAGACACTCAGCTGCATCGCGGCGGCGCTGGTTGCGCCGGTCGTGAACACGGGCGTGTTTGCCGTCGGGATGCTGACGGTCTTCCGGCCGATCCTGGCGCAGTACGCGGGCGGGACGGATGTTGTGACGTATCTGTTCGTGGCGTTCATCGGCGTGAACTTTTTGGTGGAATTCGCCGTCAACGCGGTGCTGAGCGCCGCGATCGCGCGGATCGTGCAGGTCGTCAGAAAACAGCTGGAAAAGTAAAGAAAAAAATCCTGTGCCATTCGGCACAGGATTTTTTCAGCGTTTCAGGCTTGCGATCAGCTCCAGCAGACCGTAGACGATGGGCTGGTGGAGCAGGTAGATGAACAGCGACTGGCGGCCGCACCAGCAGAAAAAGCGCGCGATGCCGCTGTTTCGGAACGTACCTGGCAGGCGCGTTTTTTTGTCCGCGTAGACGGTCCGGCCGAGGACGGTACCGAGCATGTACCAGCCCAGGTGCGGCAGGAGCGGAAAATAGTCGCTTGAGGTGAAGCCCTCGTAAAGTAGGCCCAGCGGGAACAGGAATTTCGCCCGCACGACGGTCCCGGCGATCAGATAGCCCGCCACGACGAGGACGATGCCGATGGCGGCCAGCGCCGGCGTCGGCAGCCGCCGGTAGACGGGATAGAGCATCATGCAGACGCCGAGCAGGTGCAGCACGCCGAACCAGACGATCACGTCGCGCGTGGCCATGCCGAGGCGGTACATGCCGAAGGTCACGAGCGAGATGAGCAGGCCGCAGGCAAAGACGATGCAGCCGCGGCGGAAGCTGCGCGAGCCGAGCGTGGCGCAGCAGCCGGACAGGATCACGAAGATCACGCCGCCGTACTGCTGGATGAACACGTACCAGGCGGGCAGATGCAGGTCCAGGCCGATAAAAAAGCCGAGATCGTAGATCAGGTGGACGGCGATGACGCAGAGGATGCACACGCCGCGCAGGGCGTCAAGCTCCCAGATGCGATCGTTTTTCTTCATGGCAGACTCCCGGAATTCGGGCAGCCTGCCGCGGAGGCGGCAGGCTGCGGGTTGGTTTCGTTACGGATTCTTCGCGTCTTCCGCGGCCTGACGCTCGGCCTCTTCCTCTTCGAGCACGCGGTAGGCGACCTTGCCGACCAGGGTCTTGGGAAGCTCGGGGCGGAACTCGATGTCGTACGGCATGGCATATTTGGCGATATGCTGGCGGCAGTAATCGAGGATCTCCTGCTTGACGGCGTCCGACGGCTCGCAGCCGGGGCGCAGGACGACGAAGGCCTTGACCTTCTGCATCTTATACGGGTCCTTGACGCCGATGACGCAGGACAGGAGGACCTTTTCGTGGCCGTCGATGATGTTTTCCAGCTGGCCGGGATAGACGTTGTAGCCGGAGGTGATGATCATGCGCTTGATGCGCTGGGAGAAGTAGACGAAGCCGTCCTCGTCCATCTTGCCGAGGTCGCCGGTATGCAGCCAGATGCGGCCGTCGTCGTGGCGGCGGAGGGTGTTATGGGTCTCCTCGGGGTTGTCGACGTACTCAAGCATGACGGAGGGGCCGGAGACGCAGATCTCGCCCTCGAGATTGGCGTCGAGCTCCTGCGTGGTGCCGGGCTTGACGATCTTGTAGTAGGTATCGGGGAACGGAACGCCGATGGAGCCGACGCGGTTATAATCCTTCGGGGTCAGGCAGGAGGCCGTGACGCACTCGGTCAGGCCGTAGCCCTGACGGACCTGCACGGAGGCATGGTGCATTTTCAGGAACTCGTCGACCTTCTTCTTGAGCTCGATGGACATGCTGTCGCCGCCGGAGAAGACGCCCTTCAGGCAGCTGAGGTCGGCGTTTTCGAGCTTTTCGGCGCGCAGAAGGGCCTCAAACAGGGTCGGGACGCCGGGGATGATGTTCGGCTGCTTCTTGATGAGCAGGTCGGCGTAGGTATTGACGTTGAACTTCGGGACAAGGATGCAGCACGCGCCGCCGATGAGGGCGGTATGGATGCCGATGCCGAGGCCGAAGCCGTGGAACACGGGCATGACGGAGAGCATCTTCATGCCGTCGATGGGCGAGAAGCCGGAGGCCGCGATGGTCTGCAGGCCGAGGGCGTTGAAGTTCATGTTGGAGAGCAGAATGCCCTTGGTCGTGCCGGTGGTACCGCCGGAATAGAGGATGGACGCGCCGTCTTCCGCGCGGCCGTAGTTCTTCGGCAGGGGCAGATTGCGCTTTTTGCCCATGCGCTGGAATTCGGACCACCAGATATAATTGCCGTTCTTCGGGGGCTTCGGATACTTGCGCGCGGCGGTGAGGGCGTAGCCGAGGGCCAGATGCGGATAGAGCTCGTCCTCAATTTTGGCGAGCAGGAGCTTGCAGTCTTTATTGTCAAGCTCGGGCATGACGGGGGCGATCTTGGCGTAGAACTGGTCGAGCGTGAGGATGCACTTGGAGTGCGAGAAATTGAGATAGAACTTGATCTCGCCCGCGGCGGAGAGCGGATGGATCATGTTGGAGACCGCGCCGATGCGGTTGAGGCCGTAGAACGCGTGCAGGGCCTGCGGGCAGTTGGGCATGCAGATGGTCACGCGGTCGCCTTTCTGGATGCCCATGGCGAGGAAGGCCTGGGCGGTCTGGTCGATCTTTTCCATAAACTGCGCGAAGGTGGTCTTCTTGCCCATGAACTCATAGGCGGGGAGCCTGGCGTCGCGGATGGCGGCGTCGCGGACCATCTGATAGATGGTCTTTTGCGGGTAGGTCAGGTGATGCGGCACTTCGCCGTAATATTTCAGCCAGGGAGCGGAAGCGGAAAGACTCATTTTTTTCATCCTTTCGAGTTATTGACACACACCTCTGCCGCACAATCCACACACCGATGACGGCAGATATTGAGATTATACTGCTTTTGGCATGAAATAGCAAGGGGGTTGGGATTTTTTCCGCTGCGGCGGGGGTAACCCCTCAGGCGCTGCGCGCCAGCTCCCCTTGACAAGGGGAGCCTTGGGTGCGGGCGAAAAAATGCCTCCCCTTGTCAAGGGGAGGTGCCGAGCAGAGCGAGGCGGAGAGGTTCTGTTTTTCATGCGTGTAAAAACGCAGGGGCAGCTTAGCTGCCCCTGCGTTTATTTTGTTTTTAGAACCAGCTGGGGTCTGCGATGAGTTTGGTCCAGGTCTCGTAGTCGGCGTTGGACTTTCTGGTGTAGGTGTGGCTGTTGGCAGCCTCTTCAACATCGAGATAGTACCAGGCGGAGGTGGCTACATCGGAGAAGGTGGTGTAGTTGCGGGTGAGGTCGGAGGTGTACTGCGGGGCACGGTTCAGCACGCGGTTGAGGACAGCGACAGTCTCCGCACGGGAGATGTAGCGGTCGGGCGCGTAGGTGGTGCCGTAGCCGTTGATCCAGCCGAGCTCATAGGCTCTGTCAATGTAGCCGGCAGCCCAGTGGCCGTAGGTATCGGAGAAGACGGTGCTCGTGCCGGTGTAGTAGGCGCCGTCGCAGCGGGCGATCATGGCCGCGATCTCCGCACGGGTGATGGGATCGTTCGGGCGGAAGTAGCCGTCAGCGCCGCCGTTGACGATGCCGAGCTTCGCCATGGTGGACACAGCGGTGTTGTACCAGGCCGTGGCCGGGACGTCCTTGAAGGAATTATAGGTGGTGGCATACGCCTTGCGGGTGGAATCCGTCAGGAGACGATAGAAGATCGTCGCGGCCTCGGCACGGGTGATGGTGTCGGTGGGCTTGAAGGAGCCGTTGGGATAGCCCTTGATGTAGGCGTAGTGGTCGGTGCCGTTGAGCATGTAGGGCACATCGCTCTTATAGCGGGACCACATGGCGGTGAAGTAGTAGGTGCTGCCGGACTTGGTCAGATCCCAGCCGTAGAAGGTATAGCCGGAACGGGAGGCGTCGGTCAGCGTGTAGTCGCGGTAGATGTTGAAGGACTGCTTGGTGGAGAAGGACGTGCCGCTGAGCTTCGCGGTGCCGCCGTTCGGGTCAATGACCACGGACGTGCCGTACGGGAAGTTCGCGTACTCGCTCTTGCAGTCGTCGAAGTCGTAGTAGTAGATGGAGTAGCTATTGTAGTAATAGTTGTTATTCCAGACAGCGGTGAAGGTGTAGGTTCCGGGGACGCTGTCATCAATAACCCAGCCGTAGAACTTATAGCCAGTACGGGTCGGGTCTGCAATGGTGCAGTCATCACGCAGGAGGAACCACTTTGCCCCATCGTAGGTGCCACCGTTCGGGTCGATTTTAATGACCCAGTTATACGTAAATTCTTTTGTCTCAGTCTTGCCGTGGTTATAGCAATAGAACGTTACGTTATACTTCGGCTTTGCCCAGACTGCCGTGAAGGTTCTTGTTGTCTCGTTGTAATTCCAACCTTCAAAATTGTATCCAGTCCGCGAAACACCAGCCAGTGTAATATCGGCTGTTACGAAAATCGTTTCTTCCTTGGTAATCTGTGTTGCTGCTGCATTGGTGGCGAGCTTATAGGAGACTTTACCGCCATTCGGGTCGATCATAATGTCGGTATTTACATTGAACTTCTTCTCAACAGGCCGCCACAACTCAAAATCGTCGTATCTTACCTTGTAGATTGTTGCATTAGTATCATTTTCATAGACCGGATACAGCGTTGTGTTGGCAGTAAAGGTGTATTCCGCGCCAACGGTGTACTGCTTTCCGCTTGCATCCTGCCACATGCCAGCAAATTTCTTGCCAGCAGGTGCAGACCAAGTATCAGGGAAGCTCACAGGCGTGTGTTTGCCCACAGCATCAGCGGTTTCCACCATCGTAGTCGTGCTCTCTGCGGACGGCTTGTATGTGATGGTCACAGAAGGAGTCGCATTATTGGACGCCCAGACTGCATACAACGTCAGAACATACTGACCATTGGCATCCGGAATATTATTCTCCGCTACATCTGTTGCATAAATATAGCAGCCATTGGAATACTCTTTTTCCGTCGCAGACGCAGCTAAACCCCATCCAACAAAAGTGGCGTCTGCTTTTGTAAAAGCGTTAAAGGGCAGCAGCGTACCGCCGTCTGAATAAACAAACGTCTTGTCAGGCATTGTGCCGGTGCCGCCATTGGCATTGAACGTGATGGTGTAGGAGTTTTCGGTCAGCGTAGCATAGAAGCCCTTTTCGGAACCTTTGCCCTCAGGCATTTTTCCGGATCCAAAATTCCACTTGTCCCCGGTTTTTTCACTGTTCTCATACCAGCCATCAAAGGTATAGCCAAGACGCGAAGTGTTATAACTAGGCGTAGGAACAATGTCGTCATATTTAACGACATTCTCTGTCCTTTCTACTTCTTCGCCATTGACATAGAAAACTGCGTAGCGGCCGTCGGTAGGTGCCGTTAACGACTGCTGTGTTTCTCCCTCAGCATCTCCTGTCGCCAGCGCGACCGGTACCAGGCCGATGACCATGACCAGGCACAGGAGCAGGGCCAATAAACGTTTTTTCATAATTCTTCCTCCTTGCATTGTTCCCCGGCTCTCCGCCGGGATCCATCAGGCACGCACGGAAGACTGTCCGTACGCCGGTCGGCAGAAACGCGCAGCATGGCCGTGGTTTCCACCTGTTTTCCATATATATCGTAGCACAGTCCTTTCCAGAACGCAATAGGTTGTTGACGGGATTTTCCTGCATTTTTCGGGAAAATCGGTTTTTTTAAGAATTCTTAATTTATTTATGTCAACCATTTTGTCCCACACCCCGGAACTGTTTTCGAATGGGTTTCAAAGGGGTTGCAGAAGGGTTACAAAAAGAAAAGCCTTCCCCTATGAGGGGAAGGTGGCACGGCGATAGCCGGGACGGAAAGGTCGTGCCAAATTTGTGACAACCTCTCAGTCACCTTCGGTGACAGCGTCCCTGGGAGGGGAGCCTTTGGCCCGCTGCGGCGGGGTAACCCCTCAGGCGCTCCGCGCCAGCTCCCCTTGACAAGGGGAGCCTTGGGTGCGTGCGTAAAAAAGCCTCCCCTTGTGAAGGGGAGGTGCTGAGCGAAGCGAGGCGGAGAGGTTACTCCGGGTCCGGTAAATCTACGAGGATGGAGGGATGGTGGACGGCGGGGAGAAATTTTTCGAGGATGTCCGCCGTGGCGATGGCGAGGGTGGAAGAGTTGATGCAGGGGTGGCAGCCGATGGAGGCTGACTCGGCGATGGGGCGGTCGATGACGAGCTGGACGGCGTTGTCCGGGTCGTTCATGAGGCCGAGGACGCTGACGGAGCCGGGGGTGATGTCGAGATATTTCTCCATATCCGCCGGGTCAGCGAAGGACAGGCGCGCCACGCCGAGCTGCTTCGACAGGTCCTTGGTTTTGAAGACCTTCTCCCCTTCCAGCATGAGCAGGTAAAACTGCGTCTTCTGCCGGTTGCAGAGGAAGAGGTTTTTGCAGATCTTCTCGCCGAGCACCTGCTCGACGGCCTCGCAGGCCTCGATGGTGTCGGCGTGGTCATGGTCGACGAGGAAATAGGAGATGCCGAGGCGGCCCAGCAGGTCATAGCAGCGCTGCTCCTTCGGCAGGCGCGAAGCGCAGTCGGCCGGGCGGCCGGAATAGCGGGTGGGATCGATGTACATGGGAAAAATCAGCCGTTGCGGATGAACAGATCCGCGGCCTCGACTCCTTTCTCGTAGGGATTCAGATACTGGTTGACGATATCCGCGACGCCTGCGGCGTCCAGCACGTAATACGAGCCGCTGGAGAAATTCGCGGCGTAGCCGGGGAGCGTGGCGGAGTTGATCTCGCTGCGGCTGCAGAGCAGGAAGCTCTCGGCCAGCCAGAGGAGGTTGCGGGTGGAAAGATCGGTATTGGTATGGTCGGCGACGAGCTTCACGGCCTGCGGCAGGTGGATGGCGCCCTTCGGCGAGACCCACTGGCGGATGGCGGCGGAGACGAGCGAGCGCTGCACCTCGATGCGGCCGAGGTCGGCCGTGGCGTAGCCGGAGCGGAAGCGCGCGACCTGCATGGCCTGTTCGCCGTTCAGGTGCTGTTTGCCGGCCTGCAGATCGATGCTGAGGTTCTGCGTGGGGTCGGAGTAGTGCATGTCGACCGGGACGTCGAAGGTGACGCCGCCCATGAGGTCGACCAGCTGCCGGAAGATGCTGAGGTCGACGACGATATAGCCGTCCGGCGTGAAGCCGATGATCTCGGACACGCGCAGCAGCAGTTCCTGCATCCCCTGCTCCCCGCCCCCGGCCCAGCCGTAGGCGGAGTTGATCTTCGGGACGGAATATTCGCAGTAGATGAGCGTATCGCGCGGGATGGAGACGAGGCTGATGGTCTTTTCCGTCCGGTCGACGTTCACGAGCATCATGGAGTCGGTGCGGTAGCCGCCCTCGTCGGTACCGGCGACGAGGATGGTGGAGGTGCCGGGCTTGCGGGCGGACAGGGCGTTCTCCGCCTCCGGCTGGCTGGCGATGAGGAAGTGGAACGCCGCGGTCAGGATCGCCAGCAGAAGCACCAGCACGGCGAGGATGCGCAGGCCGTTATGGCGCTTGGGCTTTTCCTGCTTTTTGCGGCCCCGGCCCGCAGGGGCGGCGAGCGCTTCCTCCTGCTCCTGCCGGGCCTGCTGTTCTTCGGCGCTCAGGCCCTGGGAATAGAGCCATTCGGCGTATTCCGCGGCGTTTTTGCGGGGTTTTTCGTGTTTTTTGCCGGTGCGGGCCTGCCGGACGCGGGAGGTATCGTCGCGGCTGAGCGCCTGCTGGCGCTCGGCGCGGGCGAGGCGTTCCTGCTCGCGGACGCGCTCGTATTCGGCGCGGCGGGCACGCTGGTAGGCGGGCTTGGACTGCTCGTAGTAGGTCAGCGGGGTCTTGGACTGGCCGGGCTCTTCCGGGCCGTAGAATTTGCCGTAGTCGATCTGCACGTCGTCGGCCGTGATGGGCTCGGAGTCTTCCGCGTCCGGCTCCGCCGGGGCTTCCGCTGCGATGTCGGCGTCGGTCTCGCCGAGAAGGCTTTTGACGTCCTGCAGCAGTGCGTCGACGTCGTCGGAGGCCGGTTTTTTCGCTCCGCTCTCCTGCTCCGGACGCAGCTGATTGAGGTCTTCCATAAGCTGCCCCCTTCCATTTTCCGCCCGGTTTGAGCCCCGGGTGGAAAGAAAGTTTCCAAAATGATAAGATATTGTAACATATATTGCATCAAAAGTAAATACTGTGCGGTTTTCACGCGTTGCAATTCCGGCGGTTCCATGATAGAGTAGACGTATTCTGAACATCGGGAGGGGCCGGAATGCGGTATGATGTGGCGCTCGCCGCCTGTAAGAGCTATGAGGATGCGGAGGTCTCGGCCGCGCTGGAGACGGCTGTCACGGCCGCGGGCGGGCTGGACTGGGTCACGCCCGGGATGCGCGTGGCGCTGAAGCTGAATCTGGTCTCCGCGATGAAGCCGGAGGAGGCCGCGACGGTCCATCCGGCGGTGGTCTGCGCGCTTGTGCGGATGCTGCAGGCGCACGGGGCGCACGTCGTCCTCGGCGACAGCCCCGGCGGGCTGTACAACGCCGCGCATCTGCAGCGCGTCTACGACGTGACGGGTCTGCGCGCGGCCGAGGCGCTGGGTGCGGAGCTGAATGGGGATTTTTCCGTCTGCTCCGTCTCGTATCCGGAGGCCGTGCAGGCAAGGAGCTTCACCGAGACGGCGTATCTGAGAAACGCGGACGCGATCATCGACGTGTGCAAGCTCAAGACGCACGGGATGATGGGCATGACGAACGCCGTCAAGAACTTTTTCGGCATCATTCCCGGCACGATGAAGCCGGAATATCACTACAAATACCCGAAGATCGAGGATTTTGCGAACATGATCGTCGATCTGTGCGAATACTGTAAGCCGCGGCTGTGCATCTGCGACGCCGTGGTCGGCATGGAGGGCAACGGGCCGACGCAGGGCTCCGCGCGGCCGATCGGGTGTCTGCTGGCGGCGGAAAGTCCGCACGCGCTCGATCTTGTGGCGTGCGGGCTGATCGGGCTGCGGCCAGACGAGGTGCCGACGCTCACGGCGGCGATCCGCCGCGGGCTGTGCCCGGAAAGCCGGGAGGCGCTGCGGGTCTATGGCGACGCGGACGCGCTGGCCGTGGCGGATTTCCAAACGGTCCCCTCGCAGGCAAGCGTCTTTTTCCGCAGAGGCGGGAAGGGGCCGGTCGCGAAGCTGGTGGACAGCTTCCTGTTCCACTTGCTGACGCCCTATCCGAAGCTGCACGCGAAGGCGTGCGTCGGCTGCCGGAAGTGCGCGAACATCTGCCCCGCGAAGGCCATCACGATGCAGCGCGGCAAGCCGCGCATCGACCGCAAGGCCTGCATCCACTGCTTCTGCTGCCAGGAGTTCTGCCCGAAGGGCGCGATGCAGGTCGGCCGGAACGCACTGATGCGGATTTTGGAGAAATAAAAAGAGAAAACCGGCGCACCGCCATTCGGTGCGCCGGTTTTTTATCGGCCGGAGAGTTCGACCGCGTGGCGGACGAAGGAGAGGGGCGGGACCTGGGCGGGGAGCTTGGCGCGGAAGCGCATCTGCGGGGTGCGCGGCTCGGACAGCGGGATGCCGTCCATATCCTCCATGGGCGTGACCTGCCACGAAAGCGGGCGGAAGTCCGGGCCGACGAGCTCGACGGTATCGCCGGCGGCAAACTTGTTGCGCAGGCTCAGGACCGCGTTCCCCTGCGCGTCGCAGCTTTCCACGACGGCGCAGATCTGCCACTGGCGCAGATAGCGGGAATCCTCGGTAAACTGGCCGGGCTGGCCGTAGTAGAAGCCGGTGGAGTAGTGGCGGTGGGAGACATGGTCCACCTCATCGCGCCAGACGGGATCCGGCGCGCGGCCGGCCCACACGTCGTCGAGCACGTGGCGGTAGGCGCCGGTGACGATGGCGGCATAATAGGCGGATTTGGCGCGGCCCTCGATCTTCAGGCAGTCGATCCCAGCGTCGCAGAGCTCGTCCAGATGGTCGATCATGCACATATCGCGGGAATTCATGATGTACGTGCCCTTTTCGTCTTCGAAGACCGGGAAGTATTCGCCGGGGCGCTTTTCTTCCATCAGGGCGTACTGATACCGGCAGGGCTGGGCGCACTGGCCGCGGTTGGAGTCGCGGCCGGTCATATAGTTGCTGAGCAGGCAGCGGCCGGAATAGGAGACGCACATTGCGCCGTGGCAGAAGGTCTCGAGCTCGAGCTCGGGCGAGACCCGCTCGCGGATCGTCAGGATCTCCTGCAGGCTCAGCTCCCGCGCGAGCACCACGCGGCGCGCGCCGAGGTCGAACCAGCTCTGCGCGCAGACGTAGTTGGCGATCGACTGCTGGGTGGAGATGTGCCGCTCGCAGCGCGGGGCGTACTTCCCTGCCAGCGTGAACGCGCCGAGGTCCGCGAGGATGAGCGCGTCGACGCCCGCAGCATCCAGCTGCTCGAGATAGGCCGGGAGCGCGGCGGCCTCATCATTGCGGGGCATGATATTGACCGTGCAGTGGACCTTCACGCCCGCGGCGTGGGCCAGCTGCACCGCCTTCGGCAGCTCGTCCGGCGTAAAGTTGCCGGTGAACGAGCGCATGCCGAAGCTCGTGCCTGCCAGATACACGGCGTCCGCGCCGTAGGCGACGGCCATGCGCAGCTTTTCCATATCCCCTGCCGGGCTCAGAAGCTCCGGCTTACGTCTGTCCATCTGTCTGATTCTCCGTATCGGTATTCTCTTCGCCGTCCGCAGGCGCGTCCGTCTGCTCCTCGTCCGGCTGGGTCTTGCCCGCGAGCTCCGCCAGGAAGTTCTGGTGCTCGTAATAGGTCTCGGAGAAGTGGTGGACGCCGTCGGCGTTCAGGGCGTAGAAGTAATAATTGGTCTCGGCCGGGTACAGCGCCGCACGGATGGAGTTCATACCGGGGTTGGCGATCGGGCCTGCGGGCAGACCGGCGTTCGTGTAGGTGTTATAGGGGCTGATGACGCCCTTGTCCGCGTTGGAGAGCACTTCCTTGCGCTCGGCGAGCGCGTACTGGATGGTCGCGTCGATCTCGAGGCAGGGATAGAGCTTGCTGCACAGGCGGTTGTAGATGACGGAGGCGATGGAGGCGCTCTCGGAGGTCTTCGCGGTCTCCTTCTCCACGAGGGAGGCGACGGTGATGAGGTCGTAGAGCGAGAGTCTGCCGTCCGTGATCTCGGTCTCGGTGAAGCCGTTCGTGCGCATGCGCTGGGCCAGACGGTCGTTGAGCGCGTCCAGCGCGTCGTAGAGATCGTCGGTGAATTTGTTATCGAAGTTGCGCAGGAATTTGTCGATGACGTTCGCCGGATCGTCGCTCATATAGAACTGGTACGTATCCGGGAAGAGATAGCCCTCCAGCCGGTTTTCGCTGCCGTAGGGGATCTCCTGCAGGAAGTCATAGGCAAATTCGTAGCTCGCCGCGGTATCGGCCAGATCCTGATAGGAGCAGACGCCGTCAGCTTCGAGCAGGCGGAAGATATCCTCGCACTCGTAGCCCTCGGGAATGGTGACCTCGACGACCGCACGGTCGGGGCTGGCCTCGATCATGTTGCTGACGAGGGCGTGATAGTCGTAGCGGCTGTTCAGCGTATAGGTGCCGGGCTCGATGGTCTTTTCCGCGTGGGAGGCCCAGCAGTAGAATTTGAACAGGGTCTCATAGCGCACGAGGCCCTTGCTTTTGAGCTCTCCGGCGATCTGCGAGATCGTCGCGCCGTCGGGGATGGAGACGGTGACCTCGGCGTCCTCTTTCGTCAGCGACAGCACGTCGTCGGCGCAGCGCCAGACCGCCACGGCCAGCAGCACAGCCACTGCCAGCACGCAGCACACGTACAGCAGCACCCGGATGCCGGACGGCAGCCGCGGGCGCTTCTTTTCGGGCTCCTGGCTCTCCGGCTGCGTCTCCTGGTCGACGGTCAGATCCGCGTATTCCTCCGGGATCTTCGGCTCAAAGAGCGGCTGCATGCCGGGCTTGGGCGCTTCTTCGGCGGCGTCCGGCGTGTCGGGCGCAGGCGCATCCGGCTGTTCGGGCTGCGCCGCATCGCCGGGCTCGTCCATCATCGCGTCGACGCGGGCCAGATCGTCCTTGACCGACGCCAGCAGCTCATCGAGCGAAAGCTCTTCCAGACTTTTTTCCAGCGCGTCCTGCTCGGGCGTCTGTTCGTCCGGACGGGCGTTGGGGTTCTGTTCAGCCATGTGTTCCTCCCTTATGCGCGGTAGACGATGTCGGCCGCGACCTGATCCGCGGCGGCCTTCCCCTTCAGCGCCTGCAGGCACAGAAGGCCAAACTCGTCAGCCGAGCCCGCCGCGCGGCCGGTGATGACGCGGCCGTCCTGCACGGCGCCGCAGGCCGTCATGACGGCGGCGCCCATCTTCTCCTCGAGGCCCGGGTAGCAGGTGGCCTTGCGGCCGTCGGTGATGAGCAGCTGGGCAAGGATCGTGGGGGCGGCGCAGATGGCCGCGATATATTTTCCGTCCGCATAGGCAAGGCGGATAAAATTCATGGCGGTATCGCAGGCGAGGATCGAATGCACGCCGCCGAGGCCGCCGGGCAGGATGACCATGTCGGTCGAAGCCAGCTTCAGATCCTCCACGCGGCAGTCGGCCTGCACGCGCACGCCGTGACCGGCCTCGATCAGCGTCCCGCCGATCCCGGCGAGCTGCACTTCCACGCCGCCGCGGCGCAGAATGTCGCACGGCGCAATGGCTTCCATCGGCTCAAAGCCGGTACCCAAGATCATATATACCATCGTATTATGCTTCCTCCAGACATTTTTTTACGTACGAATACAGTTCCTCATGGATATCCTCGATCGAGCGGAGCTTCCCGTCTTTCACGCAGGAGACGACCGTCCAGCCGAAGTAGGCCGCGGCCTGCCGCGCGACCTCACGGCACTGGTGCAGATATTTGTCGTTGCGCTCGTGGATGTCGGCCTTCGTCCCGGTGTCGCTCTCGCGCTTGCGCATGAGCGTCTCGGCGATCTCCACCGGCATGTCGAGGCACAAAACCAGATCCGGCTTCGGCAGGCCCATGCGGCAAAATTCCAGGTCATAGAGCCAGGAGAAGAATTCCTCCCGCGCCGCTCCCTCGAGCTTTCCGCCCTGGTGGACGGCGTTGGACGTCGTATAGCGGTCCGACAGGATGAGGCCGCCCGCCGCGTAATCGTCCTTCCAGACGCGCTGATAGGACGCGTAGCGGTCGACCGCGTAGAAGGTCGAGGCCGCGTAGGCGTTGACGCTGTTCGGGTCGTCGCCGAACTCGCCGTTGAGATACATCCGGATGAGCGCCGACGACGGCTCGAGATACTGCGGAAACTGCAGGCGGCGGAACGGAATGTTCTCGCTCTGCAGCCGCTTGGTCAGAAGTGCGAACTGTGTGGATTTTCCGGTACCGTCGGTACCCTCAAACACGATCAGTTTTCCCATGTTGTTTACCCTCTTATCCGTCTGCCGAGCACGGCAAACAGGTATTTTGGCAGCCGGAGCATACGTCCGAACCGCTTCGGCTCCTTGATGAGCCGGTAGAGCCATTCCAGATTGCAGCGGATCATCCACTTCGGCGCGCGCTTCACGGTCCCCGCGAAGCTGTCAAGCGAGCCGCCGAGGCCGATCATGAGCTTGACGTGCAGCGCGTCCAGATGGTCCTTCATGAAAAGCTCCTGCTTCGGCGCGCCGAGGCAGACAAAGAGCACATCGGGCCGGGCGGCGTTGATCTTCTCGATGATCGGGGCTTCGTCCTTGAAATAGCCGTCGTTCATGCCGCAGATATGCAGCTTCGGGTGCTTTTCGAGCATTTTCTGCGCGGCAAGCTCTGCGATGCCGGGCTTGCTGCCGAGCAGAAACAGGCCGCCGCCGGTCTTCTCGAGAACGGAGAGCAGACGGTCGGCAAAGTCGACGCCCGCGACCTTCTGCTTGAGCGGCGTCTTTAAAAGCTTCGAGGCCAGGACGACGCCGGCGCCGTCCGGCAGGACGAGGTCCGCGCCGTTGATGAGCGCGCGGAGCTTTTCGTCGTGCAGGGCTTCGTAGGCGATCTCGGCGTTGGGGGTCACGGCGTAGCAGGTCCTGTCTCCCGCGAGGATCTGTTCGGCGCGGGCGGCGGCCTCATCCATCGTGACGTTATCAAACTGCAGGCCCATGATATCCAGTTTCATGTGCAGGCATACCTCACCAATTTAGAATCATACGCATATCATCTTAGCACATATTTCCGCATTTGTCCACGCAATTTCGGGGCCAATTTCCTTCCGCGGAGTTTCACATGCGCCCGGCGCTGCATAAACTGTTATGAAAGCGAAGCGTGAACGACCCTGGTTTCGGCCACGCGAACCTTTACGATCATATAATAGGAGGTCATCCGAATGTCTGAACCTGCACAGGCTGGCAAGACCTGTGATCTGCGCGGCATCCGTGAGGCTGTTTGCGTGCATACGGGGAAAATCACGGACAGCTGCCTTGCCAAAGACTGCATTGAAGATCTGCGCGTGTACTTAACGGTGGACTCCCAGCACACGCTGGACTGCGCGGCGAGCGCGAAGGCGCGGTTCGTGGAGCTGCTGTTTGTCGATGTTCAGGTGGAGTGTGTCCCCTACTCCTCCGGCTACTTTACGGTCGACGTTACTTTCTACTACCGCGTCATCGCCGACGCGACGCTCTCGGCCGGGCGGACGAATACGGTCACGGGCCTGGCGGTCTTCTCGAAGCGGCTGGTGCTGTTCGGCGGCGAGACCTGCGCCCGGATCTTCTCGAGCAAGGACGATCTGACGTGCCTCTGCAAAAAGTCGCTGCAGTCGGTCTCGCTGCCGCGGGCCATTGCCGAGACGGTCGACCCGATCATCCTCGGCTCGCGCGTGATGGAGGCGTGCGGCTGCTGCTGCCAGAGCGAGACCGCTCCCTCCATCCCCGAGGCGCTGCTGGGCTGCTTCGACGAGCCGCTGGTGCTGACCGGCGAATGCAAGCGGCTGCTCGTGACCATCGGGCAGTTCTCCATCGTCCGGCTCGAGCGCGACACGCAGCTGCTCATCCCGACGTTCGACTACTGCGTCCCCTCGAAGACCTGCCCGCCGGTCGGCGGTGCGAGCACCGAGAGCCCCTGCGACGTTTTCAGCCAGATCGAGTTCCCGATGGACGCCTTCTTCCCCGGCAAAAACGAACCCTGCATCAAACCCGAAGACAGCTGCACCGGCTGCAGCAGAACGAAATAAGCAAACCCGGGCTTCCCCACCCAGAGGGAAGCCCGGCTTTCCTTTTTGGCCGCTGTTTTACACGGATTTTCGATGGATTTAACATCCGCGGAGAAATCTCACGAAGATTTAACACGGGCATGCACGCGCTTTTGACATTTTAAATTTATAGTAGGGTCAGAACACAAGAGAAATACGGAAAGGGATCTTTGTGAAATGACGATTTTTGACTTTTTGACCATGCTCGGCTCGCTGAGCCTGTTCCTGTTTGGCATGAGCGTGATGGGGACGGCGCTGGAAAAGCGGGCGGGCGGCTCGCTGAAGGCCATTCTGGCGAAGCTGACGAGCGGACGGTTTTCCGGCCTGCTGACGGGACTTGCCGTGACGGCGGTGATCCAGTCGTCGTCGGCGACGACGGTCATGGTGGTCGGCTTTGTCAACTCCGGGCTTCTGAGCCTGCGGCAGTCGATCCCGGTGATCATGGGCGCAAACATCGGCACGACGGTCACGGCGTGGCTGCTGTCGCTGTCCGGCATCAGCGGCGACAGCCTGTTTCTGCAGCTGCTGAAGCCGTCGTCGTTCACGCCGGTGCTGGCCGTGATCGGCATCATTCTGTATCTGACCGGCAAGGGCAAGAAAAAGGACACGGGCCTCATCCTGCTCGGCTTTGCGACGCTGATGTTCGGCATGGAGTCGCTGTCCGGCTCGGTCTCGGGCCTGCGCAACGACCCGAACTTCACGAAGTTCTTCCTGATGTTCTCCAATCCCATTCTCGGTGTGCTGGCCGGTGCGATTCTGACCGGCATCGTGCAGTCCTCGTCCGCCTCGGTAGGTATCCTGCAGGCGCTCTCGTCGACCGGCGCGGTCAGCTATGGCGCGGCGATCCCCATCATCATGGGCCAGAACATCGGCACCTGCGTGACGGCGATGCTCTCGTCCGTCGGCACGAATAAAAATGCCCGCCGGGCCGCCGTCGTGCATCTGAGCTTCAATATCATCGGCACGGTCGTCTGGCTGACGGTATTTGAAACGGCGAATCTGCTGCTGCACTTCTCCTTTGTTGACCAGCCGATCGACACGTTCCAGATCGCGGTCATCCACTCGATCTTCAATGTGCTGTGCACGCTGATGCTGCTGCCTTGCTGCGGGCTGCTGGAAAAGCTGTCGTACCGGCTGATCCCGGAGACGGATCACCCCGATACCGCCGCCGTGCTGGACGAGCGTCTGTTCGCCACGCCGGCCATCGCGCTCGTCAAGAGCGAGGAGCTGACCAAGCGCATGGCCGCCGACGCGGAGCTGGCGCTGCATGAGAGCCTGCAGGCCGTGCTGCACTTCACGCCGGAGCTGGCCGCCTCGGTCCGCAAGCGTGAGGACGATACCGACCGGTATGAGGATACGCTCGGCACCTTCCTCGTGCATTTGGCCACGCAGCCGATGAGCGAGCAGGACAGCGTAGAGTCGTCGATGCTGCTGCATCTGATCGGCGATTTCGAGCGCGTCGCGGACCACGCCGTCAACATCATCGAATCCGCCGAGGAGCTGAAGGAGAAGGGCGTCTCGTTCACGCCGCCGGCACAGAAGGAGCTGCAGACCATGCTGGACGCGGTCGGCGAGATCGTCGATCTGACGAGCCGCGCATTCCTGCAGGACGATCTGGCGCTGGCGCGGCAGGTCGAGCCGCTCGAGCAGGTCATCGACAAGCTCAAGGACGAGCTGCGCACGAACCATATCGCCAGACTCCAGCGCGGCGAATGCTCGCTGGCTGCGGGCTTCGTGCTCTCCGACCTGCTGACGAACCTCGAGCGCGTATCCGACCACTGCTCGAACATCGCGGGCTGTCTGCTTGACATGAAGAACGAGCGCATCGACCTGCACAAGTATCTCGGCGACGTCAAATCCGGCAGCAACGAATTCTTGCTCCAGTACAACGCGTTTGAGGAAAAGTACAAGCTGGAAGCCTGACGCCTTGCTTTTCCCGGCCCCGTGTGCTATCCTGAGAAAAAGATAACTGGGAGGTACGGATATGGCGATTTGGGCATTGGCAGGCACGCTGGCCTTCAGCTTCCTGCTCGAACTGATCGGCGCATCGGCGGCAAACAGCTCCGGCTGGGGCATCGTCGGCGCGATCGCCGCAATGGGCGCCTTCCTGATCCATACGATCGAACAGGCGCATAAAACACCGGATGCAGAAGACGATGAGGAAGACGGCCAGGGATCATAAAAAGAATCAAGGATCGCGCCGCCGGTATGAATTAGAAATCGATCCACTTGATTCCCGTTTTTTCATGTATCTTTAATCTAAAATTACAAAGTCCCCTGCTTTCACTTTCTGAAAGCAGGGGCTTTAGCAATTCGTCTCGACCGGTACGCGCGCCGTAACTTCGATTTTTCCCTTCCATTCGCCATGCAGACGAAGAGATTCTTTTGCGTAATCCATGTTTATTCACCTGTCTTTTGTTGGCTCGACCATAGGAAGTGTTGCACCGCCGAAAGGCATGGCGATGACGGTTGCCTCCGGGCCGTATTTTTGAAATGCCTCATCCAGCGCTTTCTGCGCGCTGGGCTGCGGATTCAGGAAGATACTGCGTACAAATGCTTCCGGCATTTCACTGACCAGATCGATCTGCGCGTTTTCCAGTACCATGGCGATTGCCGCGGCCTTGTGCCCGCCAAGCTCGAACTGTCGGCCGATGCGTTCGATCATGGAATGTGCGGTCGGCGCAGAGGTGAGCCACTGCTCGAATTTACTGCTGCCAAGGCCTTCGCTGCACGCACCGATCAAAATGATTGTGCCGCCCTTCCTGACTGCATGCTTTGCGTTGTCCAGCGCTTTTTGCGTCTGATAGAGGTTTGCGTCTTTGGGAGCGCCGCCCTGTGAGACGATCACGATATCCGCGGGTGCAGGGATCGGTTTGCGGTACATCCGGTCAAGATACCGACAGCCTGCACGGTGTGCTTCCAGAGTGTCGCCGGCAACGGCATACACAATATGCTTGTGTTCATCCAATACGACGTTTACGATATAATCAATGCCGCAGATCCGACCGGCTTCTTCCAGATCCTGACGCAAGGGGTTGGTATCAAGGTTCCCGGCACATGCAGCGGGGGAGACCATCAGACTGTGATTAGCCTGAATGGCTGCCGGTGTAGAAACACCGGGCATGATGGCCTTTGCGCCGCCGGAATAACCGGCAAAATAGTGAAATTCAATGTTTCCGGTACAGATGCGGAAATCTGCTTCGGCAACAACGCGGGTAATGTCGACTGGCGTGCCGTTTTTTGTTGTCCCCATGTGTACGCAGTCTGTAGGATCGGAGTCGACACAACAAACGGTATCATAGACCGCGCTTCCGGCCAAATGCCGCTTTTCCTCCTCTGTATGGTGCCGATGGGAGCCGAGCGCAAAGACAACGGTCACATCTTCCCTGCGGCAGCCGGCCGCGATCAGTTCATCGAGCACGGCGGGCAGGATCTCATAACTCGGGACTGGCCGGGAAATATCGCTTGCAATAATGGCGATTTTCTGCCCGGGCTTTGCGAGAGCCCGCAACCGCGGCGCGCCGATCGGATGCACGAGCGCATCCCGGACGGCGTCCGAGCCAACCTTCTTATGCCGCATAGGATTGGACTCCAGCACACCGATAAGATTTTTTTCGGGCAGCTCCACTGCCTGTACGCCAGATCCGTAGCCAAATTCCAGTTTCATATGGCACTCACCTTAAAGTAGCTTCACGTCCGGAAGCGTTTTCCGGTGCGTTTTATGCTCCTAATATAGGTGCGTATGGCTTCCCGCGTCAAATATCATTTCAAGTGCAAGCTATAACATCCGCTTCATCAAAAATGGTCATTGTCTTCCTTCACACAAAATGTTATTATTAAAAGAAAAAAGTTTGACCGAAAAGGGGGCGTTTTTTATGGATTTGCGTGCAGCCGATTATTTTCTTGCGATTGCAGAAACCGGCAGCATCAACCGTGCCGCGGAAAAGCTCTATATCTCGGAGCCGGCACTCAGCCAGTATCTCAAACGGCTTGAAAATGAGTTGGATGTGACGCTGATCCTGCGTAGCCAGAACAGTGTGCTCACGTTGACGCAGGCAGGTGTCTGCTTTCGAGATTACTGTCTTGCAGCGACAAAACTGCAGCGCGAGATGCGGTGGGATCTTGCACAGATTCGGACGCAGAAAAAGAAGCGTCTGCGGATCGGATACAGCCCATCCGATCCCGGTACATGGCTTCCGGGACCGCGCATCGAAGCATTTCTAGCTTCGTCGCAAGAGATCGATATCGTTTTTGATACGGCACAGGCACTGGAAAAGCGACTGTTGAACCGGGAACTGGATCTGTTTTTCGGTGCTGTCGACCCGAAGAATCCGGCACTAAGTTATACGATTCTTCACAGCCGAGAGCTTGATCTATGCGTATCTGCGAAGCATCCGCTGGCCGCTGTCTCCTACCGGATTCCGGGAAACTGGGATGCGCGGATCACGCTGGGCGATGCCGCGTCCTATCCCTTTGCTCTTTTGGGAACAGACACCGTTGTCCGCACTCTCTGCGATGCATATTTCCATGCACACGGCTTCACACCGGTCAGGGTACTGCCGTGCCGGGGCACCGCAGACGCCAGACTCCGATTGATCACCGACAATGCTGTCGGCTTTCTGCCGCAGCTGAATCAGGGATCGGATCTTCTTGTTCCAATTGCACTCAATCCGCCAATCTATTACCAGACGGGCATAGTCTGGCGGAAGGATGAGCCGCTGTGTACGGCATTGAAGGAGTTTATTGCGTGCTGTCAGGCAGATATCCGCGCTCATCTCGTCGTGTCGGGGAGAGAAATGAAATGACAACAAATCAGCTCAAATATTTCATTACGATCGCTGACCATGGCAGCATTCAGAAGGCGGCTTTTTTGCTGGACGTTACGCCTTCGTCGCTGAGTCAGTTTCTGCGGAAGCTTGAATGGTCGCTGGAACAGCCGCTTTTCTTCAGACCGGGCAAAAACTCGCTTCCATTGACGCTGACGCCTGCTGGGACTCGGTATTATCAGTACTGCAAGGAACATCTGCGTGTCTGGATTGAGACAGAAGACCGCCTTACGGCCCTGCGGCAGCACCAGCCTGGTTCCTACCGGATCGGCAGCAGCGGTAGCTATTCCTACCTGCACGCATTTCTTCCCATGCTGCAATCAGAGAGTTCGCCGGAGGCACAGCTCCACATCGTTTTTGATACGGCGGCAAATCTACAGAACCGGCTTCTGATGGGGGAACTGGATATGGTGCTCGGTGCGTATTATCACCAGAATCCGGTCCTGCAATATGAGCAGGTGTGCCGGCGCGAGCTTGACCTGTGTGTTGCTGACGATCACCCGTTGGCGAAATACTCCTATATGTTGCCGGGAAATGAATCGGTTCGTCTACCCATTCGTTTTGCAAAGGACTATCCTTTTCTGCTGATCCGTCCGGGAAGCGTTTCCCGGACGCAGATCGATGAATACTTTATGCAGCAGTCGTTCCGACCGGTCAACATAGAAAATGTTCAGCGCTCGGATGATATTCTGATCAAGCTGCGCTACACGAACGGCGTCGGCTTTCTGCCTACGCAGGCAAATATCCCCGACTATCTACGCCTCGTTGCGCTGGAGCAGCCGATCTTTTATTTGACCGGTGCTTTCTGCCGCCGGGGCTATACGATCCCGCCTGCGCTCCGCCGCGTCATTGAGTGCTACCGTGCGTATTACCACGACCTGCCGTACCATCCGCCGGTTGGATAAAACTGTTCGTCTGTGCTTTCTGTAGGAAGGCCATACTGGACGGAAATCGGACATGCTGGAAAATGACGGCCACGGCGGCACGCACCCAGCTATCATAGCTGGGTGCAGTTGTTGTTCTGGAGTTCTCTGAAATTGTGTTTCTGACTTTACGTGCCGCATATCGGTATATATAATCATCATGTAAGGAAAAGCGTGCTGTTAATACGGAAGGAATAAAAAGTATGGTATACCAGCCGTTGATTTGCGGAGAGCTCCCATATACCGCAGAATTGTGGGAATGCGAGGACTTCCCGCTGCATTGGCACGATGAGATAGAGGTCGTGCTGTGTATTTGTGGCTGTCTTGAAATCACAGTTGAAGGTACACAGTTTACTTTGTGCAGAGATGATGCACTAATCATTGCCGGAAAAGAGGCACACGCGCTGCGGGTGTGTGAGGAAGGAAGCCAGATTGTATATCTGGAATTTGGGTATGCTCTACTGGGAAAACGATTCCGGTCTTTGCAGAATGTCCGGATTGTGCCGCCTCTTTTCTCTATCACGGATCCGCATATATCAGCGACTTTGATAAAGCCGCTGTTAGAGATCCGGTCGCTGCTGCTGGAAGGACGGAAGAATGTAGGGCGGGAGTTTGCGATACAGGGAGATCTGTACCTGCTTTCCGCATATCTGATGGATCACGCGCAGCAGCTTGCGCAGGGCTGCGAAGCTCAGGAAGCTAGAGCAAGTCTGCTTCGTGATTTGACTGCAATTTTGTATTATGTCGAAGAGCATTACTCGGAGAAAATCACCACGGATAGAGCGGCGGAGATCATGGGTTATGAGAAAACATATTTCTGCAAGCAGTTCAAACGGGCAACGGGCATGTCTTTTCACCAATATCTGAACTATTATCGTATTTCCCTGTCTACACTGTACTTGACGGATCATATGGTGCCTGTTTCTGTGGTTTCCGAACAAGTCGGTTTTTCGTCCCCCAAACTGTTTTGTCGGGTATTTAAGGATTTCACAAAGCTTACGCCGACAGAGTATCGGCAACTTCGCCCGGAAAAGCAGTTTGTGGTTTGGCCGAAGAAACTGAAATGATATACGCCGGCCGTTCGCGGGCTGTTAGCACTACGCCCGGTAAATGCAAAGAGAAACACCGTTTTTGAGAGGGTGCGGACGCTTGCCGTCTGCACCCTTGTCTGCATTTTTACGAGATACCATGCGCAAATGCAGCTAAGAGACAATTTTGAGGAATTTTATCGCAAGCGGTGAGGTTGAAGCAAAAATGGTTTGCCGATATGCTGATATACGACAAAAAAAGAATGGAGGAATCATCATGATTGGTGGACCTGGCGCATGCCTGATCGGGAAAGAGGAAGAAAAGGAAATACTGGATGTCCTACACGGCGGATACCTCTTCCGCTATGGTACAGAAGGTGAGGATGGCTTTCAGCACAAAGTCGTGACATTCGAAAAAGAAATGGCGGAGCGGCTGCACCAGCCGTATCTGTTTGCGACCAGCAGCGGCACCGGTGCGCTTATGTGCTGCCTGTCTGCGCTGGGGGTAGGTGCGGGTGATGAAGTGATCGTACCGGGCTTTACGTTCATTGCATCGATTGTGTCGATCCTGCTGTGTAACGCGATGCCTGTGCTGGCAGAGATCGATGAATCGCTGAATATGGATCCGACAAAGCTCGAGGCGTTGATTACTCCACGCACGAAAGCTATTATGCCAGTGCATATGTATGGAAACCCCTGTGACATGGACCAGATTATGGGGATCGCAGAAAAACACAAGCTCTATGTAATCGAGGATTGCTGCCAGGGTGTCGGAGCAAGCTACAAGGGCCGGTTTCTTGGAACGATCGGCGACATGGGTGCATATTCCCTGAACATGTACAAGACGATCACCTGCGGAGACGGAGGCTTTGTCGGAACGGCGAACTACGATTTGTATGAGCGGGCCTTTGGCTATCATGACCAAGGGCATAAACCGAATCGAATGGGCGCGGAGATCGGAAATCGCGCACTGATCGGCATGAATATGCGTATGAACGAGCTGAGCGGCGCGGTTGCCGTAGCTCAGGGCAGAAAACTTTTTGGAATCGTCGAAACGCTGCGGAAAAACAAAAAACTACTGAAGGCACACCTGACAGGTGTGCCGGGCATTCATTTCCGTAAGATCAACGACAGCGGCGAGTGCGCCAATGTGCTGACAATTTTATTTGATACGGCAGCGCAGGCAGCGCGCTTCTGTGCGATCACCGGGCTGAATACTAATGCAAATTCTGGCTGGCATGTCTATAACAACATGGAGCCTGTGTTATACCACCGAATGGCCTCTGCTGCAAATTGCCCCTTTGACTGTCCGAGATTTCCAACGCAGGTGGAGCTGAAAAGGAACATGTTGCCGCAGACGGACGACATTCTGGCGCGGAGCGTCAACATTGGAGTTGGGCTGGTCGGATCGCTGGTCTACGGCGTCAGTATCCGCTCTACAGAGGGAGAAATCCTAGCGGCTGCAGAGAGAATCGCAGATGCAGTCCGGAAAAGCATCTAGAACATGGAGGACGTTTCATGTGCGTAAAACTGTCAGATGAGAGATCAATCCCGTCAGTCATTGCACAGATGACGCTGGAGGAGAAAGCACTGCTGGTAACTGGAAATTCCACATTTACAACGTATCCTATCAAGCGGCTTGGGATCCCGTCTGTTTCACTTCTTGACGGGGCCACGGGGGTAAACCTGTTTCAGCTTTATCAGGATACCACTTATCGCCTGGTGGATGACCCGGAGGCCGGATTTGGTGGAGAGGTCAGCCCGGCAGTTCATGCGGACATACGGGACCACCTTCTGGAGCCGGAGAAAATGCAGCCGAAGGCGCAGCGCATTTTTGCGTTACTTCTCCGGCAGATGGAAAAACGTCTGCCGGAAGGAAAACTTCCCGGGTGCTTTCCGCCGGGAATGCTGCTGGGTGCAACCTGGGATCCGGAAACCGTATATCGCTGCGGAAGTGCAGTCGCAAAGGAAATGGATGCCTATGCAATTGACGTGGTGCTCGGACCGAATATCAATATCCATCGCGATCCACGCAACGGCCGCGTATATGAGGGATATGCTGAGGATCCGTGTCTTGCGGCCGCACTGGCACCTGAATTCGTAAAAGCAATTCAGGATGAAGGGCTGGTCGCAAATGCGAAGCATTTTGCCGCCAACAACCAGGAGACTTTTCGGCATAATATCAACGAGAAGATCTCTCGACGGGCGCTGCATGAGATCTACTTTCCAGCGTTCAAGGCGTGTGTGGATGCGGGCCTGAAGAGTGTCATGTCTGCGTATAACCAGATCAACGGCAAGGCGTGTACGAGGAATGAATGGCTGCTGACGGATGTGTTGCGCAAGACGTGGGGATTTCAAGGAACGGTGATCTCTGATTGGCATGCAGTCTACGATCAGGTATCGGCGATCCGTGCGGGTAATGACTTAGATATGCCGGGAAAGCGAGATGTGTGTGTGATTCTGGATGCCGTCAGAAATGGCACACTTGCGGAAACGGCGCTGGATCGTGCCACGACAAACGTACTGAAAATGATCCTGCAAACGCCTGCAATGCGTGGTGCGCGGAGGAACAGCGATATTGACCGGGCATATTCTCGTGCGGCGGCATATCAGGCTGCAGCAGAGGGGATGGTGCTGCTGAAAAACAATGGTGTGTTGCCGCTGAAGAAGGGAACAAAGCTGAGCTTTTTTGGGAAGCGTTCCGCAAAATTCTTGGAATGCGGAAGCGGTAGCACGCTGGTGCAGACAAATGAATCTACCAGCCTGCCAGCCGAATGCGAAGGATATGCGGGTGGAATCTCTATCGGAGAAGTCCGTCCGGACACAGAGGCGGTGATCGTGACTGCGTGCGCCATGGGACAAGAAGGCAGCGATCGGAGCGGTTTGTGCTTTGAGCCGGGCGAGCATGAGATGATCCTGTCGGCTATACAGGCCGCGGGCCATAGGAAAAAGGTCCTTCTTTTGAACATTTCCGGTCCGGTAGATCTGCGGGCATACGTCGAGCATTTTGATGCGATCTTGTGCCTGTTCCTTCCAGGAATGGAGGGTGGCCGGGCTGCTGCGGATATCTTGTTCGGAGCGGTGAACCCCTCCGGAAAACTCCCCATTACGTTCCCTATGCGCGTGGAGGATGTGCCGGCCTATCTGAATTTTCCTGGAACAGCAGCATCAGTCATCTATGGAGAGGACATTTATATCGGCTACCGATATTATGATGCACGTGCCATCAAACCAATGTATCCGTTTGGTTTCGGTTTGTCTTACACGGAATTTGAGATTTCGGATCTGAAGATCACAAAGCAAACGATGGATCTTGACGCAGATGAAGAAATTTATGCATCTGTGCATGTACGCAACCGCGGGACCGCAGACGGGAAAGAGGTGGTACAGCTGTATATCGCGGATCCTGCGTCAACCCTTCCAAAGCCGCCAAAGGAACTCAAAGCGTTCCGGAAGGTTTTCCTGAAAGCGGGAGAAAGCACTGCGCTAACGTTCCGTATCACGAAACAGATGCTGGAATCCTATGATGAGGAGATGGAACAATGGGTCGCGGAGACTGGGCAGTATCGTGTTCTGGTGGGTAATGCTTCTGACAATCTTGCGCAGGAAGTAGAGCTTACTGCGGAGGGATGGTCGCCGTATGGGTTCCGGCCGAAAGCAGCGCTGATCCAGTTCCTGATGAATCCTATAACGTGTCGGATGCTGCAGGAGCAGATTGAGGCACATGGCTGGGATTTTAGCAAGCTGGACGATTCAAAACAGTTTTATCCGGAACAGCCGCTGGTGGAAAGTTTGCGCACATGTTATCCCTTTGATGCCGATGAACCGGCCTGGAAGGACTTCTTTTTACGGGCCGCCACAATTCCTGTAGGTGAATTCTCTTTCCGAAACGTAGCCGACTGGACTCTTGAAAATATATAGTCTATAAATGGAATGTCTTTTGGAAATAATAGCCAATTACTTTATCTCAAGATTATGCACCATTAACAATTTAAACCGAATATGATTTGTCGTAATAAAATAACAGAGTTTTACCGCAAATCATGAAAGTCGATTTTTCATGAAGCAAATGTTATAAGCCAGGTTCCACATGATATTTGACGTATAGAGTATCGTATCTTAAAATTTAACTGTCAACGATGGATCTGACGCGGCAGCCTTTGCACATTTTCCGCATAATTCCATCGATCCTACCATAAAAACAAACACGGAGGGAAAAGATCATGAAAAAAATGCTTGCACTCCTGCTTGCGGCAATTATGCTTCTGTCGCTGGCAGCCTGCGCCAAAACAGAGGCGCCGGAAGAAACACTCGCTGAACAGACCGAGGCACAGGCCCCGGCCGAGGACGACTCGAAGGAGATTGGTGGTGTCGATCTGAAAGACGATGTTCAGGCGGACAAGAGCTATAAGGAACACGTAAATCTGAGCGTCTGGTCTAACGTACAGTCCCTTGATTCTGTTGTGCAGAATACCGGCGCTTCTGTCGTTATGTACAACATGTTTGCGAACCAGCTCGTCACGCTGAACGAGGAAGAGAACACTTTTGAGCCGGAGCTTGCGGAGAGCTTTGAGATCGTCGATCTGACGACCAGCAAGTTTACCCTCAAAAAAGGAATTCATTTCAGCAACGGTGAAGAGCTGACCTCCGAGGATGTAAAGTTCTCTCTGCTTGACAGACCGGGGACCGTCGAAGGTGCAATCGCAGCCTACTACAAGAAAATCGACAGCATCGAGATCATCGACGATTATAACTTCATCATCCATCTGAATCAGCCAGATCCCGAAATCCTCTATGCGCTCGCAGAGATCGAGTGTACCATTCTGAATAAAAAGGCCTGTGAGGAATCGGCTGATGGTTATCTGATCGGCACCGGCGGCTATAAAGTCACGGAGTGGGTCCCGGGCGATAAGGTCGAGATGGAGAAGTTTGACGATTCTTTCGTCTGGACCGAAGAGGGCACGACGCCGACCCGCACGCTTACGATCAAGTGTATGACCGAAGGCAGCATCTCTGCCGTGCAGGCCGGTGACGTGGCCAATGCGCTGTGCGCCAAGGAAGACCTTAGCTATCTCAATGAGGACGCAAACGTTGAAACATTGACATTCCGTACTTGGGGCGTCTGGATGCTCGCCATGAACCAGCACGAGGGCAGCGTGTTCTATGACGACCCAAATCTCCAGAAGGCAGTCGTTGCAGCGTTTGACCGCAACATGATGTGTCAGTTCGTCAACGGCGAAGGTGATGAAGCCCCGGACAGCCTCTTCCCGTATTACATGTTCGGCTACACCAACGAATATGAGTTTGCAAAGTTCGATCTGGACAAGGCAAAGGAGTATCTCGCAGCTTCCAACCACCCGGATGGCAACGTCACTGTTCGCGTTCTGACTCACACCAATGCCAACTACACCGCACAGGTCACCGTGCTGCAGTCGATGCTTGAAACGAACCTTGGTATCAAGGTCGATGTACAGCAGCTCGACAAGGCCGGCAGAAATGCAGCGCTTTCTGAGGGCACCAGCTATGACATCTACCTGATGGACTACACCGCTGCGCCGAACGGTTCCAAGCTGCAGAATAGATTCGAGCTCGGCAACGCCGCCGACTGGGCAAATTATTCTAACCCCGAGATCGACCAGCTGTATCTGGATTATCTGTCCACGAATGACGAAGAAGCGCAGAAAACCGCGCTTGCGCGAATTCAGGAGATCGGTGCGGAAGAGCTTCCGTATGTCCCATATGCGTATCAGACCTGCCCTGTCGTCTATGCAAAGGGGGTTTCCGGTCTGAACTGGAAAACCAGTACAAAATTCGACTTCCACAGAGTTGTCTGGGAAGAAGCCTGATTCGGTTATCAGGAGCACAAGTATTAACCACTCGAATGGCGCCGTTTGCGTGCGGCGCCATTCTTCAATAATAAAGGAATTGAATTATGCTGAAATACATATTCAAGAGAATCCTGCTCATGGTCCCGATCCTGCTTGTCACCAGCTTCATCATTTTCTCGGGTATGCATCTTGCGTCCGGTGATTATGTTTCTACGATTGAAGCCGACCAGATGACAAAGGAGGATTATGAGGAACTGCGTGAGTCATACGGTCTCAACGAGAGCCTTCCAAAGCAGTTCCTGAAGTATATTTATAACCTGGTATTCAAGGGCGATCTGGGAACATCTTATTCCATGCACCAGCCAGTCATGAAGATCTGGAAGCAACGCATTGGTGCGACCATGTACCTTGGCCTGTGCGCAACGCTTGTTTCTTGGATAATTGCCATTCCTTTGGGCATTCTGGCTGCAAAGCATCCCGGATCTTTGATCGATAATACCTGCAACTTCCTGGCAGCAATCGGCGTCGCGACGCCGAACTTCTGGCTGGGTCTAATGTTGATCATCCTGTTTGCCGTTAAGCTGCACTGGCTCCCATCCTACGGCAACGACTACTGGTACAGCGTGATCCTGCCGGCTATCACAATCGGCACCGGCAATACAGCAAACCTGATGCGGATCACGAGGTCCTCTCTCGTGGAGAACTCCCACATGGACTACTGTCGGACAGCACGCTCAAAGGGCGTTTCTGAGAAGGTCGTATTCAATAAGCATGCGATGATCAACGCACTGATCCCTATCGTCCATGACAGTGTTGGCCTGCTTGGATTGTGTGTCGCAGGCGCGGCACTGACGGAATCCGTCTTTTCCTGGCCAGGTATCGGCAAGCTCATCATTGAGGCTGTACAGGTTCGAGATACTCCGCTTGCCTGTGGACTTTTGACGATGAAATGTGCGATCATTTCCGTGCTTGCGCTTATAGAAGACTTGATCTATGTCATGATTGACCCGAGGGTGAAATCCATGTACGTTACAGCGAGGAGGGCCAAGAAGCGTGCGTAAAAAGAAATCTATTCTCAGCCAATATCGGAAGCGAAGCCCATTTCAGGAGTTTGTCTACCGGTTTTCACAGAATAAGGGCGCGGTGCTTGCGCTCGTGATCCTCCTTGTGATTGCCATTTTTGCGATTTTCTCCGACGTTTTGTTTGACTATCAGAAGGACATCGCCGGAATATCCAGCGACATGCTGCAAAAGCCCTCTGCCAAGCATCCATTCGGTACAGATGCAGTCGGCAGAGATCTGTTTAAAAGAGTGCTCTATGGCAGCCGCTATTCGCTCTCTATCGCATTTGCCGTTGTCATCGGCAGCACCGTCATCGGTGTTCCAATCGGTGCGATCTGCGGATTCTACGGTGGCAAAGTTGACCTGTTCGTGATGCGCATCATGAACATTATCGGTTCGATCCCCGGCCTGCTGATGGGTGTACTGGTCATTTCAGCGCTCGGCCAGTCAACGAAATCCCTGATCATTGCACTGGCGATCTCCGGCATTAGCCCGATCGCCGGTATTACGAGGACCTCTGTTATGACAGTCCGTTCCATGGAATATGTCGAGGCAGCAAAAGCGATCGGACAAAAAAAGCTGTATATCGTGTTCCGGCAGTGCCTGCCGAACTGCCTCGCACCGATCATCGTAGCGGTAACGTTCCGGATCGGCCTTGCAATTATTTCTGCATCGTCACTGAGCTTCCTCGGCATCGGCGTGAAGGTCCCTCTGCCGGAATGGGGTGCGCTGCTTTCTGATGGCCGACAGTTTATTCAGAGTGCAATTCATCTGACGCTGTTCCCAGGCCTGTTTATTATGATCACAGTTCTAGCATTCAACATGCTTGGCGACGGCCTGCGCGATGCGTTGGATCCGAAGTTGAAGAAATAAGGAGGGAAAGAGCATGAAACTGTTTTCCCGTAAGGCCCGCCAGGCGGCGCTAGAACCAGAAGACTATACGCCCGAAGAAGATACGGTGCTGGAGGTTCGAAACCTGACCATCGAGTATGTGGTCGACAAGGTCGTATCAAAGGCTGTAAGCAATGTTTCCTTCCGTGTCAAACGCGGTCAGACCGTCGGCATTGTCGGCGAGACCGGTGCCGGTAAAACGACGACAGCACTGGCCTGTATGAACCAGGTCCCAGATCCGCCTGGGATCATCCGTGAGGGACACATCTATGTCTGCGGTGAGGATATCCTGCTCAAGAGCAAACGCCAGTTGGAACAGATCCGAGGCAGAGATATTGCAATGATCTTTCAAGATCCTATGACATCACTCAATCCCCTTCTGACGGTCGGTGAGCAGATCGCCGAGAGTATCCGGCTGCATGAGCATCTCGGCAACCGCGAGGCATTTGAAAAGGCACAGGATACGCTGGAAATCGTCGGTATCCCCCGCGGCCGTGCGAATGACTATCCGCACCAGTTTTCCGGCGGCATGAAGCAACGCGTGATGATCGCAGTGGCACTATCCTGCAATCCGCACGTTCTTCTGTGTGATGAACCAACGACTGCACTTGACGTGACAATCCAGGCGCAGGTATTGGAGCTGATGAAAAAGCTGCGTGAACAGTATCACTCTGGAATGGTCATGATCACGCATGATCTGGGTATCGTTGCAAATACATGTGATGAAGTGCTCGTCATGTATGCCGGACGTATTATAGAGCGCGGCACAGCCCGTGATATTTTTGACAATACCCGCCATCCATACACGGAGGGGCTGTTCAATTCCCTGCCGAATGTTCGGGACCGCACGGCCAAACTGGAACCGATCCCCGGCCTGATGCCGGACCCGACACGTCTGCCGGAGGGCTGTGCGTTTGCGGAGCGCTGCAAATATGCAACGGACGCCTGTCGAAAGGCGGTCCCTGCAGAGCAGAAGATTAGCGAAACGCACACGGTCTCCTGTACGCGCTATGAGGAGTCGGATTTCATGATCGAAAGGGGCAAAAGTCATGCGTGATATGATTCTGGATGTCAAAAACCTGAAAAAGTATTTTAAAACGCCCTCCGGTATGCTGCATGCAGTCGATGATGTCTCTTTTTCGATCGAGCGCGGCAGAACACTCGGCATCGTCGGTGAATCCGGCTGCGGGAAGTCCACGACTGGCCGTGCAATTCTCCGATTGATCGAGCCGACCTCCGGTGAAGTGCTGTTTGAGGGTAAAAATATTCCGGCCCTCAAGGAAAAAGAAATGCATGAGATGCGCCGAGAAATGCAGATCATTTTTCAAGATCCGTTTGCTTCTCTTAATCCGCGGCATACAGTGTATCAGGCCATCTCTGAGCCAATCCGGTTCAGTAAGCTTCTGAAAACGCGCGAAGAGATCGAAGAACGCACGCTCGAACTGATGCGGACAGTCGGCCTTGCCGAACGGTATATCAACGCCTATCCGCACGAGCTTGACGGCGGTAGACGACAGCGAATCGGCATAGCCAGAGCGCTGTCACTGAATCCTAAATTCATTGTCTGCGACGAGCCAGTTTCCGCACTAGATGTTTCCATTCAGGCTCAGATCCTGAATCTGTTGAAAGATCTGCAGGAGCAAATGGGACTGACGTATATTTTCATTACGCATGATTTGGCTGTCGTCAATCATTTTGCGGATGATATCGCGGTCATGTATCTTGGAAAGGTGATCGAAAAGGCACCTGCAGAGGAGCTTTTCCGAAACCCGATGCATCCATATACCAAAGCGCTGCTTTCTGCGATCCCGGTGCCGGATGTCAATGTGAGAATGCAGCTGCTTCCGATGAAGGGTGAGATCAGCTCTCCGATTGAGCCAGGTGATGAATGCCGTTTTGCGAAGCGCTGCCCCTACACCGAGTGCATCTGCAAGGAGAAAACGCCGGAGTTAAGAGAGGTTTCTCCGGGTCATTTTCTTGCCTGTGCAAGATATACCGAGCTGAATTGACCATTTACAGGAAAGAATGTTTTTGGCTGGAGAATAACATGAAAACACAGGAGCTATTTAATTATATTGACGAGTTGTATCCCCGTTACGTAGAATTCTGGAAAAGCATCTGCACGATAGAAACGCCGACCTCCGACAAGGCTCGGGTAGACGAACTTGGAAGTTTTCTGAAACGCAGCGCAGAGGAACTGGACTTCAAGATCTGCGAACATGTGGAGATACAATCCGGCAATGCGCTGTGCTTTACGATGAATCCAGACGCACAGGGAACACCGGTCTGCTTCTCAGCGCATATGGATACAGTGCACCCTGTCGGCTCGTTCGGCAAGATCCCGGTACATACAGATGATACGTATATTTACGGCCCGGGCGTGGCAGATTGTAAAGGCGGCATTGCCGCGGGGTTTCTGGCAATGCATGCACTGAAAGCTTGCGGCTTTACACAGCGGCCGATCAAACTTATCCTTCAGTCCGACGAAGAGGTAGGCAGCGCGCAGAGTGAACGGCGGACTATCGCATTTATGCAGGAGATGGCCCGAAGCAGCGCGGCATTTTTAAATCTGGAGACACATGCCGTTATCAAAACGAACTGCGCAGACGACGCGAGCAGCGCAGAGCCGGCGGTAATCGTGCGAAAAGGCATTATCCGTTACCGGTTTCATGTCTACGGAAGATCCGTGCACAGTGCGCGCTGCCAAGACGGCGCAAATGCGGTCGCAGCAGCGGCGTATAAGATCCTAGAGTTGGAGAAAATGAAATCTGGCCAGGCCCTGACCTGCTGCTGCAGCATGGTCGAGGGCGGCTCCGCGGCGAATGTTGTACCGGATCATTGTACGTTTACAGCAGACATCCGCTTTGCGGATGCGGCACAGATGCGTGAGGCAAAGCTGCGCGTTGCGCAAATCGCTGCGGAAAATCATATCCCGGGCAGCAGCTGCAAAACAGAGTTGCTCAGCTACCGGTGTGCGATGGAATATGAAAAGCGCAACGAAAAGCTGCTTGAGAAAATGAATGCGATCTACAGAAGCAATGGGATGCCGATCCTGGAGGCGGCGCAGTCCTGTGGCGGGAGCGATGGCTCGGACATCAGCGCTGCAGGTATTGCGACCATTGATTCCATCGGTGTATCGGGAGATATGATTCACTCGCTCGGTGAGCGGGCAGAATTACATTCCCTTGCCGCATGTGCAAAAAGGATCGCGGTTGTGGCGATGGAACTTCCACTTTCGTAAGCATACATACGGTTGGAAAGAAAAGTTGAGGTGTACAAAATGAAATCTGCATATATAAACCTCTCTGGTGCATACGGATTGCAGCAATCAGGAACTGCAGATTACCGAGAAGCGTCTGAGATCGTAGCGGAAATGGACCGGCTTGGTATTTATCAGACGGTTCTGGAATGCATAGAGGGCAACAACAGCCTGTATCGGAACCGGCGACTTCTGCGCGATATGCAGACGATTCCAGATGCAAAACGGCGGATTATTCCATCTTTTATTCTGGACCCTGTAGCCTCGATTCAGACTGGTGCAATGGATGAGATCCTGCACATGATCCGGGATAACCGACCGTGCTGCATCAGCCTGTATCCTCGTGCTTCTGGGTACCGGCTTCGCCTGGCCGACCTGTTTTTAGACCGTCCTGAGCTTCGCAATGCAGTCATTTTGATCGACATCAACCAGCTCATTGCATCGGAGGCGTGCGATGATCTGATTGAACTGTCCGCACGGTATCCGGAAATGCGGTTCGTAATCCGACAGGCAATGTACTCCGATTGGCCGATCCTGTTTGATATCATGCGGAAAGCCAAAAACGTCTACGCAGATATCAGCTGGATGCACAGCCGGGAAGCGATCCGGCTTGCAGGCGAATATCTTGGCGAAGAACGGCTGCTATACAGCCATGGTCCACGTGCTACAGCCGGAGCATCCATGGCCGCTCTGGTATATGCACAGATCCCGGAGGCCCAAAAAGAAAACATTCGGACAGAAAACTTTATTCAACTGTTCAGTGACAAGCATGACCGTGAAATCCTGCGTAAAAACCGTCGCGCAATAGACGATCATGTAGCAAACAGCTTCTGGCGATCGTTTATGGAAGGGAACGGCTTCTATGAAGCCGAGTTGATCGACGTGCATACACATCTTGGCGCCACCGGCGGAAGATATTATCTCTATGACCTGACGTTTGACCGGCAGATCCAGGGGTTTGAGCGCGATATGGAGCGCTTCAACATCCGACATGTGATCTCCACACTCTCCGGTCAGGTAGAGCCAGTCATTTCAAACGATGAGTTAGAACGCAGCGTCGGCAATCGGACAGACCACTTCCATGGTTATATTCGCTATGACCCGAAGCTGGACAGCCTATATTCTGACGAATGGTTGGAGAAAAAGTTTGCAGGGGAGTTTTTTATTGGACTGAAAACACTGCCACAGTACATGGGCGTTGACATCCGTGATGCAGCATATGACCGGATGTTCCGCTATGCGAATGCACATGGCATGCCGCTGCTGATACATTGCTGGGAGGATGGACTCGGTTCTCCGCTGAAGTGCGCAGAGGCCGCTGAGAAGTGGCCGAACGTGAAAATGATCCTGGGGCACACCGGTGGCGGTGACAGAGGCAGACTGGAGTGTGAACAGATCGCGCAGGATCCTCGATACAGCAATGTCTATTTCGAATTCTGCGGGTCTTTCCCGGCAAAACGCCGCTGGGAAGACACGCTTCAGCGTATGGATTATCGCAGGGTCCTGTATGGAACAGATGCCTGCTTGCACGAAATTGCGTGGGAGCTGGGCAGACTGCTTTCAGCAGATATCCCGGATGAGCAACTCATTGCGATCCTTGGCGGAAATGCAAAGAGGATTCTGGGTGCCCTGCTCGAAAAAAACGGCTGACGACCGGTGATAGACAATGAAAACTACAAGTACCATCGTGTTTACAGGCGATATCAGTTTTGACCGCTATATGGACGGAAAATGGAACGATCCGGATTTGATTGCTCAGCCGGTGCTTGACTTTTTGCACAGCAGCGATCATGTGGTCGCGAATGTAGAAGGTGCGCTTATTAACGTCGCTCCGGGATACGACCCGACCGGGAGAGGTATCTTCTGCCATTCCATGAACACGGAAGCCGTTCGCGTCCTGCGTAATATACGCGCGGATATTTGGAATCTTGCCAATAATCACACGATGGATATGGGTGCGGAGGGAATGCGGAGCACATTACAGATTGCCCGGCACGCAAAGGCACAGACGATTGGATCCGGCATGAATCTGAATGACGCAGCTGCACCCGTCTATCTGGATGAGGCTGGCGGGATTGGACTGATGTCTGTCGGCTGCCAGCCGGTCTGCGTCGCAGCCACAGATACGACGCCGGGATGCCTCTCGTGGAGCGATATGGCGCGGATTGAGCAAACGATTCTGGAAATCAAGTCCAAATGCCGCTGGTGTATTCTTGTTGCACACGGCGGCGAAGAGTTTGCAAATCTCTCTGCACCATATACCCGCAGCCGCTACATAAAATATCTCGAATATGGCGCAGATATCGTTGTTTCACATCATCCACATATTTGTATGAGCTATGAAACTGTCGGCAGTAAGGCGATCTTTTATTCACTTGGGAACTTCATTTTTGACACAGACTACCAACGTGCACAGTTTCACACGGACAGAAGCGTGCTGCTAAAGCTCTGCTTCAACAAGGACTGTTGGACCTTTCAGGCATTCGGCACACGTGTTGACCGGAAAGCAGAACACATCTTGAAAGCGACGCTGCCGGATATCTTTACAGACATTCCAGCGGAGGAATATGAAAAACTACTTTCGCTTTCGGCAAAGGTATTTTTAGAGGCCGAAAAAAAGCGTCAGATCTTCATGGATTCAAAAAAATATCGTTCTTATGGAAAAGAGGAATGGGATGCCTTTTTTGCCATGGAGGAACGGGAGAAATCGCTGCCCGGCGAATTGATGGATTTCACCATCTTGGCACCGATTGCAGAAACAGCGTCAAAGGAAGCATGGAAAACAAGTAAACTCCCTAAGGTTGTCGCATATCTGCTGGCACAACTGGACTGACGCGCTTTTTCTGGGAAATATGTATTTAAAACAGGGACTCCTTCTTCCCTAAAAAACAAACCACCGGCATTGCCAGGTGGTCGTAAAACAGTAAAATCAAAAAATGGTGAAAACCTTGTGTTTTCAAGGGGCGGCGTGACGAAAGTCACGCCGTTTCCTTTTTCATCAGCTCATTCAGAGGGATAAAGCCCAGCCCGTCATACTTGATGTGGATGTGCTGTACCCGCTTGCCGCTGGACTTGTCCGGTGCATCCACATAGACGGCAGACACCAGCTCGCGCAGCGCATAGCCGTCCAGTTCTTCAATGCCGACATACTTGTGCGCTTTCTGAATGAACTTCTCAATGTTTTCGTTCTGTCGTTCCTGTACTTCAATCTCCTGCTGCAAGGTGATCGCTTCCGCTTCCAACTGTTTCTGCTCCACTTCATAGGTCTGGCTCAGCATATCATAGCGTTCATCTGTTAACCGCCCGCTGGCGTTGTCCTCGTAAATCTTGATGAAAAGCCTTTTCAGCTCGGCAATGCGCCGTTCGTTGCTCTCCAGACGCTTTCTGCGGATGCGGATTTGTTCACAGCTTTCCACGCGGAGCTGTTCCTCCATGATCGTGCGGAAATAATCCTCGTGCCGCAGGATATACCCCATAACTGCCTGAATGTGCTTGAGAACCAGCCGCTCCAATACCTTGACGCGGATGAAATGCCCATTACACTTTTCTTTGCTTTTGCGGTGCAGAGAGCAGTCAAAAAAGTCCTGATCGAAATCGCCGTTGTTGGATGAACCGTACAGCATTTTAGAGCCGCAGTCCGCACAGTAAACAAGTCCGGAGAAAATGCTGCTTCTTCCCGTGCGGGTCATCCGGTGCCGCTGTTGGCGGATCTCCTGCACCTTTTCAAACACATCATCGTCGATAATGCGCTCATGCGTGTTGGGGAAGATCGCTCGTTTCTCTACAGGTGTTTCCCGCTGCTTCTTGTCCCAGATGGAATTGGTGTAGGTCTTGAAGTTAACGGTGCAGCCCGTGTATTCCCAGCGTTCCAAAATCCTGACAACCGTACTGTCACCCCAGCTATACGGATCTTCCGGTTTCTTGTTGGGGCTTTTGATTCCCTGCAATGTCTTGTAGGCAGTTGGCGTCAACACCTTGTCCGCTTTCAGTTGGTTTGCAATCTGCTGCGGACCTCTGCCCTCCATGCACATGGAAAAGATGCGTTTCACCACATCGGCGGCAACCGGATCAATCTTCCAGCGGGTTGGTTTTTCCGGGTCTTTCAGATAACCATACGGCACATTGACTGTCAGCGGCACACCGCGCTCGCCCTTGGACTTCTGCACCGCTCGGATTTTGCGGCTGGTATCTCGCGCATAGAACTCGTTGAACCAGTTCTTGATGCCTGCAAAATCGTTGTCTGTGCTGTTGGGATCAATGGTGTCGAAATTGTCGTTGATAGCAATATAGCGGACACCATACTGCGGAAAGGTGAAGTTGGTGTAAAGCCCTGTCAGCGCGGAATTTCTGCCAAGTCTGGATAGGTCTTTGCTGATACAGACAGCCACCCGTCCTGCTTCAATTTCCGCAAGCATCGCTTGAAAACCGGGGCGGTCATAGGTCACACCGCTCACGCCATCATCCACAAAAAATGTGGGATTCGGGAAATGGTGCTCCCGTGCATACCGCAAAAGCATATCCTTCTGATTTTCAATGGACAAAGACTCTCCGGCTCGTTCATCCTCTTGCGAAAGACGGCAGTAGAGTGCTGTGATTTTGTTTGTTGCTCCGTTCATTTCTGAATCCTCCTTTGGTGGAGCAACTGTCAGTACAGGATTGGTTGCTTCTATTGTACCAAGAGACTCTGTATTTGTCATTCAGAATCCTCCATCTTTTCTGCAAACTTTTTGCTGGTAATACGCTCTAATTTGCGGACAAAGCTCTCTGTTCCCTCATAGCTGCCTGTGACGCTGTAAACCGTGCCGTGAATGACCTCGGTGACGGTCAGTTCGGGAACCCAGAAAGCGGACAGGTTCTTCACGCAGAGATGCCCGTCCTCGTTAAAGTAGCAGTTGCGCCGGGGATGATCGGGCGGCAAGGGCTGCGGTTTGAGATACGGGGCTGGATTGGAGAAGTAATATTCCGCTGGCTCATCGTGGTCTGCCTTTTCCCATTCCTCAATTTCTGCCAACAGGTCAGGGTCGATTTCGTGTTCAAATGGTTTGTTCTCGTTCATAAGTACCTCCTGATTTTCTATTCAAATTAGTGTTCAATTTCCTGCCTTTTCTGCCGCGTCTCGGCGTTCTGGCGCTCCTGCTCATGCTGCACCTCGTAGATGTTGTAATGAATCGCCCAGAGCTTTTTCGCGTCGGCATGGAGCGGTGAAAGCTCCGTCTGAATGTCTTTGTATTCCTGCTCCAACTGCTCCCGCTCTCTGCGCCATGCGGTGATGGGCAGCTTGCCATCCTTGAAATACGGTTTCAGCTTGCGTTCCGCCATGTAAAATGTCCGCAGTTCATCATCGTGTTCGGCTTTGTATTTCTGCCGGGACTTCTCAAAGCGGATGGATTTCAGCTTGTCCGCAGCGGGCTTGCCAGACTTGTAGTAGTCCACCATGCGCAGCAGCCCGTCCAGTTCCTTAATACGGGATTGCTTTGCCGATGCCGACTTTTTCAGCGTATCAATCTTGTTCTGCATAGCGTAAAGCGTACTTTCCAGATCGTCCACAGTGTAAAGTTTTTTAGATTGCAGAAAGCTGAACGCCTCGGCGTAACGCTGCAAGTTGGCGTTCTTCGCCTTATTGCTGTACGCACCCTTGTTGCGGATGCTACAATGCAGCGCCAGCAGATCGTTGAGCATGGGTGGCTGGGGCTTGGCAAGCTCGGCTTTCACTTCTTTGAGCCATTCGATCAGGGCGGCGATTTTTTGTTTTGCCTCCCGGAGCATGGCGTTGGTTTTCCTGATCCAGCGGTTGAGATCGCCCTTGTCGGTGCGGATGCCCTTCGCCTCCATTGCCCGGACGGTAGGGCCTTCGTGCTGCGTGGGAATCTGCTCCACACCCTGACGGGCAAAGCTGCGGTGGTCGATGCGGCAGTCCAAGCCCTTTTCGGCAAACTTGGCGTTGCACATCTCAGCCCATGATTGCCGCCATGTTTCCAGCGTTTCGGGCTTACCCCAATCTGTCGTGGAAACGGCATTGAACACATAGTTGCCTGCCTCGTCCAGAACGCGCTCTCCATGCTCATCCAGCACATATTCCCGCCTCTGTTTCTTGCCCCACCTGCCGTCCGGCTCAATAGGGCGAATCGGACACATGACGTGAAAATGCGGATTAGAAATGCCGCCGTCCTCCTTGTCCGGCTGATGCACGGCAAAGTCTGTCACCATGCCTCGGCTCACGAAATTGTCCAACAGAAATTGCCTTGCAAGGTCGATGTTCTCCTGCATGGAAAACTCGTTCTGCAAGGCAATGTCAAAGCTATACGCAAGCTGGGCTTTCTTGCCGCGCTCGGCTTTCTCGACCGCGTTCCAGAGGGTTTCACGGTCTGCATACTCCGATGGCGCGTGGGACGGCAGCAGGATTTCAGAGCAGATCACGCCGCCCTTGCGGGTGTAGTCGCTGTCCTCGCCGTAATACTCACTGTGCAGCTTTTCCCCAGCACGGTAGGCGGCAGCAGCCACGGCGGACTGCCCCGCGCTGCGCTTGATCTGCGTCACATGAAAATGAAAGAGTGCGATATTCAATCACCTCCTGCATGGCGGCTGACAGCTTCCATGAGAAGCCTTTGCGCGTCTGGCAGAGCAAAGACCTGCTCGGCAAAAGCGTAAAACGCGCTTTCACTCAAATCCTTCGTCTGCGGTGCGACACTCTCGATGGCTGCGCCACGGGTGATGAGCCGGTGCGCCCGCTTGCGCCGTTCTCCCTTTTCGTAGTAGGCGGCACGGTTTTCGAGCCGCTGGATTTTGTGCTGCTCCTGCGCAAGCTGACGCTCGACCTTTTCCTTTTTGGCTTGCAGCTTCTCAATTTCTTTTTCGTGCATGATTTCAACCTCCTGACTGATAGATGGATAGAAAAAGACCGCCTACGTTTTCGGTAGACGGTCTGACTCATGGTATGGGATTTTCAGACTTTGCGGCGGAAATGGTCTGCACCAGCAGACTATTTCCGCCGCAAAGCGCGCTGGGATAGACGCGCAAGCGTCGCAAGGGGTGCAGCCCCTTGTACGGAACAAAGTGACGCAAAACAGCCCGGGCAATCAACTGTCCAAGCTGTTCGCCTCGCAGAGCGCACATACAGGGCTTGCCCCTGTATAGAAGTGCGCCCTTGTTACCAAGGGTATTATCCGACTTCCACCACCTTGGCTCGTTTTTTCAAATACTCCTGTGCGTCCGCGCCCTTTGCAATGTGATACAAAAAGTCCTTCCCCTCGTCCTCCGTCATGGTTTTCAGCTCCGGCACGATGCTTTCCATAAAGCCGCCACGGGCGCAAAGGCGGTGCGTTCTGATGTTGCGTTCCTCTACGCTCAACTTTCGTTTTAGCATCTTCTCCCGGTTTTTGGTATTGCCGTAACTGATTCTGTGCAAGTTCCAATTTGGCGTTGCATTCTGCAAGTGTTGTCGGTTGTTTTCTCGGCATGGGGTAGTCCTCCTTTTCAAAAATTTGCAATAGAAAGGGCGACCAACCTTGTTCCAGTTGATCGCCTTTGGTTTGCCAGTTATTAAGTTACCATCCACGAATCGCGCTGACGATAGAGCTTGTGTTCCATCCAACAACCTTGTCTGCTGCTTGCTTAACGACAAGTGATGTTCTCTGTGACCCCCACGGCTCGATGGCAATGATGGTCTTGCCCATTTCTCTCGCCAGTTCGATTTCAATGTTGATCCATTTGCTATATGTGGAATAAACCCCTGCCATGATTAGTACACAGCTTGCGTGTTGCATCTGATTTCTAATAGCGGCTTTAAGCTGTGAAGCATTTGATGCGTTATGAATGGGATCGTTTTTAGGCACTGAGTAATTCTTATACGAAAAGTTAGTTGCGTTGTTTAGCATCCCTACGAGCTTTTCATACGCATCGGAATAAGTCCATGAATGGCTAATAAAAAGATTATATGTCATACTGCCTGTCCTCCTTGTTCGGCTGAAATCATAATGATAGCAAAAATAGCTATGTATAAAAGGCAAAAAGCGATCGGGAAACAGCGCTCAAGTTTTGTTCCCTCAATATATTTTTTGCTTTTCTTTAACTCTTCCCATTCGTCAATGAATGGTTGTGCAGGTAGATGTTTTTCCATTTGGTTTATCACATCGAATTTTGCCTTGTTGAGTTCTCTGAAATTCTTGATAAACAACATCCAAACTACACAAAGGACAACACCAGCCACAAGCAAAGCAATGGTCTTTGTGTCCCACATGAAAGATATAGCTGCAATTATCGCTAAATTCAAAGTTACAAAAAGGTTGTTCATGTTGTCACGGCGTTCACTTATGGAGTTAGCCATTTCAACACAAGTTTGCCATTGAGATAGTAACGCCGACTTTTCTTCTTCTGAAATTTTCGCCATAGTCCCTCCGTTAAAAATATCCCAAATCAAGGACGCTTTCTTCGATTAAATCCTCGTTCTTCATTTGAGAAAAAATGTGATCGATAAACCGCCTAAATATATCTGCGGAATATGGATTATTCGTTAGGTATTCTGTATACCATGCCCGATTAGCTTGACGCCCTGCAAATGTACTAAATTCTTTTCGGACATTTGAGCTGATTCGTTTTGCTTTTCTTACAATCAGTATTTCGTCAATATCTGTTGTTGCTGTACTGATTGGTGTCATATCAAGAAAGTCACAGAGCAGATAATATTTCGCTCCTGTTACAGCTAACTTTATGTCATGTGCGGTGGCAGAAGCTTCTTGATACATGGTTTTATCAAGATTGGTTTTAAGTTCAGCCATCACATAACCTAAGTGCGTTGTTACGGTTACTGTCTTTTCTGCATCAAATGTTGGGGTATAGGATGATCTCAAGTAGAGTTTCCTGCTCATTGAGAAATCTTGATCCTTTGTTTTGATACTGAGACCTCCACCGACTGCCGGGGAACTAAGACTGGAAGCAAAATACGCAGAAGAAAATGTCGCAGTCTGTGAGCCTATATCTACATCACAATCTCCAAACTCTTTGATGATGCACTTACGCACAAAGATAGGAAGAAATTCTTCTATCACAGTATTGTCCAGTTTCAGTTGACCTTTCTGTCGATACAAAAAATCTTCGGAACTATCAAAAATCAAATCGACATCTATGTAAAACTTATACAAATTGAGAAGACCAACCATTTTTTCTATCAGTTCGTCAACTGTTCGTGCATCAGCAGCATCTAATGCCCTAACCCATTCATCGTATTTTTGCAAAGCGACTTCTAATCTTGGCTTGTCGCTGTTGGGAAGCTTAGTGCTTTCCAGTGCTGCAACTATTTTTTCGCCGTGTGTTCCTCTTGGCATAATTTACGCCTCCGATCTATTTATTCTCTCTGATTTTTCTATTGCTTCAACAATGAATCCAACATTCTCGCTATCTGGGTACAGTTGTGCTTTTTCAAAAAGCATCTTTACAGCAATACTGCGAGCGGCAGATATAATTTCCTCGCTACTGGGATATGCTCCAGTTTTGGTGTTTTCAAAATGAAGAATATCCTCGTAAATCAACTGCCCAAATCTATTCTTGAACACTCTCTCTTGTCTAAGTAGAAATGGAAGTTCAAAAATCTGAGTTGCTATTTCAAAAATCAATTTGCTATTGCAAAAAGAATATCCTAATACATTGGATTCTCTACCCACAATATAAATCATACGAGAGCCATCTTTGCAAGCGCGTATAGCCTCCTCAAAAGACAATGCCATGTCGATACAATATTGGATGACTGTGAGTAAGCGATTCCCTCTATTTTTTCTATTAGAACCAAATTCGTTTTTAGCTATTGCCAAGACATCATAGCCTAATGCTTCAACGGAACGACGATACTTTTGATGATAGTTAAAAACATTGATATAAGGGGGGGATGTTATCAGTAAGGTTGCTGTATCATCTTCACAATTCAGAGAACGGGAATCCCCCATTTCAATCTTTATGGCTGCTGGTGAGAAAGGAATTTCAAGCACAATTCTTTTAAGCCCGTCCCACTTTTTTTGAAGCAAAGAAACAGACTGTTCATTATTGAACAAGTCCATTAGTATGATTAGTGTGCTTAGTAGATTTGCTAAATCGGTATTTTTATTTCTCTGAATAGCAGAGGTGATTGTCGGCAGGATTTTACCTGTATCTGATATGGTGGCAAGAATATGCTCAATAGCGAGGATCAATGATTGTCGCTCTGGGATCGTTCTATTGATTAACTCGTATGTTTTTGCCATGTAATATGCCGAAGCATTTAACTCCATTCCGTATGCAGAAAGCCCCTTGCGCCCCGCCTCACATAATGTCGTGCCAGACCCTGCGAAGGGATCAAGGACAATATCTTCATCATGTGCATAGTTACTTAATAATGTTTCTATAAATTGTGGAGAAAACTGCCCATTCCACGCAAACAGATTAGAGCGTGTTTTGTTTTCTATATTAAGGTCGCATTGGGGTATCGAAAACTTATCTATAGGAATTGCTTCAAATGCTGTTACTGTACTAATCATCCGTATCCTCCGTAGGCTCTTTAATAAATTCCAAAATATCGTCTACACCACAATTAAGCGTATTACATATTTTCTCTATTGTATCAAGGGAAAGGTAATTATCTCGTTTCAATCGTGTAATGATATTGGCACTAAAACCAGCTTGCTCCATCAATTCTGCATTGCTCAAATCTTTATCAATCATTAAATGAAACAGTTTCTTGTATGTCACCGCCATAGAATTCCCTCCTTACAGCTTATAAACAGTATATCACGCAAGCGTGAATAAATCAATCTATCTAAGAAAAATCCCAATTTGTATTTGTTCAAAGAAAATTGGTTGCATCATATACACCCGTTATTTTTCGCCCACTCCCTTGCCGCCTGTCGGCGTTCTTCGCTATACGGCGCAGTCAGGCGAAAACTTAACCTGCCTTTTTCAATCTCAAAGGTCAGCCCGCCTTGCTCGTCATCGTCGGTCTGGCGGCAGCACTCCGGGTACTTTGCCGCAAATGCTGTCAGCCGCTTTTTGAGGTCGGTGTTGTGGGTCTGGACCTCAATGATGCGGCTATACTCGTCAAAATAGATCACGGTTGTCTTTTGCTTCTTGGTAAGCCCTGTTCTCATAAAACCTCCCGATTTTCACAATTTTTTCTCAGCTCTTGAAGTGGAAAATTGAAGCGATTTTTTGATAGAAATGTCCCAAACGATGCGGAGTATGTTTCGGCTCTCGCTATCGTCTGATTTTCCGCTTTTCCAGTTCTTGACCGTGTTTTCACCTCTTTCGGTTTGTGTGGCTTTTCAGCCACTCCACCAGTTCGTTTTTCATCACCAGTTTGCGCCCGCCGATCCGCAAGGTCGGAAAATCCAGACTGCTCAAAAGGTTGTATGCCCCCGCTTTTGAAATCTGCAACGCTTCTGCGAGCTGCTTTGCATCCATCACATCGGGCATGGCTTCAAACGGTTCTCTGCTCATAAACTCTCCTTTCCCGCATGAAAAAGCAGCAGCTACCATTTCGGTAACTGCTGCCGTTTCTGCGTCTGTTTACTTGTCCAAATATTTCTGATACTCCGCTGTCACATAGTCCTCATAAGCACCGGCGATTTTGGCGATCCGCTTATGGACTGCGCTGGCGGTCTTGTAGCCAACCTTGTCCGCAATCTCCTGTTCGGTGTAACCCTCCATTCGCAGCTTCAATATTTCCCGGTCTTTCTCGCTGATACTCTGCTCGGCAAAGGTAGCGATCTGCATTTCAGAGATAACCTTCTGTTCAAATTCGCTGCGCGGATCAGCTACCTCGAAAATATCACCGTCCTCATTCTCCATCATTTCATCCAGAGAAATCGGCTTTCCGGAACGGTTATGATGCCATTTCCGCATGAAATCGGTCTTGACGGTGCTGCTGGTGGTTTCGTAGTCCTCTACGGTGCGGTTTTCCCAGATCGCGTCGATCATCGGCTGCCAGTTCTGCTCCACAATCACCATGTCGGTGACATTGCCGATCAGATTTCCGAACTGCTTATAGGTCAGCCACGGCACTTCTACGCCTTGTGGGATATTGTAAAGGCTCTGAAAACCCAGACCGTTCTGCTCAAACTTCATGCGGATGTAGGGGATGATGCTGTACGACAGCCGCCACAAGGGGAAATAGCCTGCGTATTGATTCCAGTTTCCGGGGATGTCACGGTAGTTTCCCTTGCGGTCTTTTACCTGAAAAAATTGCCATGCGCTCCATGCGTAGCAATCCCACACAAGCAGCTTGAACATATCGTCGCATACAATCTGTTCGTACTTGTCCGTCCGCAAGACCTCATAGGGACAGCGGGGCAGCTCATAGGCTGGCTTCCATTTCTCCGCAAGCTCTCGCGGCAGACTGTAAAACAGCGTCAGCCATGATTTGTCGCTGTCCTGCGGTATCGCGATGATCTCGCCAGGCAGTACCACGAGAAAACCGTTCGGGCCTGTCTGCTTGTCCATCAGCGTCACCTCCAATCGCTTCTGTATTCAGCCCTCTACTATATATGGCATGAGAAGGGCCGAATTGTTCCAATATTTCCAAAGTTTTTTGAGATTTTTTGAAAAAATCTTGGAATGGATGGGATAGGATTGATTTAAAGCAATTATACCTGAAAGCTGTGAATAAATCTATTGCTTTTCATGACGGCAAAAAAATAACGGGTATCCAGCTCTCACCAGATACCCGTTATTCCGTTGCCAATCCTGCCTGACAGATGCTCATTTCGTAATTTCGGTCTAAACCTGTTTTACGAACACCTGTCTATGGCCGGTGGTTTGTTTTTACGTGCTGCGTTCCGATTCGAGGGTGCGGAGGGCTTTGCGGAATTGGTGGGAGAAGAGGATGGAGGTGAAGGTCACGGCGAGGGTATCGGCGACGGGCTCGGCCAGGTAGACGCCCAGGGTCGGATCCGGGACGAGGTGCGGCAGCAGGTAGATCAGCGGGATGAGCAGGACGAATTTGCGCATGACGGCCACGATGATGGAGCAGACGGCCTTGCCGATGGAGACGAAGGTGATCTGGCAGGCCTGCTGGATGCCGAAGATCGCCAGCACCGCGCAGTAGATGCGAAGGGCGCGGCCGGTGAATTCGATCAGTTCGGCGTCCGGCGTGAAGATCCCGGCGAACACGCGCGGGCAAAGCATGACAAACGCCCAGATCAGCGCGGAATACGTCAGGCAGACGGTCAGGAGCACGCGGAAGGTCTTTCTGACACGCTCGACGTTTTTCGCGCCGTAGTTATAGCTCAGGATCGGCTGCGCGCCCTGCGAGATCCCCTGCAGGGGCAGGAGCGCAAACTGCATAACGCTCGTGAGGATGGTCATGGCGCCGACGGCGATATCGCCGCCGTAGCGGGCCAGCGAGGAATTGAAGCAGACGGAGAGCACGCTCTCGCTCGCCTGCATGATAAACGTCGCCGTGCCGAGGCCCACGCAGGGCAGGATGAGCCGCGGGCTCTGCAGGAAGTTCTGCACGCGCAGCTTCAGGACGCTTTTTTTGCTGAACAGGAACAGCACGACCCACAGGCACGACACGCCCTGTGAGACGATGGTCGCCAGCGCAGCGCCGCGCACACCCATGCCGAGCTTGAAGATCAGGATCGGGTCGAGCACGATATTACACACGGCGCCGATCAGCACGGTGAGCATCCCCTCCCGCGCAAAGCCCTGGGCGGTGATGAACGCGTTCATGCCGAGCGTCAGCTGGACGAAGACGGTGCCGACGGCGTAGATCTGCATATAGTCGGCGGCATAATCGATGGTCTGCCCGCTCGCGCCGAAAGCAAGAAGCAGATCGCGGTTCCAGATGAGAAGCGCCGCGGTCAGGACGGCGGAGATGCCAAGCTGCAGGGAGAAGCAGCCGCCGAGCATCTTCTCGGCCGTCTGCAGATCGCCCTTACCCATGCTGATGGACGCGCGCGGCGCGCCGCCTGAGGCGACGAGCGCAGCGAAGGCCGACACGATCAGGATGATCGGCGTGCAGACGCCAAGACCGGTCAGGGCCAGGCTGCCGACCTGCGGCATGTGGCCGATATAGATGCGGTCTACAATATTATAGAGCATGTTGACGAGCTGCGCGATCACCGTCGGGATCGCCAGCCGGAACAGGAGTCTGCCGATCGGCTCCGTGCCGAGAAACGCGTTTTTCTGATCCATCCGGACGCCTTCTTTCTGTGAAATGCCAGAAGATATTATAGTGTGCGGAGGACGGGCCTGTCAACGGAAAACAAGATGTTGCGGAAGGCGGGAGGTTTTGGCCCATATATGGTGATGTTGGCAGAAAAAAGTTTAATATTTGCTTAAAACCGGAGAAAAACGTTGAAAATACAGCGCAAATATGGTACTCTTTTGGTAAACATAATACTCCAACCACAGGAGGAGAAGGACATGAAGAAACAAAGATGGCTCAGCCTGGTGCTGATCCTGGCGCTCGTCGTGGGGCTGTGCAGCGTGTGCGCGGCCGCGGCGGACGATCAGACCGCAGAGCAGCCCGCGCAGGAGGCTGCGGACACGGTCGCAGAAGCGGAAGCTGCGCCCGCCGACGGGATACAGCCCGATGCGGCTGCGGCAGAAGCAAACACGGAAACTGCCGAACAGCCGGAGCAGGATGCGGCGGCAGAAACGGATGCGGCCGCAGAGGAAGCGCCGGCGGACGGCACGCACATCCACGCAGTCAACCGCGAGGACGCCTGCGAGGAACCGGCTTTCGAGCCGCTGACGGTGCGCGGCGGGCAGCTGGAAAGCGGCTGCTACTATCTGACGGAGGACTGGACGCTGGACGAGCCGCTGTGTGTGGCGAAAAACGGCGTGCAGGTGACGCTCTGCCTGAACGGCTATTCCCTCTCGCTCGCAGACGGCGCGGAGGGCTGCATCATTTACCTTGCCGTCAGCGACGAAGGGGCGGAGCCCTCGGTGCTGACCATCACGGACTGCAACGGGGCCGGGACCTCGAGCAACTACTATGTCGGCGAGGCCGGTGAGCTGATCTTTGACGACGGGAGCTTTGCCTGGCAGGAGGCCTATATCGCGGCGAACGAGAAAAACGCGCTCGCGGGCGGCCGCATCACCGGCGCGACGGCCGGAGCCATCAGCGTGGGCGACTATAACCAGCTGTATCTGTCCGGCGTCAATATCATCGACAACGAGGGCCGGTACGGCGCGGGCGTTGTCATCGCAGCGCACGCGAAGGCCGTGATCGACAGCTGCGTCATCGCGGGCAACCGGCTGACGGGCGAAATGAAGGCTTCGGAGCGGCAGATCCTGGGCGGCGGCGTGTACTGCGCGGGCGAACTGGAGCTCTGCGGCACGACGAACCTCACCGGCAACCGCGCGCAGGACGCGCAGAACAACCTTTGGCTGGATGAGACCGGCACGGTAACGATCGGCGCGCTGGGTCTTGACAAGCAGGCACGCGTCGGCGTCAGCGGCCAGGCGGAGCAGGCCGTTTTGACCGGCTACGCGGATGATTTCTCGGAGAACTTTACGAGCGACGATCCGACGCTCTGCATCAGCGCCGTGCATGAAAACGGCTTTACGGACCTGCAGCTGCAGGAGGCCGTCTATACCCTCACGCTCGTGACGGACGAGAATGACGAGCCCGTCACGCTGGAAGCGGAACAGGGCAAGAGCCTTGCGGATCTGTATGTCAACGACCCCGAACGGGAAGACGCCGCCTTTGACGGCTGGTACACGGAAGACGAGAAACCCGTCGACACGCAGCAGCCGCTGCATCTGACGGCGGATACGACGCTCTACGCGCACTGGACGCAGGCTTCGGACGAAGAAGCCGCTCCCCTGCCCGATTACGATCCTGACACTCCGCTGACGCGGCAGGAGGCGGCAAAGACGCTCTATCAGATGGCAAAGCAGCTGGGGCTGGACACCGAGGCAGGCGCGGACGTTGATCTGACGCAGTTCACGGACGCGGACGAGATCGACGCCGACGCGGAGGATGCGGTCCGCTGGGCCTATGCCTCTGACCTGCTGACGGAAAAGGACGGGAAGCTGCGCGTGCAGGAGGAGCTGAGCAGAAAAGAGCTCTCCCGGATGCTGGAGGATTTTCTGGCGCTGAGCAGCGCGGATTGAGCGGCAGTCCTGACGGAATTTTACAATTTGACTACATAGCAGCAAACGACCCCGGCAGCGATCTGGCTGCCGGGGCGGTCGTGGTGCTTTTTATGTGAGGGCGCGATGCAGCGGCGCGGGGACGAAGCCCTCCTCGGTCAGACGCCAGAAGGTATCGAAGCCGCAGCGGCGGGCAAGCGCAACAGCTTCGGCATAGCCGAAGGCGACGTCGCAGGCGCGGTGGGCGTCGGCGGTGAAGAGGATCTTCCCGTCCATCTCCCGCAGCAGGCGCAGAAGCGGCTCGGCGGGATACGGCGTCTGCCGGTAGCCGCGGCTGATCGCACCGGTATTGATCTCGAAGATCTTCCCTGCCCGGATCAGCCGCTCCATCGCGGCGCGTGCGCTGGGCGGGACGATGGGATAGCGCGTGTGCGGCTCATCGAACTTCGTGATGAGGTCAAAATGGCCGACGATATCGACCTGCGGGACCTCTGCCAGGCGGGCGACGAGCGCGTAGTAGCAGTCGGCCTGCGCCGCCATGTCGCCGCCGAACTGCACCTGCGCACACTGCGCCAGCAGCTGCGCGCTGCCGTCGACGGTGAAGCGCGTGCCGTCCGGCAGGGCGGGAAAATAGTGGACGGAACCGATCAGATAATCGAGCTCCTGCTCCGGCAGCGGCGAGCAGCTGTCCCACTCCAGCCCGCAGTAGAGGGAAAAGCGGCCGCGAAAGTCCGCCTGCAGGCTGCGCGCCTCGCGCAGATAATCTGCCAGACAGCTCTGGTCGATCGCCCAATCGTTTGCAAACGGAAGCGGGCTGTGCCCGCTGAAGCCCAGGGCGTCCAGGCCCGCGGCTTCGGCGTTCTGCGCCATGCGCGCGAGCGTGTCCTGTCCGTCGTCGTAGAGGCTGTGGGTGTGAAGACTCTGCAGAAGCATAGGTGGCCTCCTGTGGTTTTTTCTTTGAGTATAGCATATCTGTCTCCGCATGCAAACAGCCGCCCGCCGGATTTTTTCCGGCGGGCGGTTTTTTTGCGCGTCAAAGTGTCCAAACGTATGCATGATATGCACGCCGTAATGTATAATTAGAACAAAGTATTCAAGTTTTGCAGAAAATACTTGCATAATCATGCATGATGGTGTATATTAGTCGCATCAAAGAGCCGGGTGGCCCCGGCTGTGGAGGGATCTCGATGAAAAAGGTGTTTATCGACGGCAGCGCCGGGACGACCGGCCTGCGCATCTTCGGCCGTCTGCAAGCGCGCAGCGACATCCAGCTTCTGACGCTTCCGGAAGCGGAGCGAAAGGACGAAGGCCGCCGCAGGCAGCTGCTCAACGAGGCAGACGCCGCGTTTTTGTGTCTGCCGGACGCAGCGGCGGAGGAAGCGGCGTCGTGGGTGGAAAACCCGGACACTGTTGTGCTCGACACCTCGACGGCGCACCGCACCGCTCCCGGCTGGTGCTACGGCTTTCCGGAGCTCTCCGCACTGCAGGAGGCCCGCATCCGGCAGGCCAGGCGCATCGCCGTGCCCGGCTGCCACGCAAGCGGGTTTATCGCGCTGGTGTATCCCCTTGTGGCTGCGGGGCTGCTGAACAAGGACGCGCTTCTCAGCTGCTATTCGCTGACCGGCTACTCGGGCGGCGGCAAGAAGATGATCGCGGAGTATGAGGCGCCCGCGCGCAGCGCGCTGCTGGACGCGCCGCGGCAGTACGCGCTCGGCCAGACGCACAAGCATCTGAAGGAAATGAAGCAGATGACGGGGCTTGCCAGCGAGCCGGTGTTCTGCCCGGTCGTATCGGACTTTTACAGCGGCATGCAGGTCACGGTCCCGCTGTTTGCGCAGTGGCTGAAGCCGGGCGCTTCGATGCAGGACGTCAGGGCGGTCTATCAGGCACTGTACACGGGGCCGGTCGTCTCCTACACCGACGCGGCGGACGCGGGCGGCTTTCTATCCGCCGCGGCGCTGGCCGGGAAGGACAGCATGCAGATCGCCGTGGCCGGCAATGAGGAGCGAATGCTCCTGCTGGCCGTCTATGATAACCTCGGCAAGGGCGCGTCCGGCGCGGCCGTGGAATGTATGAATCTTGTGACCGGCGCGGAGAAAACGCTGGGTCTGGAACTGTAATGCGGGAGGAAACACAGATGAAAACGATCGAAGGCGGCGTGTGTGCCGCACAGGGCTTTACGGCCGCGGGCGTCCACTGCGGCATCCGGAAGAATAAAACGAAGCGGGATCTGGCGCTGATCTATTCCAGCGTCCCGGCCAGCACGGCAGCGGTCTACACCACGAATCTGGTCAAGGGCGCGCCGCTCGTCGTGACGAAGCAGCATCTTGCCAACGGCAAGGCACAGGCCGTCATCTGCAACAGCGGCAACGCCAACACCTGCAACGCCAACGGCATTGAGATCGCCGAGCAGATGAGCGAGCTGCTGGCCCTGGCCCTGCAGATTCAGAGCTCCGACGTCGTCGTGGCCTCGACGGGCGTCATCGGGCAGCCGCTCGATATCGCGCCCATCGCCGCCGGGATCCCGGAGCTGGTCAAAAACCTCGGCCCGCACTCGGCCGAGGCCGCCGAGGGCATCATGACCACCGACACCAAGCGCAAGGAGATCGCCGTCAGCTTCACTGTGGGCGGCAAGGAATGCAGGATCGGCGGCATCTGCAAGGGCTCCGGCATGATCCACCCCAATATGGCGACGATGCTCGTGTTCATCACGACCGACTGCGCCATCTCCCCTGCCATGCTGCAGAAGGCGCTCTCGACCGACATCGCCAACACGTTCAACATGGTCTCCGTCGACGGCGACACGTCGACCAACGACATGGTGACAGTCCTGGCCAACGGCCTTGCCGGAAACGCGGAGATCACGGCGGAGGGCAAAGATTTCACGGCCTTCATGCAGGCGCTCAACACCGTGACGGTGTATCTGTGCCGCTGCATCGCGGGCGACGGCGAGGGCGCGACGAAGCTGCTCGAGTGCAAGGTCTCGGGCGCGGCGACGCTGGACATCGCCAAGACCGTCGCCAAGAGCGTCATCTGTTCGTCTCTCACAAAGGCGGCCATGTTCGGCGCGGACGCCAACTGGGGCCGGGTGCTGTGTGCCATCGGCTATTCCGGCGCGCCGGTCGACGTGGGCAGGATCGATGTGCAGTTTGCCTCGAAAGCCGGGACGATCCTTGTGTGCAGGGACGGCGCGGGCGTCGATTTTTCCGAGGAAGAGGCCAAGAAGATCCTGCTTGAGAGCGAGATCGAGATCCTCATCGACCTGCACAGCGGCAGCGCGGTCTCGACGGCCTGGGGCTGCGACCTGACCTATGATTATGTGAAGATCAACGGCGATTACCGGACGTAACGGGAGGAGAAAGATATGGATATTTCCAATGCCCAGCGGGCGCGCGTGCTGGTCCACGCGCTGCCGTATATCCAGGACTACAGCGGCAAGATCGTCGTGGTCAAATACGGCGGCAACGCCATGGTCTCGGAGCATCTGAAGGACTCGGTCATCCGGGATATCTGCCTGCTGCAGCTCATCGGCGTCAAGGTCGTGCTCGTCCACGGCGGCGGGCCGGAGATCACGGAGACGCTCGGAAAAATGGGAAAGAAGAGCGCTTTCGTTGACGGTGTCCGGGTCACGGACGAGGAAGCCGTCGGCGTGGCGCTGATGGTGCTGGCCGGAAAGATCAACAAAACGCTCGTGAACCTCATCGAGCTCAAGGGCGGCAGCGCCATCGGCCTTTCCGGCCTCGACGGGCACATGCTCAAGGCAACGGTCAAAAAGCCGGAGCTCGGCTATGTCGGCGAGATCACGGACGTGAACGTCCAGCCGATCCTGGACGTGATCGACAAGGGCTATATCCCCGTCGTATCCACGGTCGGCTATGACGACGCGGGCAATATCTACAACATCAACGCCGACACGGCGGCCGCGCGCCTCGCGGGCGCGCTCGGCGCGGAGAGTCTGATCGCCATGACGGACATTGCGGGCATCCTGCAGAACAAGGACGATCCGTCCACGCTCCTCCCGGCCATCCGCATCGATGAGCTGCCGGAGCTCGTCTCCTCCGGCGTCATCCAGGGCGGCATGATCCCGAAGGCGGAATGCTGCCGGAACGCGATCGAATGGGGCGTGCGGCGCGTGTTCATCATCGACGGGCGGGTCCCGCACGCGATCCTCATTGAAATGCTCACCAACGAAGGCATCGGCACGATGTTCACCAGATAGGAGGAAGGATCATGGACATTCAGAAGCTGGACCAGACCTATATCGCGGGCACATATGCGCGCTTCCCCGTCACGATCGTGAAGGGCAAGGGCTCGCTCGTCTGGGACGAGAACGGCAAGGAGTACATCGACCTGTCCACCGGCATCGCCGTCGATATCTTCGGCGTAGCCGACGAGCAGTGGATGGCGGCCGTCACAAAGCAGCTCGGAACGCTGCAGCATATCTCGAACCTTTACTACACCGAGCCCTGCGCGAAGCTCGCGCAGCTGCTGTGCGAGAAGACCGGGATGAAGAAGGTCTTCTTCGGCAACTCCGGCGCGGAGGCGAACGAGTGCGCCATCAAGGCCGCCCGGAAATGGTCGGAGGATAAGAAGGGCAAGGAATATTCCACCATCATCACGCTCAAAAACAGTTTCCACGGCCGGACCATCACCACGCTGGCCGCGACGGGGCAGGATGTGTTCCACCACGATTTCCTGCCGCTGACGGACGGGTTCGTCTATGCCGAACCGAACGATCTGGCGGATCTTGCGCGGCTGATCGCGGAAAACAAGTGCGCGGCCGTCATGATGGAGGTCGTGCAGGGCGAGGGCGGCGTGATGCCGCTGGACGAGGCCTATGTCAAGGGCGCGGCGAAGCTGTGTCAGGAAAACGATCTGCTGCTCATCTGCGACGAGGTGCAGATCGGCAACGGGCGCAGCGGCATGCTCTACGGCTATATGACCTACGGCGTGCAGCCGGACATCGTCTCGACGGCCAAGGGGCTCGCGGGCGGTCTGCCGCTGGGCGCGACGCTGCTGGGCGAGAAGGTGCAGAACGTGCTGAGCACCGGGACGCACGGCTCGACCTTCGGCGGCAACCCCGTCTGCTGCGCGGGCGCGATCAATGTGCTCGAACGGCTGGACGAGGCGATGCTGCAGGGCGTGCAGGCGCGTTCGGCCTATATCAGGCAGGAGTTGGCGGGCGCGAAGGGCGTCATCGGCGTGTCGGGCCTCGGGCTGATGCTCGGCATCCAGACGGAAAAGAACGCGGCGGACATCATCGCCGCCTGCCGGGAAAAGGGCGTGCTGGTCATCAAGGCCAAAGACAAGCTCCGCCTCCTCCCTGCCCTCAATATCCCCATGGACCAGCTGGCAAAAGCCGTCACGGTCATCAAGGAATGCTGCGCGGGATAAGAAATATGAAAAGCCTCCCGAATGGGAGGCTTTTCGTGTCTCAAGGCTCCCCTTGCAGGGGAGCTGGCAGTCGAAGGCTGACGGAGAGGTTGCTGCAAATTTGTGACGACCTCTCCGTCTCGGCTGCGCCGAGCCACCTCCCCTGGAAGGGGAGGCTTTGGACTTCCGCATCTTATGGCTTCCCCTATGAGGGGAAGGCTTTGAAAAGAAAAGCCTCCCGGGTGGGAGGCTTTTTCTTTATTTACCCGAAATACCGGTGCAGGATGGCGGCGAGGTGGGCGCGGGTGGCGGGGGCTTGGGGATTCAGGGCGCCGTTGGAGCCGGTTAAGATCTTCTCGCCGGTGGCCCATTGGAGGGCGGGGAGGGCGTAGGCGGAGACGTCGGATGCATCGGTGAAGTTGAGGTTCTCGCCTGCTGTGAGGTCGCGGCCCTTCAAAGCGGCATAGCGGTAGAGCATGGCGGCGAGCTGCTCGCGGGTGACGGGGGCTTCGGGGTTGGAGCCGTCGGAGATGCCGTTGGCTTTGGCCCACTCGCAGCCCGCGGCGTACCAGGGGGTGTAGCGGTCGGTGCGGATGCCCTCGCGGCGGGCGAGGATGGTCATGACCATGCCGCGGGTGACGGGAGCCTCGGGGCTGAACGCGTCCGCGGCCGTACCGGTCATGAGGCCGGTTTCATAGGCGTATTTCACGTCATCGTAGAACCAGTCGGTGGAGGTCACGTCCGTGAACGGAAAGTCCTTTGCGAGCGCGGGGAGGATGGAGATGAGGGGGTAGTCGGGGTCAATGGGGTCGACGGGCGGGATGTATTTTTCATAGCTGCCGACGATATTATCGGTTTCACCGCTGCCCTTCTTGGTATTGCCGGTGATATTCTCCGGGATGAGTGTTGCAGTCGCGCCGTTTGCGACGTAGACACCGGCGCCTTCCTGTCCCCATCTTTCGTTCAATCTATTGTTTCTAATCGTGCCACCAGACATTTTGAACGTGCCGTTCGTATTTACATACACTCCGCCACCGTTTATCCATGCACAGCAGCCCTCGATGGAGCCGCCGGACATCTCAAACATGCCGCTTGAAGCGACATAGACACCACCGCCGTCAGCAGAAGTTCCATCCTCTGTATGACAGCTGCGAATCTCACCACCGCTCATGATGAAGGTACCTGCTGCATAGACACCGCCACCCGCATTCATTGACGAAATGCACGAATCGATTGCGCCGCCTTCCATCATAAAGGTACAGCCTGAGTTTACATATACACCGCCGCCAGAAGCACGCTCCTGTGCAGTACACCCTTTAATCGTGCCGGCGTTCATGGTAAACGATGCATCGTTTGTCAGATACACACCGCCGCCGCCCTTCATTCCCGCGCAGCTATCAATCGTACCGCCGTCCATGATGAACGAGCCGCCATCCACATACACACCGCCGCCCAGCGGGAAGGCATCCCCCCCTCCAAACAAGTCGATCGCACCGGATTGTTTCTCGCTGCTGTCCATCAGCGTCAGGCTGGCATCTTTGCCGATTACGCGGAACGCGCCGCAGGAATACTTAAGATCTCTTGTAATGCTCTTACCATTCAGGTCAAGCGTAACATTACCTTCGATTACGATCGAGGCCCTGAGCACAACATCATATGCCAGACGGTAGCTGCCTGCGGGAAGCGGATTCTCGTAAGAATATGCATTCAAATTCGGATTTACCTGGGTTGCTTCCCCTAAAAGTCCGTCAAGTTTTGTCTGATTCAGTTCAATTACGTTATCTTCCGCAGACACCGCAGCCGGCAGCAATGCGGCGCAGAGGCAGAGGATCAGGAGGAGGGACAGGAGACGTTTTTTCATGGCGTTTTTCCTTTCAGACGGCAGATTCTGTCTGCGAGCAGACAGAACAGCGGGATATCCCGCTGGGTGGTGGATGGCCTTTGTGCCATTGTAACATGCCGGTGGGAAAAAGGCAAGGATTTTGGGAAGTTTATTTTTGCGGGCAAAAAAGCCTCCCCTTCCAGGGGAGGTGGCTCGGCGTGAGCCGAGACGGAGAGGTTGCTGCAAATTTGATAAAACCTCTCAGTCAGCCTGCGGCTGACAGCGTCCCTACCCCTTTTGTCCCTTCGGGACATTTCCCCCTGATAGGGGGAATCGGCCCCTGAGAGGGGAGCCTTTGGGATGCAGCGCACCAAATGCCTTCCCCTATGAGGGGAAGGTGGCACGGCGGAGCCGTGACGGATGAGGTGGGCTACCTCCTGTTTCCGCGGCGCTGTCCACCTCATCCGTCAGCCTGCGGCTGACAGCTTCCCCTCATAGGGGAAGCCATCCGCTGCGGCGGGATAACCCCTCAGGCGCTGCGCGCCAGCTCCCCTTGACAAGGGGAGCCTTGGGGCGGCGATGTTTTGTAATTATGTCAACTATTTGTTGTGCAGTTTGACGATTGCATTTTTTTAGAAATCTGATAAAATGTAGCACGCTACTGATTTCGGTAGCGTGCTACGTTTTTAATTGGCAGGAGGCTTCTATGAACGATTGTTCCCAGAACCTCGGGCCGCGGCTAAGGTATCTCAACAACCGCATCACGCAGTATATGGATCAGCAGTTTCTGGCGCTCGATCTGACGTCGACGCAGTCGTTTATTCTGCACCATCTGTCGCTGCATGAGCAGGAGGCCGTGTACCCGAAGGACCTTGAGAAGCGCTTCCATCTGACGCACCCGACAGTCTCGGGCGTGCTGCAGCGGCTGGAAGCGAAGAATTTTATCATCATCGAGCCAGACAAGGCGGACCGGCGATGCAAACGCATCCGGCTGACCGACCGGGCCCGCCGCTGCGACGAGGCCGTCGGCCAGGCGTTTGAGACGCTCGAGCAGCGCATGTGCGCCGGGATGACCGAGGCCGAGCAGCAGACGCTGCGGCGGCTGCTCGATCTGGCGGCGGAAAATCTGAAAATCACGCAGACAATGGAGGTATCAGAGGTATGATCAAACGTTTGGCGGCCTGTATCCGGGAATACAAAAGGCCGACGATCCTGACCCCCGTGTGCATGGTGGGCGAGGTCGTATGCGAGTGCACGATCCCGCTGCTGACGGCGGATCTGATCAACGCGATCCAGAACGGCTGCGCGATGCAGACCATTCTGTCCTTCGGACTCAAGCTGTTCGTCATCGCCATGCTGTCGCTGGGGTTCGGATCCTTGTCCGGCTGGTTCGCGGCAGAGGCCGCGGCGGGCTTTGCGAAGAATCTGCGGCATGATCTGTATTATCAGGTGCAGGGCTTTTCCTTTGCGAACATCGACCGGTTTTCGACCTCGTCGCTCGTCACGCGGCTGACGACGGACGTCACGAACATCCAGAACGCGTTCATGATGTGCATCCGCATCGCGGTGCGCGCGCCGATGATGCTGGTGTTCGCGGTGGTGATGTCCGTCCGCGTGGGCAAGCAGCTGGCGCTTATCTTCGCCGGGATCGTGCCGGTGCTGGGGTTCGCGCTGTTTCTGATGATCCGGAGCGCGCTGCCGCTGTTCAAGGCGGTCTTCAAGAAATACGACGCGCTCAACAACTCCGTGCAGGAGAACGTGCAGGCCATGCGCGTGGTCAAGAGCTTCGTGCGCGAGGACTATGAGACGGAGAAGTTCTCCGCCGCGTCCGACTCCGTGCGGAAGGATTTCCTCAAGGCGGAGAAAATCCTGGCGCTCAACTCCCCTGTCATGCAGTTCTGCGTGTACACGTCGATGATCCTCATCTCGTATTTCGCGGCGAAGCTCATCGTCACGTCGGGCGGGACGTATCTGGGCGTGGGAAGTCTGACGAGCATGATCACATATTCCATGCAGATCCTCATGAGCCTGATGATGCTCTCGATGATCTTCGTGATGCTGACGATGGCGCAGGCCTCCGGCAAGCGCATCTGCGAGGTGCTCGACGAGACGAGCAGCCTGCAGAACCCGGCAGAGCCGGTCTATGATGTGAAGAACGGCGACGTGGACTTTGACCATGTCAACTTTAAGTATTCGGCGGCGGCGAAGCGCAGCGCGCTTTCGGACGTCGATTTCCATGTGAGATCCGGCCAAACCGTCGGCATCATCGGCGGCACGGGGTCTTCTAAGACGAGTCTGGTGCAGCTCATCTGCCGGCTGTACGACGTGACGGACGGCAGCGTGCGGGTCGGCGGCGTGGACGTGCGGCAGTACGATCTGGAGACGCTGCGCAACCAGGTCGCGGTCGTGCTGCAGAAGAACGTGCTGTTCTCCGGCACGATCAAGGAGAATCTGCGCTGGGGCGACGCGAACGCGTCGGACGAGGAGCTGCAGCGGGCCTGCGAGCTGGCGTGCGCGGATGAATTTATCCAGCAGATGCCGGACAAATACGACACCTATATCGAGCAGGGCGGCACGAACGTCTCCGGCGGGCAGAAGCAGCGGCTGTGCATCGCGCGGGCGCTGCTGAAAAAGCCGAAGATTCTGATCCTCGACGACTCGACCTCCGCTGTCGACACGAAGACCGACGCGAAGATCCGCGCGGCGCTGCGCTCGGAGATCCCGGAGACGACGAAGTTCATCATCGCGCAGCGGATCTCGTCCATCCAAGACGCGGATCTCATCCTCGTGCTCGAGGGCGGGCAGATCGACGCCATGGGCACGCACGAGCAGCTGCTGGCTTCGAACCGGATCTACCGGGAAGTCTATGAATCTCAGAACAAGGCGGGAGGTGCTGACAATGGCTAATCATCCCGGAAAAGCGCCGCGCGCGCCGATGATCGGCGCGAAGGCGGATCTCAAGCCCCTGGGCCGGGTGATCGGACTGCTGTTCCGCGACTATCCGGCGATGCTCATCATCACGATGATCTGCATCATCATCAGCGCCGTGGTCGGCATTCTGCCGGCGATCTATATCGAGACCGTCACGAGCTATATTGAAGACGGGTTGACGCTCGGCTGGGGCGGCGTGCAGGGTAAGATCCTGCATGCGCTCGCCACGATGGTCGGCATTTATCTGGCCGGGCTGGCGTGCACGGCCGTCTATACGCAGCTGATGGCGCATGTGACGCAGGGCTTCCTGCACAAGCTGCGCACGCGGATGTTCGCGGGGATGCAGAAGCTGCCCATCCGCTACTTTGACCAGAACAGCCGCGGCGATATCATGAGCTACTACACGAACGACATCGACACGCTCCGCCAGCTCGTCTCGCAGAGCCTGCCGCAGCTGTTCGCGTCGGGGCTGACGGTGCTGGGGCTGCTGCTGTTCATGCTGTATTTCTCCATCCCGCTGATGCTGATCGTGTTCCTCGGGATCTTCTTCATGACGCAGGCGACGAAGAACATCGGCGGAAAATCGGCCAAATACTTCCTCAACCAGCAGCGCTCGCTCGGCAAGGTCGAGGGCTATATCGAGGAGATGATGAACGGCCAGAAGGTCGTCAAGGTCTTCTGCCATGAGGAAGCGGCGGAGCGCGATTTCGACGCCATCAACGACCAGCTCTTTGACGACGCCAACCACGCGCAGCGCTACGCGAACATCTTCATGCCCATCATGGGCAACATCGGCAATATTCTGTATGTGCTCACGGCCTTCCTCGGCGGACTTCTGATCTGCTCGGGCGGCAGCGTGCCGAATCTGTCGTTCCAGAACCTGTTTGAGACGGGCAGCATGATCGCGCCGCTGAAGATCGCGGTCGTCGCGTCGTTCCTCGGGATGACGAAGCAGTTTACGGGCAACGTCTCGCAGGTGTCGCAGCAGATCAACGCCATCGTCATGGCGGCGGCGGGCGCGAGCCGCGTCTTTGAGCTCATCGACCAGCAGCCGGAGGACGACAACGGGCGCGTCACGCTCGTGAACGCCGTGGAAGCGGCGGACGGCACGCTGACGGAAAGCGCCGCGCGCACCGGTGTCTGGGCATGGAAGTGCCCGCAGGAAGACGGCAAAAGCCGGCTGGTGAAGCTCTGCGGCGACGTGCGGTTCTTCGATGTGGACTTTGCCTACGACCCGGAGAAGCCCGTGCTGCATGATATTTCGCTCTATGCCAAGCCCGGGCAGAAGCTGGCCTTCGTCGGCGCGACCGGCGCGGGCAAGACCACCATCACGAACCTCATCAACCGCTTCTACGACATCGCCGACGGCAAGATCCGCTATGACGGCATCAACATCAACCATATCAAAAAGGCCGACCTGCGCCACTCGCTCGGCATCGTGCTGCAGGATGTGAATCTGTTCACCGGCACGGTGATGGACAACATCCGCTACGGCAAGCTCGACGCGACGGACGAGGAATGCATCGCGGCGGCGAAGCTCGCCAACGCGCATGACTTCATCACGCGTCTGCCGGACGGCTACAACACGATGCTCCGGGCCAACGGCGCGAACCTCTCGCAGGGCCAGCGGCAGCTGCTGTCCATCGCCCGCGCGGCGGTGGCCGATCCCCCGGTCATGATCCTCGACGAGGCGACGAGCTCTATCGACACGCGCACGGAGCTGCTGGTACAGCGCGGCATGGACGCGCTCATGAAGGGACGGACGGTGTTCGTCATCGCGCACCGGCTGTCGACGGTGCAGAATTCCGACGCCATCATGGTCCTCGACCACGGCCGCATCATCGAGCGCGGCACGCACGACGACCTGATCGCCCAGAAGGGCACCTATTATCAGCTCTACACCGGCGCATTCGAACTTGAATAAGCAAAACAGCCACGCCTGTACAGGCGTGGCTGTTTTCTTGTGATCTGTCAGCTTTCAGGTCTGTTATCTACCCGCCGGAATTCTCCCTGCGAGAACATGCGCTCGAAGCCGAGGGAGAGATACAAGTGATAGGAGACCGGGTTTTTCCGGTCGACGTTCAGCGTCACGCGCTTGCCGGCGGCAAGGATCTCGTTTTTCGCGCTGTTGACCACCTTTCGGGCGTAGCCTTTTCCGCGGTATTCGTCCCGCGTGTAGACGAGCACGAGGCGCAGATCATCCTGCGTGGCGGGCGCGATGCGGGCCATGCTGACGATCTTTCCGTCGGCCCGGAGGATGCGGAACGAATCGAGGACCTTCCGGAACGGCTCCTTCTCCGGCTTGTCGAGCAGGCCGCAGTCGGCGACGAACCGCTGCGCGCAGGCGAAGATCTCGTCCAGATCGCCCTTCCCTGCCGTCTCGACCTCCGGCGCGGACGGCTCGGTGACGGTCCGCGCTTCCATGAAGTCCATGGCGAGAGCTTCCTCATAGCGGCGGCCATAGGGCTCCAGCTCACGCTGCATCACGTACCCAAGCTCCGACGCGCAGAGGTAGTTTTTGAGCTCGCAGCCGCCGTCAAACAAAAATTGCAGCAGCTCCGGCACGCAGGCCTCGTCACCGAGCAGCAGAAGGTTATACGGCTCGACCTTCAGGGCCAGCAGCCAATTGTCTCCCTGCTCGCAGCGGAGCGCGTAGTTGATGGTATCCGCCTGCTTCAGAAGCGGGGCATCCAGCGTGAAAAAGGTGGAAAGATACGGATTTTCCTGCAAAAGCGCCTGATTGGCCTGCAGAAAATCTGTTCCGTTCGAGTAGGAAACGATCATTTTGTTTTTCCTCCTTTACAAAACAGCACGCCGCGGCGGGCGTGCTGTCTAAGATCATCCGTCGAGGTCTTTCAGGATCTGGCGGACCTGGTCCGGGGTGTAGTCATAGATCTTGTCGCAGAACTGGCAGTCGATGTGGATGTCCTTGCCGTCGTCGACGATGGACTGCAGCTCAGTGCGGCCGAGGCTGATGAGCGTGCGCGTGACGCGGTCACGCGAGCAGTAGCAGCGGTATTCGACCGGCTGGGTCTCGAGGATCTCGAGGTCGAAGCCGTGCAGGACAGTCTCGAGCACGACCTGGCCGTCCATCCCGGCGGCAAGAAGACGGCTGACCGCGCCGGCGTTCTGGATGCCGGACTCGATCTTGTCAATGATATCGTCCGGCGCGCCGGGCAGGAGCTGGATGATATAGCCGCCCGCGGCGGTCACGGACTGGTCCTTGCCGACGAGCACGCCAAGGGCGCAGGCGGTGGGGATCTGCTCGCTCTGGGCGAAGTAGGCGGTGATATCCTCGGCGATCTCGCCGGAGACAAGGTCGATGGTGCCGATATACGGCTCCTTCATGCGAAGGTCACGGATGACGGTGAGCGTGCCGTCGGAGCCGACGGCCGCGCCGACGTCAAGCTTGCCGGGGGCCTTCTCCAGCATGGAGATCTGTGGGTTTTCGACCCAGCCGCGGACGTTGCCTTCGGCGTCGGAGACGGCGAGCAGCCGCCCGAGCGGTCCGCCGCCCTTGAGCTGGAGCGTGATGGAGCCGTCGTCGGCCTTCTGCATGTTGCCCATCATGGAGGCAGCCGTGAGAAGCCGCCCGAGGGCCGCTGTGGCGGTGGGAAGCGTTTTATGGATCTGACGTGCGCGCTCGACAATGCCGGTCGTGGTGACCGCGACGGCGTTGACAAAGCCGTCCTTCGTCATGGCGCGCACAAGCTGGTCTTTCATGGGTTACTCCTTCTTTGCGGAAAAATAGATGCGCTGCTCGGCTTCCTTCGGGGCGCGCAGCACGCGGTCACCGTACGAACGGATGCGGGTGAAGCCCGCCTCCGCGAGCCACTGCTGCAGCTCCGCGGGTTCGTAGGCGTATTCGATATGCTCTTCGAATGAGCGCTGCCAGTGCTCCCCTTCCAGACGGAAAATGTCCATGCCGTAATAGCACAGGCGCTTTTTCTCGTCGAACTCGGTGCGCCAGACGCAGTAGGTATCGTCGGTCTCGTCGAGGAAGACCTGGCCATCCAGCCCGCGGAGCTTTGCGGGCGTATTGATGTCGAACACGAACAGGCCGCCGGGGGTCAGGGCGTCATAGACGCGGCGGAAGGTCTTCCGGCAGTCGGCGGGCTTCGTCACGTAGTTGAGGCTGTCGAGCGCGCAGATGACGGCGTCGACCGGCTCTGCCAGACGCAGGCGCTGCATGGGCTGACAGATGAAAAACGGGCGGTTTTCTGGCAGGGCCTGTGCCTTCTGCTCCGCCTCCGCCAGCATGTCGGAGGAGAGGTCCGCGCCGATGACCCGATACCCGCGCCTTGCCAGCAGCAAAGACAAAGAGCCCGTGCCGCAGGCCAGATCCAGAACCGAACGCGGCTGTACATGCTCCCGCGCGCACAGCCGCTCAAAAAAGGTCAGGATCTTTTCGTATGGGATATCGTAGGTCAGTTCGTCGTAGCAGGCGGCAAGAGACTCGTATGCGCTCACGCCTGCGGCTCCTCCTGCTGCTTCTGCTCGTCTTCCTTCATGCGGTCAAAGATGATGCGGTAGGCACCCATGCCGTAGTTGAGCGAGCGGTTGACACGGCTGATGGTGGCGCTGGACGCGCCGGTCTTTTCGAGAATGTCGTTATAGATCAGGCCGTCGTTGAGGAGCTTGGCCAGCTCGAAGCGCTGCTCCATGGCCTTGAGCTCGGAAAACGTGCACAGGTCGGTAAAGAAATCGTAGCACTCCTCCACGGTCTGCAGCTTGAGGATGGCGCTGTAGAGCTCGCTGTCGGGGTCGGAACGCTTGTTACGGTTGTTCAAGATGTAAGATCTCCTTTTCTTATGGTAGGGCTCAGATAGATTGATAGTAACACTTTAGTGCTTGAAAGTAAAGCAGTAAAAAAGAAATTCGGCACTTTAGACGAAAAAAGCTGTCCGTTTTGAGCAGAAAAGACCGGAAGTGTGTTCGCATACGGCGAGCACAGCCCGGGGCGCGCAAAAGGCCGGCGCAGGGGTCTGCGCCGGCCTGGTTTTTCGCAGCTTAATTGCGGTTGAAGATCTTGAAGATCTCGTCGATATCGTCGATATCCTCCTGCGCCTGGTTCTTGGAGGCCGTGGCCTTTTCCTGGGCGGCGGAGTAGGCGCCGATGGGCTTGGCGGGCGACTGCCGCTTCTCGGCAAAGCCGGTGGCGATGACGGTCACGCGCATCTCGTCCTGCAGCTCATCGTCGAACGCAGCGCCGAAGATGATGTTGGCGTCGGGATTGGCAGCTTCCATGACGATGTTGGCGGCCGTCTCGACGTCGTCGAGGCCGAGGTCGTGGGAACCGGCGATGTTGATGAGCACGCCGGTCGCGCCGTTGATGGAGGTCTCGAGCAGCGGGCTGGAGACGGCAGCCTGCGCGGCCTGCTCGGCCTTGTCGCGGCCGGTGGCGGAGCCGACGCCCATGTGGGCCTGGCCCGCGTTGCGCATGATGGCGGAAACGTCGGCAAAGTCGAGGTTGATGATGACATTCTCGCTGTAGCCGACGAGCTCGGAGATGGAGCTGACGGCCTGCTTCAGCACGTCGTCGGCGATGCCGAAGGCGTTGGCGAAGGTGATCTTCTGGTCGGTGACGAACTTCAGACGGTCGTTCGGGATGATGATCATGGAGTCGACCTTGTCGGTGAGGTTGGCGATACCGGCCTCGGCCTGCTTCATGCGGTTGGCGCCTTCGAAGCGGAAGGGCTTCGTCACGACGGCGACGGTCAGGATGCCCGCGTCATGCGCGACCTGCGCGATGATGGGCGCTGCGCCGGTGCCGGTGCCGCCGCCCATACCGGCGGTGATGAAGACCATATCGGTGCCCTCGAGCACCTGGGAGATGAGAGCCTTGGATTCCTCAGCGGATTTCTGGCCGATGTCGGGCTTGGAGCCTGCACCCATGCCGCCGGTCAGCTTTTCGCCGATCTGGACCTTGTTCTTGCACTTGGACTTTTCAAGGTCCTGCTTATCCGTATTGACTGCGACAAATTCAACGCCCTTGACATCGGACGCGATCATGCGGTTGATAACATTGTTGCCGGCGCCGCCGACACCAATGACTTTGATCTTGACTACCTTATCTGCTGTATCTGCCATTTGTCTTCCTCCTATATATCTCACAGCCCGTAAAAACTGCATCGTTTTGCATTATGTCGACTTTATTCTATCTCGAAAAAGGATGTGCGTCAATAGAATTTCCGGAAAAAATCAGCAAAAATGCGGATTATGTGGTCCGCGCGTCAGGCCGCGGGCTGGAAGGTCGCCTTTTTCTGCGCCGCCTGGGTCAGATCGATCGTCCCGGCCTGGTATTCGCTGAGCTGATCGAGGATGGAGCACAGGTAGCGGATCTTATAGGCCAGCTCATCCGTGCCGCCGAGCTTGATCTCATAGCGGTCGTCATACCAGAGGGTGATGTCATATTCCTTTTCCATGTCGAGCGCGCGGATATGTTCAAGCAGCCCCGTGCCGTCGAGCTCGCTGAGCACATCGAGCGCGGCGGCGAGCGCCGTGGGCGTCGGGGAGGCCACGCTCTGGCCCATCGTGGGGCCCGAGAGCAGAAGGCCGTTGATATGCGGGTATTCGTTGAAGGCCGCGGGCTCGATGCGCTCGAGCGCCTTGCCGGAGGGGCCGATGAGCCAGCAGGTGTTGGTGTCGGTCATGACGGCGAAGGAGATGGTGCTCTCCCGCACCTGGATGATGATGCCGTCCGGCAGGCTGCGGGCGATGGAAACGTCCTCGACGTATGGAAGCGCGGCCTTGATGTTGCCGACGGCCAGCGCCTTATTGACGGTCAGGAGGTTGTCGCCGGGCTGGATCTGCGAGGCCTCGACGATCTGCTCGGAAGAATAGACGGTGTTGCCCTGCACCTCGATGGTGCTGACCTTGAAAAAGATTGCAACGCCGAAGACGACCGCGGCCACGATGGCCAGCATGATCAGGAGCTTTCCGAGCGCGCCGCTGCGCACCCGCCGGGCCTTGCCCGCGGCGCGTGCTTCCTGATTCGTCCTGCTTTGCTTCGTGCGCATTTCAGATTCTCCTTTGGGAGGCTAGCATCAGTTGACGCTACAGAATGGAGAGATTATATCACACCTTTATGGGAATTTCCACTGTTTTGAGGCGAGCGCCGGCGCTTTGCAGCGCGGCTTCGAGATTATCATATCCCCGTTGGATGTGTTTTACTCCAAAAATGGTACTTTCCCCCTCGGCCTGCATGGCCCCGAGCACCAGCGCGGCCCCGCCGCGCAGATCCCCGGCGTGCAGGCGCGCCGCGTGCAGCGGCTCCGCGCCCTGCAATCGGACGGTCCGGCCGTCCTGGCTGAGCTTTGCGCCGAGCTTCTGCAGCTCCTGCACATAGAGAAAGCGGTTTTCAAAAATGGTCTCGGTGAAGGAGGTCTTCCCCTGCGCGCCGAGCTGCGCGGCGAGCAGGACCGGCATTGCGTCGGTCGGAAAGCCGGGATAGGGCCGGGCCGTCACCGGGCGGCAGGCCGTCAGAGGCCCCTGCCGATGGATGGAGATCGTGTCGTGGCCGCAGCGGATGCGGCAGCCGCACTGCCCGAGCGCTTCGATCACGCCCGCGCAGGACGCGGGTGCAGCGCGGCGGAGCGTGAGCGCGCCGCCGCAGGCGGCGCAGGCGCAGAGATAGGTCGCAGTCTCGATGCGGTCCGGGAGGATGGTGTAGGTCGCGCCGTGCAGCGGGTATCCGCCCTCGATCTCGATCGTTGGGGTCCCGGCGCCGCGGAGATCTGCGCCGCAGGCGCAGAGGAACGCGCCGAGGTCGGCGATCTCCGGCTCACAGGCGGCGTTTTCGATCGTGGTGCAGCCGTCTGCGCCAAGGGCAGCCAGCATGGCGTTTTCCGTCGCGCCGACGCTGGGGCCGGGCAGGCGGAGGCGCGCGCCGTGCAGCCGGTCCGCCCGGCAGCGGACAGTCCCGCCTTCTTCTTCGGCGGACGCGCCGAGAGCGCGGAATGCCTGCAGGTGATAGTCGATGGGGCGCGCGCCGATGGGGCAGCCGCCCGGAAGCGTCAGCGCGGCCGCGCCGGTCCGGGCCAGGAGCGCGCCGAGAAAGAGGCTCGAGGCGCGCATGGAGCCTGCGAGCGCCGGTGGGACGGCGTTTTCCGCAAAGCCGCGCGGATCTATGGAAAGAGTCGAGCCGCTGCGCTCGCAGCTGCAGCCGAGATGGCGCAGGATCTGCAGCGTGTGGGTCACGTCGAGGATATCGGGGCAGTTATGCAGGACGCAGGGCGTCCTGCATAGCAGCGTCGCGGCCAGGATGGGCAGGACGCTGTTTTTCGCACCGTGGATCGTCAGCTCGCCGCAGAGCGGCGGTGACTTGGAAACGAGCAGCGCTGCTGGCATGGGCATTCTCCTTCATACCTTGGATTTTGCCCATCCTATGCGCGCCGGAGGCGCTTCGTGTCAGCCCCGGGCGAGCTCGATCGCGGTCTGGTAGATGCGCTCGGCCGCGTCGACCACGGCCATGCCGCGGGCGGCGGTGCGCATGCCGCCGGTCCGCTCGGGATCCGAGAGGATCGCCTTTGCGGTCTCGTAGAGGCTCCTGCCGTCGCAGTCCGCTTCGCGGACGACGGCGGCCGCACCCGCGTCTTCGAGCACGCGGGCGTTCTTTTCCTGATGGTTGCCGGTCACGTTCGGGCTCGGCACCATGATGCAGGGCGTGCCGCTGGCGCAGACCTCGGCGATGGTCGCCGCGCCTGCGCGGCAGATGATGAGGTCCGCCGCGGCGAGCACCTGCGGCATGTCATAGATATATTCCCGCATGTCCAGCGCCGGGTGCGCGGCAAGGTCGACGCCCTGCTCTTTGACGTAGTCCGGCATCCAGCGCCAGCCGAAGGAGCCAGTGGCGTGGATGTGATGGAAGGGCGTACCGTCTTCGCATTCGCAGCGCATGAACTGCGCGATCTTCTTGTTCATCTCCCGCGCGCCGAGGCTGCCCCAGCACGAGACGATCAAGGGCTCGTCGCCGAGGCCGAGCGCCTGCCGGGCCTGCTGGCGTTTGGCGTAGAGGAATTCCTCCCGCACGGGCGTTCCGGTCAGGAGGACCTTTTCGGGGTCGGGATAGTGCTGGCGGCTGGCGTCGAAGGAGACCATGATGCGGCTGGCCGTGCGCGCGACGAGCTTCGTGGTGAGGCCCGGGACGGCGTTCGACTCATGCACGCAGGTGGGGATGCCGAGCTTCGCGCCCATCTTGAGCGCGGGGAAGCTGGCGTAGCCGCCGGTGCCGACGATGACGTCGGGCTGGAAGTCCTTCAGGATGCGCTTCGTTTTGGCGAACGTCGCGGACATGCGCTGCACGGTCACGAGATTGTGCCAGATGGCGGCGGGGGTCAGCTTTCGCTGGTAGTTGGAGATCTGCACGGTCTGCAGCTCGAAGCCCTCGCGCGGGACGAGCTTGTTTTCCATGCCGTCCTCCGCGCCGATGAAGAGGATCCTGCAGTCCGGCTGGCGCTCGCGGAACATGCGGGCGACCGCGATGGCGGGATAGATATGTCCGCCGGTGCCGCCGCAGGTAAAGACGATGTTCATAGGCTCTCCCCTTTTGCTTTACAGGAGTTTATTGTCGTTCTGCCGGGACACGGCCAGGACGATACCGGCCTCAAACAGCTGCATGAGCAGCGCCGTGCCGCCATAGGAGAAGAACGGGAGTGAAATGCCGGTGGCCGGGAGGAAATTCGTGACGACGCCGATGTTGAGGAAGGTCTGCAGCGCAAAATGCGTGGAGATCCCCGCGGCGAGCAGCGCGCCGAAGCGGTCACGCGCGTGCATGGCGATATAATAGCCGCGCACGATGAGAAGAATGAAGAGCAGGATCACGACGACCGCGCCGACAAAGCCCAGCTCCTCGCAGAGGATGGGGAAAATGTAGTCGTTGTGCTCCTCGGGTAAGTACAGATATTTCTGGCGGCTCTTGCCGAGGCCGAGGCCCATGAGGCCGCCGGAGCCGATGGCGTAGAGCGACTGGAGGATCTGATAGCCGTTGTCCGTTGGGTCGGAGGCCGGGTCACGCCAGGCAGTGATGCGGCTGCCGGCATAGCCCTGCGTTTTGAGATAGATGAAGGCGAACAGGCCGACGGCGATGCCGCCGAGGGCGAACCATTTGAGCTGCACACCGCCGAGAAACAGCATGGCGGCCGCGAGGAGCAGCATGATGAGGATGCAGGAGAAATGACGCTCGAGCGCGACCAGGCCGCACAGGACGACCATGATGACGACGAACGGCAGGATGCCGTAGCGGAAGGTCCGCATTTTGTCGCGGTAGGTGGAGATGAGGGCGGAGAAGGTCATGATGATGGCGATCTTCGCCAGCTCGGAGGGCTGGAAGCGGATGTCCGCGACCTTGATCCAGCGCTTGGCGCCGTTGGCCGTGGAGCCGATGATCGGCACGAGCATGAGAAAAAACACCGAGACCAGCAGGATGATGAACGAGGCGCTGCGCCAGAGCTGATAGTTGAGCCGGCTGACAAAGAGCATACCGGCGATCCCGGCGACGGCGAAGATGGCCTGGCGGGCAAAATAGTAGGTCGAGTTGCCGGTCAGGTAGTACGCGCGGGCGTAGGAGGCCGAGAAGACCATGATCACGCCGATGAGCACGAGCAGGACCGTCAGCGCCAGAAACGGCAGATCCAGCAGTCCGCGCTCGTCAAGCAGGACTTTATCCTTTGTTTTTTCCGGCTGCGGCAGCCGCTCCGGTCCTCCGCCCTGCGGGAGATCGTACAGCTGCGTGACGCCGTCCTGACGGCTTGCCATAGGGGGTCGCTCCTTTCCGGGAAAACCGGGTATCAATACCGGTTCATAACGCCAAGATAGGCCAGTACGCACATGACGAGGGTGATGGCGGTGAAGACGAAGACGATCTTCTCTTCTTTCCAGCCGCACAGCTCGAAGTGGTGGTGGATGGGGGTCATTTTGAAAATGCGCTTGCCGTGGGTCAGCTTGAAATACGTGACCTGGAGGATGACGGAGAGCGTCTCGCAGATGTAGATGATGCCGACCAGGATGAGGATCAGCGGCATATCGAGCGCGAACGCCATACCGCAGACCATGCCGCCGAGGAACAGCGAGCCGGTGTCGCCCATGAAGACCTTGGCCGGGTGGAAGTTGTAGCAGAGGAAGGCTGCGAGGCCGCCCGCGACCGTCGCGGGAAGCAGGGCCAGCGTCGTGCGGCCGTAGATATAGGCCGTCGCGGCGAAGAAGACCATGACCGGGATGGTCACGCTGCTGGACAGGCCGTCGACGCCGTCGGTGAGGTTCACGGCGTTGACGCAGCCGACGATGACGAAGGCAGCAAAGATCATATAGACCGCCGTCGGGATCTCGAGATCGAGGTTCCAGAACGGGATATAGAGGTCGCAGCTGAGGTCGCCGCTCTTTTTGAGCACGAACAGGAAAATGACGGCCACAACGAGCTGCAGCAGGAACTTCTGGCTGGCGGTGAGGCCGAGATTGCGCTTGAGCTTGACCTTGACGAAGTCGTCGGCGAAGCCGACCAGACCATAGCACAGGGCAAGGCCCAGGACATACAGGTGCGTATAGTCGCCGTTTTCCACCATGCTCTTCCAGCCGAAGCCGACCGTGCAGAGGAGGATGGCGGCGATGAACATGATGCCGCCCATGGTCGGCGTACCGGCCTTGGAATTGTGCCACTGGGGGCCGACCTCACGGATGGACTGGCCCGCGTGCAGCGCGCGCAGCATGGGGATAACGAAACGGCCGAACGCAAGCGTCAGCAAAAACGAGACCAGCGTCGCGCCGAGAACGATAAAAAACATTGCATCCATTCTGGATCCCTCCGAGACTCTCTCTTGTAAACTACAGGCCGTGCAGTTACGACTCTTCTTCCTTCAAAAACAGCGACAGGGCCTTTTCCATCCGCATGCCGCGGCTGCCCTTGAACAAGATCACGTCGCCGGGCCGGGCACGCATCTTGAGCATGTGCGCCAGGTCCTCGTGCGTGTCGAAATGCTCGACGAATTTCTGCTTCATGCCGCCGGTGATCGCGCCGGAGACCATGCGCTCGGAATTCGTGCCGTAGGTGTAGAGCATGTCGACCTTCGCCGCGGCGATGCGGCCGATGCGGTAATGCTCCGCAGCCGAGCGGTTGCCGAGCTCGAGCATATCGCCGAGGACAGCGATGCAGCGGCCATTGGCCCGCGCGTGGAAGCCGGCGAGGATATCGAGCGCGGCCTCGGTCGACTCGGGACCGGCGTTGTAGCAGTCCTCGATGATGGTGAAGCCGTCGCGCTCGTAGATCTTCTGGCGCATGCCGGTATTCTGGAAGCCGGAGATCTGCGCCTGGATGGTCTCGGGCGGGATCTTGAGCAGGAGCGCGGCCGTGACGGCGGCCAGCGCGTTATAGACCGTATGGCGGCCGAGCACGGGGACAAACAGCTCAAAGCGGTGACCGAAGCCGCTGACGACAAAGCGCATGCCGTCTTCAAGCTCCTGAATGTCCGTGGCGAGCACGTCGCAGCTGTGATTTTCGATGCCGAAGTAGTATTTCTTGTGGCCGCCGTCCGCACGGACGTTCCACAGCAGGGGCTCGTCACCGTTGAAGACGCCGACGCCGTTTTTCGGCACGCCGCGGAAGATCTCGAGCTTGGCCTGCAGGATGCCCTCGCGGGAGCCCAGGTGCTCGATGTGCATGGTGCCAATGTTGGTGATGATGGCGATATCCGGCCGCGCGATGGAGGTCAGGTAGGCCATCTCGCCGAAGTGGTTCATGCCCATTTCGAGCACGGCGACCTCGGTGTCGTCCGGCATGTCGAGAATGGTCATGGGAAGGCCGAGGTTATTGTTGTGGTTGCCCTCGGTGCGGGCGGTATGGAAGCTGCGCGCGAGCAGGCAGGCCGTCATTTCCTTGGTCGTCGTCTTGCCGACGCTGCCGGTGATGCCGATGACGGTGATGCCGGCGTGCTCACGGTAGGCTGCCGCCAGATCACCGTAGGCGCGGATGGTGTCGGCGACGAGGATGGTGGGGATCGGCGCTTCCACGGGTCTTGCGACCAGCGCGGCCTTCGCGCCGAGGCTCGCGGCCATGGCGACAAAGTCATGGCCGTCGGCCTTCTCGCCCTTGATGGCGACAAAGAGGTCGCCGGGCCGGACTCGGCGGGAGTCGGACTGGACGCCGGTGACGGTAACGGTCTCTGCCTCCGGTGCGACAGTCCCGTGGCAGGCCTCTGCGATTTTCCTGAGTGTCAGTTCTTTCATCTTTCCCTCTCCAGATACGCACGGACGACCTCGCGCTCGTCCAGATGGCGTTTTTCGTGTCCGATCTCCTGATAGGTCTCGTGGCCCTTGCCGCAGAGGACGATGATATCGTCCTTCCGGGCCAGATCCATGGCTCGGAAGATGGCGGCCTCGCGGGTCTCGATGACTTCGTAGGGCGTCTCGGCTTCCTGCATCCCGGCCAGGATCTGCCGGAGGATCTTATAGGGGTCTTCTGTGCGGGGATTATCCGAGGTGACGATGCTGAGGTCGGCGAGCTGCGCCGCGATTCTGCCCATGACGGGGCGCTTGAACGGGTCGCGGTCGCCGCCGCAGCCGAAGACCGCGATCACGCGGCCGCGGCAGAAGCCGCGCACGGCTTTTAAGATATTTTCGAGGCTGTCCGGGGTGTGAGAGTAGTCAATGAGGACGGTATAGTCCTTTCCCGGCGTGGGGACGACCTCTACCCTGCCCTTGACGCTCTGCGCGGTCCGCAGAGCGTCGGCGATGGCGGGCAGCGGGATCTCCAGCGCGAGCGCCGCGCCGATGACGCCGAGGGCGTTATAAACGCTGAAGATGCCGGGGATGCCGAGCGTGACCGGCTGCGTCTGCCCTTCGTATTCCGCGTCAAACTCCACGCGGTCAGACAGCAGCTGCAGGTGCTTTGCGCGAAGGCTTACCGGCTGCTGCGCAGAGTAGGTCAGGCAGCGGCAGGAGGCCTGCGCCAGGATGCGGCCGGCGTAGGCATCGTCCACGTTGACGACGCCGGTCCGGCAGCGGGTAAAGAGCATGGCCTTGGCGTCGCAGTAGGCGTCCATGGTCTTGTGGAAGTCGAGGTGGTCCTCGGTGAGGTTCGTGAACACGCCGACGCGGAAGGCGATCTGGTCCGCGCGGTGCAGGACCAGCGCGTGGGACGAGACCTCCATGATGACGTGCGTGCAGCCCGCGGCCTTCATCTCGGCGAACAGCTTCTGCAGCTCGAAGGATTCGGGCGTCGTGCGCTCGGTGTGCAGGACCTCGTCTCCGATCATGTTCTGGATGGTGCCGATGAGGCCGACCTTTGCGCCGAGGGTCTTTTCGAGCACGTGCTTGAGCAGGTACGTGCTCGTGGTCTTGCCGTTCGTGCCGGTGATGCCGATCATGCACATGCTGTCCGACGGATGGCCGAACCAGTTCGCGCCGAGCGCGGCCAGCGCCGAGCGCGCGTCGGGGACCAGCACATAGGCAATGTCCGTTTCCGGCTTTTTTTCGCAGACGACGCAGACTGCGCCGTTTTCCATGGCTTTGGGGATATACCTGTGGCCGTCGGTCTGGAAGCCGGAGATCGCGACGAACAGATCGCCGGACGTGACCTGCCGGGAATCGTACTGGACGCCGGTGATGTCCAGATCTTCGTCCGCGTGCAGCTCCAGCACGTCAAGGCCGTGCAGCAGTTCTTTGAGTTTCATAGTGTCCTCCTTAGTCGGATGCGCCCGTGGAAGAGAATTCTACCGTAATTGTAGTACCTCTGTCAACCTCTGTGCCGGGATCGATATCCTGGTAGGCTGCGAGGACATAGACGTCGGTGCGGTCCGTGCCCTTGGCCTGGACGTAGAGGCCCGCGTTCGAGGCCAGGTAGTTGACGTCCGCGACGGAGCAGCCGATGAAATCCGGGACCTCGACGCGCGTCGCCTGCTTCTCCGCGCCCATGTAGAGGATGATCTGCGAATTGCCGGGCACCTGGCTGCCTGCGACGGGAAGCTGGTCGGTCACGACGGAGCCGGTGCCGACCACGCGGTAGGTGATGGTCTTCTCGGCGAGCAGCTCGCCCGCCTCTGTCTCGTCCATGCCGATGACGTCGGGGACGGTAAAGTTGACGCCGCGGATATCCTCAGAGCCGTAGTCCGGCTCGACGCCGAGGTACGGGAGGATGTCGAGGAAGATATCGCGCACGGTCGGCGCGGCCATCAGGCCGCCGGAGATGTACATGCCGTGGACGGTGTATTTTTCGCTGTTTTCCGAATAGGCCGGGGTATCGAGCGCGACAAGGACGACGTATTTCGGGTCGTCGATCGGCGCAACGCCGACGAAGGAGACGATCTTATCCTTGACCTGCTGGCCGTTCTCGTCATATTCGTCGAGCTTTTCGGACGTGCCGGTCTTGCCGCCGACGCGGTAGCCGGGCGTCCGGGCCGCGGAGGCCGTGCCCTCGGTGACGACCTGCTCCATGAGCGTGCGCATCGTCTCGGAGGTCTGCTGGCTGATGACCTGCCGCAGGACGGTCTTTTCGTTTTTCTCTACGGTATTGCCGTCCGCGTCCACGACCTCGCTCACGATATAGGGCTCGAGCACATAGCCGCCGTTGACGATCGCGGCCACGGCGCGCACGAGCTGCATGGGCGTGATGCGGAAGCTCTGGCCGAAGGAGGAGGTGATGAGGTAGGATGTGCCGTAGTTTGCCGGGTCATTGAGGTATTTGCGCTCGTAGAACAGGCCGCTGGCCTCGCCGGGCAGGTCGACGCCGGTCTTTTCCATGACGCCGAAGCTCTTGAGATAATCGTAGAACGTGTCGCCGCCCATGCGCAGGCCGATGTGGCCGAAGGCGATGTTGCAGGAGTTGCCGAGGGCCTGGGCGGTCGTCTGCGCGCCGTGACCGGCGGATTTCCAGCAGTTCAGGATCTGCTCACGGCCGGTGAACTTTTCCTGGCCGCCGCAGTAGAACGAGTCGTTCAGCGTGACGGCGCCGGAATCGAGCGCGGAGGCCAGCGTGATGAGCTTGAAGGTCGAGCCGGGCTCGTAGCCGTCGGACACGCAGCGGTTGCGCCACTGCGCCATACGGGCCGCCGCGACGTCCTGCTTGTAGGTCTCGATCGCGGCCTCATAGGCTGCGGAGGCCTCAGGCAGGGCGAGGGCCGCCGCCCGCTCGTTTTCGAGCAGAAGGGCGGTCGTGTCGTCGTAGATCTCCAGATAGTTGTTGGGGTCGTAGGAGCCGAGCGTGGCCATGGCCTTGATCTCGCCCGTGTTCACATCCATGACGATGCAGAACGCGCCGTTTTTGATGTCGTACTTATCGATGGCGTTCTGCAGGTTCTTCTCGACGTAGGCCTGGACGGTCGAGTCGATGGTGGTGATGAGGCTGCTGCCGTCGGACGCGTCGTAGTACTTCTCATATGTATAGAGCATCTCGGAGCCGTAGTTGCCCTTGGAGGTGACGACCTTGCCGGCGGTGCCGGAGAGCTCTTCGTTGTAGTAGGCCTCGAGGCCCTCAGAGCCGTTGTTGTCGCTCGAGACGAAGCCGAGCGCCTGCGCGGCGAGGGAGGAATTGGGATAATAGCGCTTGAGATCCGTCTCGAGATACACGCCGGTGATGCTGTTTTCGCTGATGAAGGCGCGGACCTCGTCGGCCAGCTCCTCGGAAATTTTGCGCTTGATGACCTTATAGCGGTACTGCTTGTCGGCGGCCTGCTCATAGACGAAGCTGGGCTCGACGTCGAGGATCTCGCCGAGACCGCGGGCGATCTGGTCGAGCAGGTTGCTGTTTTCCGGCTGCTTCATCTGCTCGGCGATCTCGTTGGGGTCGATGAAGACCGTCTCGACCGTCGACGACGAGGCCAGCACGTTCATATTTGCGTCGTAGATCACGCCGCGCGTGGCGGTGAGGTTCGTCGAGCGCGTCTGGTTTTTGATGGCCTTCTCGTTGTAATAGTCATGCTCGGTGATCATGAGATGGTAGAGCGTGCCGATGAGCGGAACAAACGCAACGATGCCGCACAGGACCATCAGGACCAGCGTGCGGCGGAGGATGGTGCGGTTTGCCCGCTGATTCTGCTCCCTGTTTGCCTGCTTCTGCTCCTTGGTGCGCGGCAGGCGGATGATTTTTCTTGCCATGAAACTGCCTTTCTGCTTAAAAAAGGGGCGGTCTGCAAAGACCGCCCCTGTTCGGCCGGATTTCCAACTGGGAGGTTCTGTCCAAGCTTATGCTGCTGTGGGAGTCAAATATGCGGTTTAGGCTGTGGGGTGGAGATACTCGATGAGGCCGAAGATGCTCTGCTGCATGGCGTCGAGGATCTCGCCGAAGACGCTGGTGCGCTGCTGGGTATAAATCTCCGCCTGGTCGGTGCCGGAAAAGCTCACGTAGACGATCTGCTCCGGCTGGCATTTGGTCAGGCCGATCTCGGCCGCGTGCGCCTCGGCCGCGGCAAGGTCGATCTTGGCGTCATATTTGCTCTGCAGCATCAGCTGCTGCTCCTTGAGGTTGGCGAGCTGGTTTTCGAGCTTCGAGACGCTGCTGCTGGCTTCAAACAGCTGCACGTAGCCGAAGATCACGAGGATCATCAGACAGGCGACGGTCAGCATGCCGACGAGCGTGAAAGGCGCGATGGCCGTGCGGGACTTGACGCGGCGATAGGGCTGCTCGCGGACCTGCTCCTCGGGGAGCTCATATTGCCGGGATTGCTCATAGGCCCGGCCGTCTTCGTACTGTCGGGCGGCCTGATCGTTCCAGGCGTAGACGTCGTAGGCTGCGGCGCCGTTGTCTCTATAGAATTTTCTATTGGACTGCGCCATGGCAGCGGACTCCTTTCAGACTCACACGCGCTCTGCGACGCGGAGCTTTGCGCTGCGCGAACGGGGGTTTTCCTCGACCTCCTCGCGCGTGGCGATGATGGGTTTTTTCGTCAGGATCCGGATCTTCGGCTTGCGGCCGCAGACACAGACCGGGAACGACGGCGGGCAGGTACAGCCCTTGGCCGCGTCCTGGAAGACATTTTTGACGATGCGGTCTTCGAGCGAATGGAAGGTGATGACGGCGAGACGGCCGCCGGGCTTCAGATGGTCGATCGCGGCCTCCATGCCCTGGCGGACAGCGCCGAGCTCATCGTTGACGGCGATGCGGATGGCCTGGAAGCTGCGCTTGGCCGGATGCTGCTTTTCCCGGAGGGCGCTGGCCGGCATGGCCGAGCGGATGATATCGACGAGCTCGAGCGTTGTTTCGATGGGACGGTCGGTCCGCACGCGCTCGATGGCGGCGGCGATCTGCGGGGCGTAGCGCTCCTCGCCGTATTCGTAGAGGATGGATTTGAGTTCTTCGCGCGGCCAGTTGTTGACGATCTCATAGGCGGTCAGCGACTGCTCGCGGTCCATGCGCATGTCGAGCGGCGCGTCGGCCATGTAGGAAAAGCCGCGCTCCGCGTCGTCGAGCTGCGGAGATGAAACGCCCAGATCGAACAGCATCCCGTCGATCCGGTCGAGGCCAAGCGCGGTGAGGATCGCGCCGACGTTTTCAAAATTATCGTGTACCAGCGTCACTTTTTTCGCGTGCCGGTACAGCCGCTTCTTTGCGGCCTCCAGCGCGACCAGATCACGGTCGACGCCGATGAGCCTGCCGGTGGTGAGGTTCCGGCAGATCTGCAGCGAGTGGCCCGCGCCGCCCAGCGTCCCGTCGAGGTAGATCCCGTCGGGTTTGATCGCCAGCGCGTCGATGCACTCGTTCAAAAGCACCGATTGATGTGCAAACTCCATCAGAAGCCCAGTTCCTCCATGACAGCCGCCAGATTCTCCGGGGTCAGCGTCTGACGCTCCAGCTCGTCATATGCCGCGCTGTCCCAGATCTCCGCGTGGCCGCCCTGGCCGATGAAGGTGACTTCATTGGAAAGGCCCGCGTACTGGCGCAGCTCCGCCGGGATCAGGAAGCGGCCCTGCTTATCGGGCTCGCATTTGGCGGCATTGGCAAACAGGAAACGCATCTTCCGCGCCTGAACGATCGGCAGCGCGTTGTATTTATCAAGAATCGCCTGCCAGCCGGACTCCGTATAGACGGAGAGGCAGTGATCCAGGCCCAGTGTCACATAGAAGGTGTTGCCAAGTTCCTCGCGCAGCTTGGACGGCACGAACAGACGTCCCTTTTCGTCGACGGTGTGCTTGTACTTCCCGAACATCCCTTCGCGCCTCCTTTCGCTCCACTTTACTGAAATTTTGCTCCACTTCGCACCACTTCAGTAATATAATACGTTCTGTTTACATAAATTGCAACCCTTTTTTGAAAAAATTTTTCGGGGAATGTCTGCCATTTTTCGTGAAAAACCGTCAAATTCCGAATTTTTGAACGTTTGTTTTAAAATCAGGCCGATCCCGCTTCCACCACGGCGGTCCCCTGCTCCCAGCGCACGCGCAGCGCGCGCACGGACGGGTCGCGCAGCAGAAGCTCGGCTGCCGGGCCCTCCACCAGGGTCTGGAGCCTGCGGCGCAGGCTTCTGGCCCCGCCGGGGTCGTGCGCGCAGAGCGCGCCGAGGCGCTCCGGCAGGTCCGGCGCGGCGGTGAGCGTGACGTTCTGCTTCTGCAGGCGTTCGGCAAGCTGGCGCAGCTGCAGGCGGGCGATCGCGCCGAGATCCGCCGCGGTGAGCGGCCGGAAGGTCGTCACGCAGTCGATGCGGCCGAGAAATTCCGGCGAGAACGCCTCGCGCAGGACGGTCTGCGCGCGCACATCCTCGCAGTCCGGCGTGAAGCCGAGGCCGGGTTTGCCGGTCTGCGTGCCGGTCAGGTTCGAGGTCATGACGACGATGGCGTTTTTGAAGCTGACCGTCCGGCCGAGGCTGTCGGTCAGGATGCCGTCGCCGAGCAGCTGCAGCAGGATGCCTGTCACGTCGCGGTGGGCCTTTTCCAGCTCATCGAAGAGCAGGACGCAGTAGGGGCGGCGGCGGATCTTCTCCGTGAGCGTGCCGCCCGCGTCGTAGCCGACGTAGCCCGGCGGCGCGCCGAGCAGGCGCGAGACGCTCGACGGTTCCATATACTCCGACATATCCACCCGGATGAGCGCGTCCGGGCTGCCGTAGACGACCTGCGCGAGCTGTTTACATAATTCCGTCTTCCCGACGCCCGTCGGGCCGATCAGCAAAAAGGACGCGGCAGGGCGCGCAGCGTCGGCCAGACCGGTCCGGCCGCGCAGCACGGCCGTGCAGACGGCGTCGACGGCGGCCTGCTGGCCGATGACGCGCGCCGAGAGCGTCTCGCGCAGCGATAACAGCCGCTCGCGATCCGACTGGCGCAGGCGTCCGACGGGGATGCCGGTGCGCTCGGCGACGATGGCGGCGATATCCTGCTTCGTCAGGCTCACGGTGTGCTGCGCGCGGCGGGCAGCCAGCTGGCCGCGCACGAGCGTGCGCAGCTCGTCGCGCAGGGCGGCGGCTTTTTCGTACTGGGCATCCGACACAGCCTGCTCGAGCTGCTGCTCGAGCCGCTGGCGGCGCTCGGTATCCTCGGGCGGCTCCGACCCGCCGAGCCAGACGTGGGCCGCGCCCTCGTCGAGCAGGTCGATGGCCTTGTCGGGCAGGAAGCGATCGGTCAGGTAGCGGGTGGAGAAGTCGACGGCGGCCTCGATGGCCTCCTGCGTGATGCGGATGCGGTGGTGGGCCTCGAGGCCGGGACGCAGGGCCTGCAGCATCCGGCAGGCGGTCTCGCGGTCCGGCTCGCGGACCGTCACGGGACGGAAGCGCCGCTCGAGCGCGGCGTCCTTCTCGATGAATTTGCGGTATTCCTCCAGCGTCGTCGCGCCGATCATCTGCAGCTCTCCCCTGCCGAGCGCGGGCTTGAGCAGGTTCGCCGCGTCGATCGCGCCCTCGGCGCTGCCCGCGCCGACGATGGTGTGCATCTCGTCGACGAAGAGGATGACGTTGCCGCAGCGGCGGATCTCCTGCAGAATATCGCGCACGCGCTCTTCAAATTCGCCGCGGTATTTTGTCCCGGCGAGCAGGTTCGCCATGTTGAGGCAGTAGAGCTTTTTGCCGCGCAGCGCCTGCGGCACGTCGCCGCAGGCCAGCCGCTGGGCCAGCGCCTCGACGACGGCGGTCTTGCCGACGCCGGGCTCGCCGATGAGGGCGGGGTTGTTTTTGCCGCGGCGGCTGAGCACCTGCATGAGCTGCGCGAGCTCCGCCTCACGGCCGACGACCGGGTCCGTCTGGGCGGCGCGGTCGAGCATGTTTTCACAGTAGAGTTCCAAAAGCTTCAATTCCGATTGTCCTCCCGCCGCCCGCGCGGCATTCTGGATGCGCAGGCGGTCATACGTTTCTGAAAAGACGCAGTTGAGGTCCACGCCGAGCGTCAGCAGCACGCGGGCGGCCGCGTAGCCCTCATCCCGCGTCAGCGCCAGCAGCAGATGCTCCGGTTGGCACAGAGCCGCGCCGAGGCGCGCGGCCTCGCGCCGGGCGGCGTCGAGCGCGCGGGACGCTGCGCCGGACAATCCCGGTCGGCCCGAACGCCGGGCCGGGCGCGGCTGCGTCAGCAGCATGCAGCGCAGGAGCCTGCCCTCCGCCCCCTGGCAGATGAGGATCTTCCCGGCGGAGGAGATCTTCTCCTGCGCCAGGGCGAGCAGCAGATGCTCCGTGCCGGTCACGCCGCTGCCAAGCTCCCGCGCGGCGGATTCCGCGCGGACGAGCACGCAGCTGAGGGCCGCAGAATAGCCCGGTTTTCTCAATAAAACCGCCTCCTTTGCCTGAAGTCTCGACGCGCAGGCGGCGGTTTATACGACGCAGGCGAAAAAAAGCGGACGGTTCGATTTATTTACACATTTTTCATTGCATTTTCGGGAAAGTATGATAGAATGAAGCTACCTTGAAAATGGAGGTGCTTTCAAATGGCACATGTGATCAATGACAACTGTGTAATGTGCGGCACTTGCGCTGACGTCTGTCCTATCGGCTGCATCAGCGAGGGCGACGGCAAGTACGTCATCGACGCCGATCAGTGCGTGGACTGCGGTACCTGCGCTGCGGAATGCCCCAACGACGCGATCTCTGAGGGTTAAGCACATAAACACAAGGGGGTGCTGCACGCAGCACCCCCTGTCTTTTTGATTGGAGCCCATATGGAAGAGGTTTTATTCGGCCGCATCCGCATGACGATCCCAGACGCGCAGTTCCGCGTCAGCACTGACTCGATGGTGCTGGCGGATTTCTGCCGGGATGCCGGCGGGCGCGGGCTGGATCTTGGCTGCGGCTGCGGGACGCTGGGACTTCTGCTGCTGGGAAGCGGCGCGGCCGGAAGTGTCTGCGGCATCGAGATCCAGCCGGAGGCGGCGCGGCAGGCGGAGGAAAACGCGCGGCGGAACGGTCTTGCAGACCGGTTTTCGGTCGTCTGCGGAGATCTTCGGCAGGCGCACGCGCAGATCCCGGCCGGGAGCTTTGATTTTGCCGTCTCCAATCCGCCGTATTATCCGCCGGGCAGCGGGCGGCTGCGGAAGGAAGACAGCCTTTCGCTCGCGCGCAGCGAGCTCTGCTGCCCGCTCGACGCGCTGTGCGCCGCGGCGGCGCGGGCGCTGCGCTGGGGCGGGCGGTTGTATCTGGTCCACAAGCCGGAGCGGCTGGCCGACCTGATGGTCTTTCTGCGCGCGGCGCGGCTGGAGCCGAAGCGGCTCCGATTCGTCCGCCACAGCGCGGCGAGCGCCGTCAGCCTCGTGCTGCTCGAGGCGCGGCTCGGCGGAAAGCCGGGGCTGCAGATCGAGCCGGAGCTGGTCCTCTACGGGCCGGACGGCAGCGAGTCTGCCGCGTGCAGACGCATTTACCACCGACAGGAGTGAAACGGACATGGCTGGCATGTTATATCTTGTGCCGACGCCCATCGGCAATCTCAGCGACATCTCCCCCCGCTGCCGCCAGACGCTGGCGGAGGCGGATTTCATCGCGGCGGAGGATACCCGCGTGAGTCTGAAGCTCCTGAACCATCTGGAGCTGAAAAAGAGCCTTGTGAGCTACCATGAGCACAACAAGGCGGAAAGCGGCGAAAAGATCCTTGCGCGCCTGCTCGCGGGCGAGACGTGCGCGCTGGTGACGGACGCGGGCTCCCCCGCGATCTCCGACCCGGGCGAGGATCTCGTGCGGCTGTGCGCGGAGCACGGCGTGACGGTCTGCGCCATCCCCGGCCCGTGCGCGCTGGTGACGGCGCTGAGCATCTCCGGGCTGCCGACGGGCCGGTTCACGTTCGAGGGCTTTCTGTCCGTCAACAAAAAAAGCCGTCAGGAGCACCTGGCGGGCTTGAAGGACGAGACGCGGACGATGATCTTCTACGAGGCGCCGCACAAGCTGCTGGCCACGCTGCAGGATCTTTCTGCGGCGTTCGGCGCAGAGCGGCGCATCTCCCTGTGCCGGGAGCTGACGAAGCTCCACGAGGAGGTCCGGCGCACGACTCTGGGCGAGGCCGCGGCCTATTACGCGGAAAATCCGCCCCGGGGCGAGTTCGTGCTCGTCGTGGCCGGCGCGGAGGAGGCCGCGGAGGAGGGCTGCACGTTTGAAGGCGCACTCGCGCTTGTCCGCGCGCGGATGGACGAAGGGCTCTCGACCAAGGACGCCGTCAAGCAGGTCGCCAAGCTGACCGGCTTTGCGAAAAATCAGCTGTATGACGCGATCTTGAAGGGCTGAACCAAACTGAAAACGCGCCTGTATGCTTTGCAGCATACAGGCGCGTCTTTTTTCTCCGTCAGACAGGAAACCTGTTTCACTCCCGCTTTTTATCCAGCCAGACGATATATTCCAGCACATTCATATCCGGGTCGGCAAAATAGATCCATTGCTCTGAGTTCGGGATTTCATTCGGGCCGTCAAGGATCGTCAGCTCATTTTCCCGCAGCATCTTCAGGACGCTGTCCATATTCTCCGCCTCAAAGCACAGATGCGGACAGAACGGGGGCTCAGGCATCGATGGCCGATACGTCTCATGCTCTGTCTCGATCAGCTCCAGCCGGGCACCGTTGTGATCAAGGAAAGCGTATCTTTCTGCGGCTTTCTCATTTTTTCCGTCAAAAAGAAACCGAAAACCAAGTTTTCCCGTGTAAAACGCAATTGCATCGTCTAGATTTCGTACGCGAAACGCGCCATGATCGTATGCCATTGTTACTATCTCCCGATTAAAAAAAGTTTAAGGCAACACCGCACAATTCGGCAAGCAGATTCGGCGAGAGATTTTTCGTCAAGTCAAGGTTTGAAAAGTGAAGGAATACTGTATGTATTTCTCACTTTTCAAACCGCAGAATTGGCGGAAAAGATCCGCCGAAGCGCGAAGACGCAATTGTGCGGTGTTGCCTTAATAGAGCAGCGGCCCGCATGAAGTCTCTATTCTGCAGACGCCTGTGCTCTTGCTTTTGCGGCAAAAATCCCGCCGTCGGTCAGGCAGCGGGATTTTTTGCATGGATCTTATTTGCCTGCGCGCAGCTCCTTCATGCAGTTGGCGCAGATGTTCTTGCCGCGGTAGTTCTCGACGTTCCGGCCGTCACCGCAGAAGATGCAGGTCGGCTCGTACTTCTTGAGAATAATGGACTCGCCGTCGACATAGATTTCGATAGCGTCCTTCTCCGCGATGTCCAGCGTGCGGCGCAGCTCGATGGGCAGAACGATTCTGCCGAGCTCGTCGACCTTTCTGACGATGCCTGTTGATTTCATTGAATACAACCCCCTAATTTCTTTTCTTCATGCACCAGTACCAGGCCAGCAACGGATGCTGCATGGACATCCGCTGCCCCCTCAAGCCATCCCTATTCTACCATCCAATTATGTACAAATTTTGAACAAACTTATTTTTTCTTAACGGAGTTTCAAACATGTTGTTGAACTTTCTTTGGTTTGGTCTGATCCTCCTGTCTGTGTTGGCTGATTTGTGTTCCGGTCAGCCGTTTTCTTCCAGCCAGGCGGCGCTGGCGGGCGCGGCGGCGGGGATCGAGCTGACGCTGTCGCTGGCAGGGCCCATCTGCCTTTGGTCGGCGCTGGCGCGGGCCATGGAGCAGACGGGACTGACCGTGCGGCTGTGCCGGGCGCTGCGGCCGGGGCTGCGGCGGCTGTTCCCGGTGTGCGCGGCGGATGAAGAGGGCTTTTCGAGCCTGTGCGGCAATCTGGCCGCGAATCTGCTGGGGCTCGGCAACGCAGCAACGCCGCTCGGCGTGCGCGCGGCGCAGCGGATGCAGGCGCTGTCCGGCGCGGCCCATGCGTCGGACGAGATGTGTCTGCTGGTCGTGATGAACACGGCTTCCCTGCAGCTCATCCCGTCGACGGTCGCCGCCGTGCGCGCAAGGCTCGGCGCGGCGCACGCGTTCGATATCCTCCCGGCGGTGTGGCTGGCGTCGGCCTGCTCCGTCGCGGCGGGGATCCTGGCGGCACGGGGGCTGAAGCGATGCTGGAAAACCTGACGGAGCTGCTCCTGCCCGGGCTGCTGCTGGCCGCGGGCGCGGCGGGGCTGCGGCGGAAGCGGGATGTGTACGGGGATCTTCTGGCCGGGGCGCAGGACGGGCTGCGGCTGCTGGCGACGCTCGCGCCGTCGCTGCTTCTGATGCTGACGGCGGTCACGATGCTGCGGGAAAGCGGGTTTTTCGACTGGCTGACGCCGCTGGCCGCGCCGGTGTTCCGCGTGCTCGGCATCCCGCCGGAGCTTGCGCCGCTGGTGCTCATTCGCCCGCTCAGCGGCAGCGCGGCGCTCGCCGTGGGGACGGAGCTGATGCAGCGCTACGGCGTGGATTCGCTGATCGGGCGGACAGCCGCGGTCATGCTCGGCTCGTCGGAGACAACGTTTTATACCATCAGCGTCTACTTTGGCGCCGCGGGCGTGCGCGGGACGCGCTACGCCGTCCCGGCGGCGCTGATCGCAGATCTCACGGGGTTCTGCATGGCGGCATTGAGCGTACGACTGTTTTTTAGAGGGTGTCTCTGTACATTCCCGGACTTTTCTGCTATAATAGTGAAACTTATGACATGACGAAGGGTGAAACACATGAAATTTCTGATCGATCTGATCTCTGAGCAGCTGTCCGGCGCGTTTGAGAAGGCCGGGTTCGACGCCGCCTATGGCCGGGCCACGCTCTCCAACCGGCCGGACCTGTGCGAATATCAGTGCAACGGCGCGCTGGCCGCGGCGAAGAAATACCACAAGGCGCCGATCCAGATCGCGAACGCCGTGCTCGAAGCGCTGGGCGAAAACGAGATGTTTGCCAGCGCCGAGGCCGTGATGCCGGGCTTTTTGAATCTGAAGATCTCGGATGAGTATCTGGCCGCCTATCTGCGCGGCATGGATGCGGACGCGCACTACGGCGTGCAGAACGATCCGGACGCCTGCACGATCGTGCTGGACTACGGCGGGCCGAACGTGGCAAAGCCCCTGCACGTCGGCCATCTGCGCAGCGCCATCATCGGCGAATCGCTCAAGCGGATCTACCGCTTCTTCGGCAACCATGTGATCGGCGATATCCACCTGGGCGACTGGGGATTGCAGATGGGCCTCATCATGGCGCAGCTGCAGGATGAAAAGCCGGGTCTTCCCTACTTTGACCCGGACTTTACCAGCGAGTATCCCGCCGAAGCGCCGTTCACGATCTCGGAGCTCGAGCGCATCTACCCTGCCGCCAGCGCACGGAGCAAGGAGGACGAAGCCTTCGCCGCCCGCGCACACGAGGAGACCTTCCGCCTGCAGCACGGCGAGCGCGGCGAGCGCGCGCTGTGGCAGCACATCCTGCGTGTCTCCGTCGAAGATCTGAAGCGCAACTATGATAATCTCGGCGTCAGCTTTGACGTCTGGCTCGGCGAGAGCGACGCGCAGAAGTATATCCCGCAGATGCTCGAGACCGTGAAGGCAAAGGGCTTGTGCGTGGAATCCGAGGGCGCGCTGGTCGTGCCGGTGCAGGAGGAGACGGACGCGAAGGAGGTCCCGCCGTGCATCCTGGTCAAGTCCGACGGCGCGACGCTCTACGCCACGACGGACCTGGCCACGATCGTCCAGCGCGAGCAGGATTATCACCCGAAGAAATACATGTATCTGACTGACAAGCGGCAGAATCTGCACTTTGAGCAGATCTTTCGCGTGGCGAAGAAGGCCGGTCTCGTCGGGCCGGAGACTGTGCTCGGGCACATCGGCTTCGGCACGATGAACGGCAAGGACGGCAAGCCCTTCAAGACCCGCGCGGGCGGCGTGATGCGGCTGGAGACGCTGATCGCGGACGTGACGGACTACGTCACGAGCAAGATCAAGGAAAACCAGACCGTCTCCGACGACGAGCTGCCGCAGACGGCGAAGTGCATCGCGATGGCCGCGCTCAAATACGGCGATCTGAGCAACATGCCGACGAAGGACTATGTGTTCGACCTCGACCGGTTCTCCTCGTTCGAGGGCAATACGGGGCCCTATATCCTCTACACCATCGTGCGGATCAAGTCGATCCTGGCCAAATACGGCAAGCCCGTCTCGCCCGCGCAGCTGCTGAGCGCCTGCAGCGCGGAGCAGAAGCAGCTCATGCTGGTGCTCAGCCGGATGGCGGACGCGCTGTGGTTCGCGTACCGCGATTCCGCGCCGAACACGATCTGCGCGTATATCTACGAGCTGGCGACGGCGGCGAATAAGTTCTACCACGACGTGAAGATCCTCACCGAGCCGGATCCGGCCCGGCAGGCCAGCTACGCGGCGCTGATCGATCTGACGCGCGGCGTTCTGGAAACGTGCATCGACCTGCTCGGCTTCTCCGCGCCGGAGCGGATGTGATCGAATAAAACGCATAAGCGCAGCCCCGCGTTCCGGCCGGAACGCGGGGCTTTTGCGATGTAACAGGAAGTCAGAGGAGCTGCCGCCCTGCGGCAGCTCCCCGTCTTCGCCTCCGGCGTGCCGAAGGAAAAGACTCACTTCATGTTCCGCTCGTAGGACTCGATCATTTTCTTAGACGTGTGACCCATAGAATCGTCAGAGTCGAAAACCCTTGCGGCGTCTGGCTTTTCTGCTTGTTCAGTCAAATCGCGGGTGATGTGACCCGTGCGGCTTTCGAGTTTCCGGAGGTACTTTTCCGTCGTTTCCCCGGTGAAGATCTTGACCTGAAGCAGCATAGTCGTGTCGTCTTTCGGTGTCACAAAGATCTTGCTGATATACTTGTCGATGAACTCCTTTGTGATGATTCCCTGCGCCGCGTCGCGCTGGGCATTCGTCAGGACTCTGCGGATTTCGTCGATCTTTTGCTTAAAGGCGTCTCCCTCGGCGGCTGTCTGCTCCAGTTCTGTGATTTCCTTTTCGGCTTCTTCTATTTCACGATTGCAGTCAGCGGTCATCTGCTTGAAATCCGCGTTCGTAATACTGTCGTCTGCGGCAAGCTGCAGGAGCTTATTCTTCTTCCGATTTGCCTGATCGATGATGTTATTCTGCTGTTCGATCTTTTTCCGGAGCAAGCCGTGCTGCGTCAGCTCGTTATACATACGGATGTATTCTTCGACCATCGCATCGGCATCGGCAGACGTATCGCGGAATACCTCGAACAGAAGCGGTTTGATCTC
>ERZ506432.19-NODE-19-length-75305-cov-7.023150_pt1 | contig 75305 bp, 78 predicted proteins | sample MGYA00513663_ERZ506432 | MGnify/ENA metagenome assembly ERZ506432
GCCACCTGATAGCCCTCGGGCAGATCGTCCAGCACCGGCAGACTTGCAACGATCTCACCGGTCTTCATATCCAGAGCCAGCAGCTTGACGGGGTCAGCATTGTCGGTGAACATCACAAGCTCCGGCGTCAGCGACGGAGAGCAGCCGCCGCCCCAGGCCAGACCGCCGCCGGTGGTCTTATCGCCTTCGCCGCTGACCTTTGCGCCAACGCTCTCATACGGCGTGCACCACGCAACGTCGACGCCATCTTCTGCGCGCAGCAGATAGCAATTCATGTTCGTCAGAATGACTGCGCCGTCCTTGGAGGCGGCGATGCCGTTTTCTGCGCCCTCACCGGGAGTAAGCTCGTAGACAAAGACTGCATCAGAGAGATCAGCCTGTTCGCCGCTTAGAATCGCATCGATGGCCGAACGTGCGATATATCCCAGTACGCCCTGCTGCTCACGCTCCGGGTAGATGCGGAAGCCGCCGGTTGCAAACCAGAGGTTTCCTTCGTAGTCAAAGACCACGGACAGAAGATTCTGCTCCAGCGTCTTGCCGAGCGCAGCCTCGGCGGCAGCCTTGATGTTGATATCCAGCACCTTTTCAAACTCCGGCAGGATGTTTCCTGCTTCATCGGTTGCGCGCAGCATCAGCACATGGTTGTTGCTGGTCGGGCAGACGATGCGGTTTTCCGCGTCCAGGAAGGTATAAGAGCTCTGGATGACGTATCCGCCGCCGTCGTGCTGCTTCGGGGAGAAGTAGCCGAGCGTCTTCGTCTCTTCGGCGTTCAGATCGCGGATGGCGATGCCGCCGAGCAGCGGCACGACCGCGTGGCCATAGCTGTCAAAGTAAATGGCAGGCGAGGCGTTCGCGTTCGTCGTCTCATAGGAGACGTTGATCTCCGGATAAATGCCGAGCGGGAGAATTTCATCCGTCGAGTCGGTGTTGTAGCCGTCGTGGTGGATGTTCGCGTCACTCTTTGCCATGTAGGGGTTTTCCTCAACCTGCTTGGGGCTTAATGCCTTGACAGGCAGCGCGGAAGGGACCGGTGCGGCTTCAGCTTCGGGTTCTTCTTCGACTGCCGGTTCGGTAGTCTCCTGCGCTGCGGCAGGCTCTTGCACCGTGATTTCCTCCTGCGCGGGCGTGGGGTCTGTGGGCTGCTGCGTTTCGCTGCACGCCGTCATGCCGAGGCACAGCACCAGCAGCAGCGCCAGAAGCGTGCAAAGTTTCTTTCTCAGTTTCATCCAAAAATTCCTCCTTGTCATTCCTCGCTGTCTGCGCCATTTCTCGCAGACGGCATAGTTTCTCCAAACCAGACGCAAAGCCCCTGCCGGAATGCGTCGCTCGTCACCGGCTCCAGCAGAAAATAGTCCACGCGCAGCCGGAACGCATGCAGCGAAAAATCGAGGTCGCTGCACCAGATGACGCGCGTTTCGGGAAGCAGCGCACGCAGATGCTCTGCCGCGTTCAGGCCGTCCACACCCGGAAGGGCGATCACGGCATTGGCCGGCGGGGTCCTCCGCGCGGCCTCAAAAAAATGTTCCTGCTCCCGATAATAGTCCACGCTTGGAAACAGACCGCGTTCCGAGCAGAACCTCGAGATCTGCTCCGCAAAAAAAGCTTTCCGTGTTTCGCTGTTTGTCAGCACGGCAATGCGGTACACAGCGCTCCCCCTTTCTGCCGTCGTTGACGTTTTCTGTGACCAGTATTGCAGACAGGCGCTTGCTTTTCAAGCCGTCTGGCACGAAAGCCCCGATTGTGTCACGAAATCCGTTTTTTCGGCGCGCCGCGGCTGGACAGGCGTGATATAATCATATTGGAATCTTTTGCAAAGGAGTATCCGGACATGCGGATTGCAATTGTGGATGATCTCGCCGAAGAACGGGCACTGCTGAAAGAGCGTCTGTCGCGGCTTTTGGGCCTGCGCGGCGCGGAGGCGGAGCTTCTGGAATTCGAAAGCGGCGAAAGCTTTCTCTCAGCAGAAAAAGAGCGGCGCTTCACCGCCGCCTTTCTGGATATTTACATGGATGGCATGAGCGGTATGGACGCGGCGAAGGAGCTGCGGAAGACGGACACAGACTGCCTTCTGATCTTCACCACGACGTCTACCGACCACGCGCTCGAGGGCTTTCAGGTGCGGGCGCTTCACTATCTCGTCAAGCCCTTTGGGGATGCCGAGCTGTCAGCTTTGCTGGACGAAATGCTTGCAAAGCTCCCGCGCCAGGAGCCGGTTCTTACCGTGAAGGTCAGCGGCAGCGACGTGCGCCTGCACTATCGGGATATCATTTCCGCCGAGCATTTTGCCCACATGATCAACATCCGCACGACTGCCGAAAAAACGCTTGCTACGCGCCAGAGCTTCAAGGTCTTCACGGAGCCTCTCAAAAAAGACGTGCGCTTTTTCGTCTGCGGCCGCGGCGTGATCGTCAATCTCGAGCATGCCGCCGACTTTCAGGACGCCGCCTTCTGCATGACGGACGGCAGCCGCGTCTATGTCAGCCAGGAGCTTTTGAAGCCTGCCCGTCAGGCGTTCATGGAGTTTCTTCTGCAAAGGGAGCGTATGAGATGAAAGATATTCTGCGCCCGATTCTGGAGCTTTCCGTTGTGCTCCCCGGCCTTCTGCTTGCATATTTTCCGGTCAAATCGTATCTGAAGCAGACACCCGGAAAGCTCGCCGCGTGGCTTTTGCCGCTGATGACCGGACTCTGCATTGCCGCCGGGCTTCTCTGCTATCATGTTCGCATCTCGACTGCGCTTGCTTCGGCGTTTCTCACGCTCATTGCAATTGTTCTGTATATCAGAACGCTCCGCATTTCCCTCTGGAAATCCGGAACGATCGCGCTGTCGGTCTGTGCGGTATTTGCCTGCCTGAACAGCCTGTCCAGAGCCGTCAGCGCCGCCATGGTCCTGCGGATGCAGCTGCCGCTGGACGAACCGTGGTTCTGCTTTGGCGCCTGCGTTTTTTATCACGCGCTCTGTTGGCTGTCAGCAGCGGCGGCGTACTATCCTTCGACCCACGCGGTACGCGCAATGGTCGAGGACGATAACTTTGCGCAGACGTGGTATGTGTTCTGGATTTTGCCGCTGGTGTTCATTCTCTTGAACCTGTTCATGATCCCGCGCTATTCGTCGACGCTCTATACAGGCCGCGTGCTGCAGGGCTACATTGTCCTCAGCATTGCGCTGCTCATTCTGCTGATCTGGTTCAACACGGTCTTCCTTCTGATGGCGAACAGCCTCAACCGCAACGCGAGATTGCAGCAGGAAAACCAGCTCCTTTCCATGCAGCAGCAGCGCTATGAAAATCTCAAAACAGCCATAGAAGAGGCCCGGCAGGCACGGCACGATATGCGTCATCAGCTGCATCAGATTTCTGCGCTGGCGGAAACCGGCGATCTGGAAAGTCTCAAAGCCTATCTTGCGAAAACCGTCTCCCGGATCCCGAATCTCGATATGCACTTTTGCGAGAACCGCGCGGCAGACAGCGTCGTCGGCTATTACTGCGCTCTTGCAAAACGCGGGGACACTCTCTTCCATGCGCAGCTCGACCTGCCGGAAGCGCTTCCGGTCGACGAGATCGACATGTGTCTGGTTCTGTCCAACCTGCTCGAAAACGCACTCGAGGCAAGCCTTCGTACCGCGCCGGAGCGGCGGCAGATCCGGATCACCGCATATCTGCATGCAGAACGCCTGCTTCTGATCGAGGTTGAAAATGCATTTGACGGCGAGATCAAAGAAAAAGACGGCGTTTTCCGCTCATCCAAGCGCAGGGGAAACGGCGTCGGCATCCAGTCTGTGCGCCACATCGCCGAAAAAACCGGCGGCGCGAGCACATTTATGTATCAGGACGGCAGCTTTTCCGCAAAGGTCATGCTCCGCAGCTGAAAATGATACGGATTGCAGCGGTTTCTCTGTTGCGAAATAAACAAGTGCCGCATTGCATGGTGTTTTTACCTTGCAATGCGGCACTCTTTCTGCTGCTCAGATCACGCAAAGATCGCAGTGGGTGAGGGGGGGCTGGGGGCGGTCGGGGTGGAAGAAGTCCAGAAGAAGGTCGGACATTTCCGTGCCGATCTCCCGCAGGACCGGGCAGCCGGTGTAGCAGTCGTACCCGCCGGTCCCGCTGGCGCGGTAGCTGCTGAGGCAGGCGGTAAACACGTCGTCGTCCGCGACGGGGCGGCCGCCCACGCAGAGCTCCGTGACGCGCTGGCCGACCGGCCGGGAGCAGTCAAAGACGTAATGCACGCCGGCATAATAGTCGTAATTGTAATGCTCGACCTTCGGCTTCAAAAATGCGTCCGAAATGCGGAGCGTCCCGTCTTCGTTCCGGGTGAAATACTCCGCGCTGCGCTCCATCGCCCGGCGCAGGACCGCGCCGGTGATCTGCAGCACCGTCAGCGTATTTGTGTAGGGATAGGCGTTCAGGATATCTCTGCGCCGCACGGTCTGCGGCAGACCCGCCGCGTCGTTGGCAAGGCTCGTGACGGAGATCTGCGCGCCGCTCGCGGCCAGCTGCACGGTGTTGAACAGGTCCGCGAGCGCGGTCCCGTTCGCGGCCATGCGCAGCGGCGTATCCAGTGTCAGCGGCGCGTCCAGATGCCCGACGATCTGGTCGAGCCAGTCCTGCGCGCCGCGCTCCATGCCGGAGAATTCCGCGAGCCATTCCGCGCGGCATGGGCCGCCCGCGCGGATCGTCCGGCTGGAAAACCGCGTGCCGCTGTCCGATACGACAGCCTCCACGCGCAGAAATTCCTGCCCCTTGTCCGACGGCTGCACGACGAAGGTATTGCGGACCATCTGGCCGGGCACGGACATGTGCTGGTGGCCGGTCAGGAGAATGTCAAAGTCCAGCTCCTGGCAGATGCGGTAGGCGACGTTTTCATGCGTCGCAGACAGCGTCCGCCCGCTGGCAAGATCGCGCTCGAATCCGCCGTGATAGACGCAGACGGTCAGATCGACCTTGCCCTTCAGCGACAGCAGCGCGGCGGCTGCCGCCGGGATCGGATCCTTGATCCGGATCCCGGACAGATGCTCCGGGCGCTCCCAGATATTCACGTAGTCGGTGACGATGCCGACGATGCCGATGCGCAGCCCGTTTTCCAGCACGTGCACGCGCGCGGGGAAGCGGACGCCGCCGCCGGCCCAGCGGACATTTTCGCAGACGCAGCGGGCCCGGAGCGCATCGAGATAGCTGTCCAGATACGGCATGCCGTAGTTGAAGTCATGGTTGCCGAGCGTCACATAGTCGTATCCGCAGCGGTTCATGATCTGGGCAAACTGCGCCGCACTGCCGACCGTATCGTGGCAGAAGGCCCCGAGCGGCGAGCCCTGCAGAAGATCGCCGCCGTCGATGATGAGCGTGTTGCCGTCCTTTTGGAACTGGCTGGCGCACTTGAACAGACCGAGGTCCTTTTCTTCCTGGCTGCGGTAATCCGTGGGGTAGATATAGCTGTGCAGATCGGAGGTAAAGTAGATCGTCAGGTTTCGTTCCTGCATAGTCTTACCCCCGAGCCAGCTTGACGCGGATCCTCGCCGAGATCCACTCAATGATGAGCACCAGCACGATGAGCCCCAGCAAAATCGCGCCGACCTCGTTCCACCGGTAGGCGCTCATGGCGAAGATCAGCGGCGCGCCGATGCCGCCCGCGCCGACAAGACCGAGGACGGTCGCGTCGCGCAGGTTCATGTCAAAGCGGTAGATGATGGTGGACGTGAAATCCGCGGTCAGCTGCGGCAGAATACCATAGCGGATCTTCTGGAAGGTCGTGCAGCCCGCGGCGTCCAGCGATTCGAGGATCCGCTTGTCCAGATCCTCGATGCTCTCGATGAACATCTTCGACACCATGCCGATCGAGCACAGCGACATCGTGAGCAGACCCGCGAACGGCCCCGGCCCGGTCACGCGGATGAACATCAGGCCGTAGACAAAGGCCGGAATGGTGCGGATCGCCGCGATGAGCACGCGCCCGACGAGCGCCACGCCCTTCGGCACCAGATTGCTGGCAGACAAAAACGACAGCGGCAGCGAGATGACCGCACCGACGATCGTCCCGAGGAACGCGATGCAGAACGTCTCCAGCAGCAGATACGGCACGCCGTCCGTGCCGAGCGTGAACAGAAGCTTCGCCGACGGATGGAAGATGCCGGAGAGGATGTTCCCCGCGACCTCCAGCCCATTGCCGGTGGGGTTGCTGACCCGGACAGCCGAGCCGGACCAGGCCAGCAGGCACGCGACGCCAAAGGCCGCCAGCAGCTTCCAGATCCAGGCCTTCGGCGCGGAGGCGTAGGCTTTGAGAATTTTTTCGTTCATGGCCGTCTCCTCCTTATGTCAGGCGCTTGCGCAGTGCGTGGCTGACGCCTTCGATGATCATGACGGTGATAAACAGCACGATCAGGATCATGCCCAGGCTGTCATATTCGCGCCAGCCGATTTTTTCATTCATAATGAGACCCAGGCCGCCCGCGCCGACATAGCCGAGGATCGACGCATAGCGCACGTTGCCCTCCAGGCAGAACAAAGACACAGACAGATACGTCGGCAGCACCTGCGGAAAAACCGCGGTGACGAACGCGCGCAGCCGCGTCGCGCCAAGCGCTTCCAGCGCCTCATACGGCCCCATATCCACGGTCTCGATGATCTCAAACAGCTGCTTGCCGACGTAGGCAAACGTAAAGACCGCAATGGCGCAGGTACCGGCCATGGTGCCGAGACCGAAAATATACGTCGCGATCAGCGCGCAGACCAGCGTCGGCAGCGTCCGCACCAGACTCAAAAACAGGCGCACGAGAAACACCACCACGCGGTTCGTCACGATATTGCTGGCCGCCGCGATGGCAAACGGAATGGCCAGCACCGCGCCGATAAACGAGCCGAGGAACGACATTTTGATCGTATCCCACAGCGGCTGCCAGATCTTGCCCAGATACGTGGTGTTGGGCGGGAACATCGCCTTGAGAATGTCGAAGAATTTGCTGCCCTTCTTCACCAGCACAGAGAAGTTGAAGCCCGTGATCCGGACGGAAACGGCCGTCAGCACCACCAGGATCAGGATCACCAGCGGCGCGCGGCTGCGCTTTTCCTCGACCACGGTGCCGTCGGAAAGCGTGTAGCGGCGGGGCCGGAAGATGCGGTCATACAGGCTCATACGGCAGCCTCCGAAACGGCGTCCTCTCCGTAGATCGCATCCAGCACCGCCTGATCGACCTGCTTCGACGGGCCGTCATAGACGATCTTGCCGGCGCGGATGCCGATCACGCGGTCGGCGTATTCCAGCGCCAGCTCCACATGGTGGATGTTCAGCAGGATCGAGATGCCGAGCTCCTGATTGATGTGCACGAAATCCTCCATGACCTGCTTGGCGGTCACCGGGTCGAGCGCGGCGACCGGCTCGTCCGCGAGAATGATATGCGGGTCCTGCGTCAGCGTGCGCGCCAGCGCGACACGCTGCTGCTGGCCGCCGGAGAGCTGGTCCGCGCGCATATAGGCCTTGTCCAGAATGCCGACCTTGTCCAGCGATTCCAGCGCCTTGATCTTGTCCTCCTTGCGGAACGCGCCCAGCAGCACCCGCCAGAACGGCATGTCCGGCACGCAGGCGGCGAGCACGTTCTTGATCACGCTCGTGCGCGTGACCAGATTGAACGACTGGAATACCATGCCGATCCCGCGCCGGAACTGCCGCAGGCGCTTGCCGGAAAGGCCCGTGACGTCGGTACCGTTCACCATCAGCGTGCCGGAGGTGATCTGGTGCATGCGGTTGACGGCGCGCAGCAGCGTGGACTTGCCCGCGCCGGAGCGGCCGATGATGGCGACGAATTCGCCGTCGTCGATGCGCAGACAGACGTCGTCCAGGCCGACCGTGCCGTTGGGATATACTTTGGATACGTGGTCAAATACGATCATAAAGTGTCCTCATTTCTGAAATCAAGCGCGGGGAGGGCCCGCACAGCGGAAGGTATCTGCCGTGCAAGTCCTCCCCGCGTTGGGAAAGTTCGATGGATCAGCCCGCTGCGGTCAGCTCCTGAATGAGCTTCTGCGCGGCGCGCTCGTTGTCATAGTCGGAGGCCTGTGCCTTCTGGTAGCCGTTGTGGCTGTAGATGGCGATGACCTGCTTGCCTTCTTCGGTGTTGCCGATGTTGATGAACGCATCCTGCAGAGCTGCGATCAGATCGGCGTCCATGATCTCAGAGTTCTTGCTGACAGAGATGGTGTCATTGTAGATCGGGGCGGTGACGCCGATGACATTGGTCTCTTCCCAGATGGAGCCTTCGCGGCCGAACTCGGTGTTCCAGCGCTCGGCATAGTCGCGGCGGGCGTCAGCGTAGGTCACGAGGACGTCGACCTGGCCGGAAGCGAGGCGGGCGAATGCGCTGGCGTAGGAATCAGACTGCACGGCGCTGCTCAGATCCGAGATGCCCTTGCCGTAGCGGTCCTGCAGCCACAGAGCCGGATAGATGTAGCCGGCAGGGGAGGACGTGCCCATGACGCTCCAGTTGGCGCTGTTGAGATCGTCCCAGGTCAGCTCTTCACCGGCGTTGACCTTGGCGGCAAGCTCCTGGCCCTTGTCGGACGGACCGGCGATGAACAGTGCGCGGTAGGAGACTGCCTGCTTGTCGGAAGCCTCGGTGGGCTGGCCGTCGTTCCAGTCCTTGGCGTTGTCGGAGTCCTTGCTCAGACCATCGCGGGTCGCGGTCAGGATGACCTCTGCGCCGTCGTCATACAGGACATAGGTACCGCCGGGGATCAGGCCGACGTCGATGGTGCCGGCTTCCAGACCTTCGCCGACCGCCTCATAGGTGGTGCCGACGGTGATCTCAACTTCGCCGACGTCATAGCCTTCCTTGGCCAGCTCGTCCTTGAGCAGCTGCTTGAGCGGCTCGGTCGCGGTGATGATCTCCTGCGGCTCGCGGGAGGGAACAAAGGCGACCTTCAGCGTTTCGATGGTCTTCGCAGCCGGTTCCGCAGTCTCTTCGGTCTCGGCGGCGGTGGTGTCTGTTTCAGCGGAAGTATCCGCGGGTTCTGCGGTCTCGGCAGCGGTGGTGCTGTCGGCAGTCGTCGTGTTGGTGTTTGCGCTGCAGCCGGCCAGAACGCCGATCAGCATGACGAGCGCAAGCAAAAGTGCAAGACTTTTTTTCATTGATCGTTCCTCCATCATATCTATCGATCTGTTTCATGGTGCTCCGTTGCAGAAAGCGCCGGAGCCGGTTTCCCGCGGCGGAAAAAATCCCTTTCTGCCGCATTTTGATTATAGCACATCCGACGGAGAAAAAATTTTCCGCTTGCGTAAAAAAAGTATTTATTGCGCGTCCGGCGCCGGGGAGAAAAACCGGGCCATCAGCTCCTCGAAGATCAAAATGATATGCCCGAAAAACAGATTCGGCAGACTGCCCGCCAGCGTCTGCTTCGCGCCGTCGACGACGAAGACAAGGTCGGAAAGCTGCGCGAGCGTCGAGTCGCTCCGGCGCGTAAAGGAGATGATCTTCTGTCCGTGCTGCCTGGCGTGGCGCACGTCGTTGAGGACCGGCTCGGTCTCGCCGCTCTGGCTGACGGCGAACATAATTGCGCTCTCGTCCGCGTCCGCGCTCTGATGCGCCTCCTGAAAGATCATGTAGTCGTAAAAATGCACGTTGCTGAAGGCCATAAAGCCGCAGATCGACATGCGCTGGACGATATAGGCCCCGACGATGTTGGAAAAGCCCTCGCCGGTCGTAAAGATCTTCCCGCGCCTGCGCTCGTGCAGCAGCGCGCAGAAGCGGCTGATGAGGTCCGCGGAATAGTTGTCGATCAGGCGCCGGAGCGTCTCCTCCGTCGGCTTTTCGGAGGCGGCGAGCTGGCGGCTGAGATGGTAATAGAGCTCGCTGTAGCCGTCGAAGCCCAGCCGCTTGCACATCTTCACGATGCTCGCCGTGGACAGATAGTTCTCCGCAGCGATCTGCTGGATGCCCACGCGCTTCTCGCCGCGCTCGATGTGCGCCGTGATGCTGGTGATCACCTTCCGCTCATCCTCCGACAGCAGATTCGTCAACAGAAAATAATTGTCGCCCATACCTGGCCCTCCATCGGCTCCATTCTCCCAAATTCAACGTTCTACATCATTATAAAATAAGCCTCTCAGATGTCAAGAAGCCCCGGACCAAAAATCTGCGCAGCAAGCAGCGTGTTTTGTATTGAAGGGAAATGCTTTCGTTATGCGCCGAGCGTTCGCGCGCGGACGGCTTCGACCAGATCGACGGTCTGGGCGTGGGAGACGAACGCGGCCGGCTCGCCGTCCACGGCGGCAAGGCAATTCTCGCCGTCATAGCGATAGAGCGTCAGCGTGAACGTCGGGAAGTCTTCGTTATCCAGATGGATGACCAGCGAAATTTCCTCCTGCCCGGCCGGTGCTTCGTCCGTGAAACTGACGGCGGTCAGCGAGCGCAGCGCGGTGCGCAGATCGTAGACGTCAAATTCCACGCCGTCATACGTCAAAGTCCCTTCCGCGTCCTCGCCATCTTCGTCCTCGGGCGGCGTATAGGTGAAGGTATAGGTTTCGCCCTCCAGCATAACGTCCACAGAGGTCACGGTGTCAAAGTCCGCGGCGAAGAGCTTCTGATGGCGCAGCGTGTCGTAGGACACTGCCGTGAGTTTGTCAAACTCTGTCTGCGTGATGGAATAGACAATTTGAGAATCACCGACGCGTGCGTAGCACGTCATGTCAGGAATTTCGTCTGCGTCGTTTTCTACAGCCTTGTTGTACGCCGCCAGCTCCTCCGGGTTCTGCGACAGGTGCAGCACCAGCGTGCCGGCATCCGTTTCATTTCCGTCTTCATCCGAGCTGCTGTAGTCGAGCGTGACCGTCAGCGCGGGCTCGTCCAACCCAAATGCCGCAAGTTCCTCGTCGGTCACATTGTAGATCACGTAGTTTGTCAGATCGAGCTCGTGCAGTGCGGTCAGCCACTCGGTGATAACAGCCGTGTCGAGCGGCTTGCCGTCCGTGAAGTACACATCGTCCGCGCAGATGCTCGTGCCATCCTCGTCGTAAGTGATGGTATAGTTTTCGGTGCCCGTGAACGCGATCTGCTTCGCTGTGTCAAATTCCGGGATGGTATCATCCAAAATCATATCCCGCAGCACCGCGCCGAACTCATCCAGCGGATCGTGGCTGACCAAATACGCCTTGCCGTCGCCGATGGAAACATACCGCTGCTCGTCCATTTTGCTGAAATCGCCCAGCTCCACGGTGTAACTTTCTTCGCCGACCGTGATGGAGATCGTGCAGACCGGCTCGTCAAGACCATACTGTTCGTAATCTTCTACATCGTCAATGACAAACGCCGCCGCAAAGTCCTCGAACTGTGCAAGCAGCTCATCTATCTTTTCTTCGTCCACGGGGAAGGCGCTATCCTCGTCATACGTCCATATCTCATCCTTCGTAAACGAGAATGTCCCTTCCTCATTCGTCCACGAAAGCGCCGTGACGGTATCCGTCGGGGTGGCTAAAATCGTCTCGCCGCTGTTTTTGATTCTCTCGACCTTTTCTTCGTGGCGGCTGACAAGCACCGCCGTGATGTTGACGGCCGCAAAAACCGCGAGCAGCACGCAGAGCGTGACCTGTTTCTTATGCCGCGCCGCAGAACTGGACGGATGGCACTTATCCCGCTGGAGAGGATGATTTCCCAGTAAATTACGTCTCCGCTGCGGATGCCGAAGCCTACTGCGCGTGGCTGACGGAACGGGACGGCGTGAACACCTACCGTCTGCCAAATGAGAGCGAGTGGGAGCTGGCCGCCGGCCACATGCCCAAGGACGCAGACTTCAACTGCGGCGTGAACGATGGCAGAACATCTGTAGAAGAATATGCCAAGGTCACGCGCGGCGCGCATGGTGCAGTCGATTTCTGGGGCAATGTTTGGGAATGGACGACGACGGTTTGCTCTGACAGCACGCTGGGCATCAAGGGCGGCGCGTGGGATTCTGCCCGCACCGACTGCCGCACCGAGCACCGCAAGGAAGGCCGCGCAGCGTCTCAGGGTTACAAAGATGTCGGCTTCCGCGTGTTCAAAATTCTGAACGGCGAAGAGCCTGCGCAGAAGGTCGAGCTTGCCACGCTGCAGGCACCTGTTGTGATGGCGATCTCTACCAAACCTGGAAGCATCACACTTTCCTGGCAGGCCGTCGAGGGAGCGACGGCGTATCAGCTGTTCTCCTATGATGCGGACGCAAATCACATTGAGATGCTCGGCACGACAGAGGAAACCAGCGCTGTGATGGATGGTCTTGCTCCCGGAACCTACCGCTATATCGTGCAGCCCATCTCCTATGTGGAGATCGCGGACAACGTCTCCGGCGAATACAGCGTCGGCGCAAGCTGCGGCAATGCCCCCGAAGCGGCGGTTTTGGCTTCTGCAGGCTATGACGGCTCCGGCGCGCTCTGCGTGCGGATCCCGGACAACCGGTAACAGACATGAAACGCACGGGACAAGGTGCTTCCTTGTCCCGTGCGTTTACGGATATATCGTGCGATCCGCGCTATGTTCTGGGCTGCGCGATCTGTTTCTGCTGCAGCTCCGCCCGGAGGAGGATACCGAGGGTCAGGCAGAAGTCGGGGTTTTTGAGATCGCAGCCGAGCAGCTGCGTGATGTGGGCGAGGCGATCCAGAAGGGTCGAGCGGTGCAGGTAGAGCGCCGCCGCTGTTTTGGTGACGGAGAGGTTATTATCGAGATAAACGCGCAGCGTCTCCAGATAGGAGACCTGCGAGCTTTCGTCGTGCGCCTTCAGCTTTTTCAGGCCGTCCGGATAATAGACCCAGGAAGGTCTCCCAGCCAGCGCGCCGGACAGGAGCTGCGGCAGCAGATAGTCCTGAAAGTAAAAGACCGTGGCGTTCCCGTCCTGCAAAAGTCCGTTCTGCAGCGCGCTGGACGCCTGAAACCACGCCTGATTGGCCTCGTACAGATTGGAAAACGCGCTGGACACGCCGCAGATCAGACCGAGCCTGTCCAGCAGCGGCAACAGCTGCGCTGTCGTCTCGCGCTCGGCCTGCGCGGCGGGCAGGAACGCGGCGACGGTGCGCTCGTATTCAAAGGCCATCGCGCCGGGGTGCCGTTCCTCCAGCGCGGCGGACAGATACGCGCCGGGCAGCGGAGCCGCGCCGCGCTTCGGCTGGAGCCGGACGCAGACCCAGTCCGTCTTTCCGTTTTCCTGACTGAGCGCCCGCCGCAGCTCAAAATCGACCGGCTGCCCGGCAATGACGCTGCGCAGTGCGCGGCGAACGGCAGACCGGGTGCTGGCGAGCACCGGGTTTTGCTGGATCGCCTGCCGCAGGAGCTTGGCAAGGAAAACCGCGAGCGACCGGTCGGAATCCCGCAGCGGGCGGAACGCCTCGAACACCGTCAGGCAGCCGAGATATTCCTCCTGATCGAACACATTGACCGACAGCGTCCGCGCGCCCTGCAGCTCCAATAAGAGCGGTTCATGGACATGGGTGGAAAGGTCGTGCAGGGACAGAAACGTCGCCATTTTCTCCGCGTCAAACGTCTCGGTATCCAGCCGGATGCCGAGATCTTTTTGGAAATATGCCTCATCTGTTACAGCAAGATACCGGAAGTCCGAACCGATCAGCTGCATGGGATTGGAAAGAATGTCGCGGCTGACCTCCAGCATCTGCGGCAGATTTGCGCCGTGGCGGAGGATGTGCCAGAGGCGCTCTTCCCATGCTTCGTATTGGTCAAAAATATGCTGCACCAGATTGAAGACCCGGAAGATGTCCGTATCCGCCTCGACCACGATCACGCTGCACCGGCCATAGAACGCCGTCAGGTTCCAATGCTGCCCGAGGCAGACGAGGCACACATTTTCGCGCAGCGACGGGCGCGCGGGCAGATGGTCGGCAGAGCAGACGTAGACGCGGTTTTGCTCGAACGTCTGCGTCCGGTCGAGATAAAACTCCGGGCGGCTCAGCGTCAGCTCCATGCTGCCCGCGCCGTGCAGCTCGACGGCCTTCAGCTCCTCCTTCAGTCTCCAATAGAGAATATCCGCGCACAGCTTCATGGGAGCTTCCTCCAATCGTTTTCTTGATTTTTATTATATTCCGGCAGAAAGCGGCTGTCAACGAAGTTACCATACAAATTGTATGGGTCGCATCTCTGGACGGCGAAGAATCTGCTGTTTTATACAAAAATAGCACGTACAAATTGTATGATTTGCTTCCATACAAACTGTACGACGTAAACCGGCAAAAACCGCACAATTTGCAGCATTTCCGCGGCATGGGCTATTTTTTATAATAGAGTCAACTCAGAAAAGAGACAGGAGGAATACCATGCTAAAGGAAAAACTGGAGCAGCGGAAATGCTTCCCGACCGCGTGGGGCAAGCTCATCCCAGAGGAAGAAGCCTACCGGCAGCTCAACCGGCAGATCGCGGCGATGACCGCGAATCTGTTTCAGGTCATGCGCATCTTTGAGCCGAGCTGGGAAAAGCGCACCGAGGCCATCTGCGACATCGCCAACATGATGAATATGGCGGTCGCGGGCACACCGGAGGAGCAGAAGGATTATGTCAATGCTTCGCTCTATGAGGCGTTCAACATCCCGGAGCTGTGCGAAAAGTCGAGCTGGCTCGGCGGCATCACCGGCGACTCCGGCGACGAGTGGGAGAACATGGCGGGCCGCGTCGTGCAGTTCACGCGCAACCGCGTGGAAAAAGAGCTCGACACCTGCCCGTGGGACATTGTCGGCAGTGAGCTCTGCAACATGACGACCAGTATGTTCACGGCGAACTTTGACCTCGCGTCCTCCAAGGGCACGGAGAACGAGGTCGCGCTCAACATGTGTCAGGCGCGCGGCTGCGGCAACAAGCACTGCCGCGTCGTGGCGGAGCGCCGCGACGTGTACGGCCTTCCCAAGCAGGGATGGCTCGACCACATGCAGCAGCCCGTCGATCCCATCCACGACACGCCGCGCGAGCGCATGGTCAAGGAAGGCCAGTGCCTGCGCAACGGTCAGTACACGCAGAACTTCGGCGAGGAAACGTCGCTCGAAAAAGCGTACCACTGGGTCGCGCAGATGGGCTGGGTCTGGTCCATCCAGTTCCCGATGATGGCTATCAAGGACATGGCTCCCGATGAGGATGAGTTCCTGCGCGTGTTCCGCATCGTCTTTGCCACGGCCGGCAAGAACCAGTTCATCGATCCCTTTGCCAAGGAGGGCCTGCGCAGCTACCTCGGCGTGCCGCACGAGATGGATGAGAACGACGGCAGAATTCTCGGCGGCTACATCCGCTATATGCTCGATGTGCAGCAGGTGCCGTATGAGATGGTGCGCTGGACGAAGGACGAGACGTGGATCAAGGTCAAATCAGAGGACTTCACAGCCCGCTATGAGATGGCCCCGCTCGACGAGCTGGTCGATGCCTACGAGGCGCAGTGGAACGGCGCGGCGAAAACGCTCGTCAGCCCCGAATGGTCGTGCGTGATCGAAGACCGTGACGAGGAAGACATGTACATCAAGGTCATCCGCAAGGAAGACCTGCGGATGCTGTAAGGAGGTGCCGAACGATGTTATTCAGAGAAGATAAAGTCGCACGCGCCGACGCCGAGGCCATCCGCAAGGGCGTAGGCTTCTACCGCTGGACGCATGATCTGGTGGAGATCACCGGCAAGGACGCACTGGAAGTCCTGCAAAAAATTTATATCAGCGACATTTCCAAGGTCGCCGTCGGGCGCTCGAAATACACCGCCTCGCTGGACGAGGCCGGCGAGATCATCGACGATGTGATCGTCATGCACATGGTGGACGGCCTGTATTGGGTCTCCGACCTCTACGGCCCGCGCCTGCTGCCGTGGATCGAGCAGCACAAGGGCGAGGCTGATATTCACGCGAAGATCATCACCTACGACTGGGATATGTACGCCGTGCAGGGCCCGGACAGCCTCAAGGCGATGAAGGCCATGCTGGACGCGCCGGTCGACGACCTGAAGCGCTTCGGCATCTGTGAGCGGAAGCTGGGCGATATCCCCGTTTATATCCACCGCTCCGGCTTCACCGGTGAAAACGGATATGAGATCTACTCCGCATTCGACAAGAGCGCGGAAGTTCACGACCTGGCGCTCAAAGCCGTCGAGTCTGTCGGCGGCCGCGAGCTGCAGACGCTCGAGGTCTACGTCCGCTCCATCCCGATGGAAAAGGGCTTTGCGCTGAAGCAGGACTTCAAGCATTTAAGCCCGTATGAATGCGGCCTCGGCTGGGCCGTCGCCGCCGACAAGGACTTTATCGGCAAAGAAGCGGCGCTGGCACGGAAAGAGCACCCGAAATACCGTATGGTCGGTCTGGAATTCTCCCGCGAATCGACCGAGGATATCTCCATTTGGGAGCGTGTGTACTGGTACGGCGTCGAGGTCGGCCGCTGCGCGCAGACCATCTACGGCTATACGGTCGATAAGAACATCGGCTTTGCCACCGTCCGCGCGGACGTGCCTGACGGCGCGGAGCTGACCGTCGGCTGCAACGATTCGCCCGCTGTTGTCGTAAACAAGGTTTTCTGCTGAGGAGGACATGATGGGAAGATTAGATGGTAAAGTCTGCATCGTGACCGGCGCTTCCGCCGGGATCGGGCGCGCCACGGCGGAGCTGTTCTGCCGCGAGGGCGCGAAGGTCGTGGCGGTCGCCCGCCGCGAAGAACGCCTGAAGGAATTGGCGGAGGAATGCAAAGACTTGCCCGGCGAACTTGTCTGGTACGCGGGCGACGTCGGCGACCCGGCGGCAGCCGTGGGCATGGTGAAAAAGGCAGTCGAGACGTTTGGACGGCTGGACGTTGCCGTCAACTGCGCGGGCGTGATGGACGACAACACGGCCATCGCCGATATGTCCGACGAAATGCTGGAAAAGACATTCCGCATCAATACGTTCGGCCTGATGTACGGCCTGCGCGAGGAATGTAAGCAGTATCTCGCGCAGGGTGATGGCGGCGTGATCGTCAACATCTGCTCCGTCGGCGCAACGCACCAGACCGCGGGCGCGGCCTACTGCGCGAGCAAGGGCGCGGTGCTGGCGGCGACGAAGAACACGGCGTTCATGTACATGGAGGAGGGCATCCGCTGCAACGCACTCTCTCCCGGCGGCGTCGTGACCGATATTCCGCTGGTCATGCCGCCCGCCGACGAGTTCGGCTTCGGCAGGACGAGCAAGCTTCTGGAGTTCTCCGGCGAGCTTGCCATGCCGGAAGACCTGGCGGACGCGATTTTATTCCTTGCCAGCGACCAGTCCCGCTATGTGAACGGCGAAGAACTCAAATGCGACGGCGGCTGGACGTGCTTCTGAAAGAATACAAACGAAAACACAGCACAGGCGGCCCATACAGAGCCGCCTGTGCCGTATCCAAATCAGGGAGGTCCCACATGAAGAAAACAATTACGGTCGTGACAGGCGGTCACGGCGGCATGGGAAAAGGCGATCTGTAAGGAACTCGGAAAAACGTCCGTGATCGTGCTGGCGGGGCGCAACCTCGCAAAAATGGAGACCGCGAAAGCGGGGCTGGACGAGCTTGGCGTGGAGAGCTGTCTCTGCAAAACAGACATCGCGGACCGCGCACAGGTGCAGGCATTGGCAGACTAGGGCCGGATACATTAACGGCGTGGACATCCTCGCCGACGGCGGTCAGAACGCCGGAATCTTCGTCCCTCAAATTTAACAGACACATAAAATGGGCGGCGCTCCAGTCGGAGCGCCGCCCATTTTGAAGGGATGAGGCGTGTAAGATCAATTATTCGATCGCCTGAAGCTCCTTATCCAGATCGTCCAGATGGGGCTTGAGGAACGCCGACTGCGGGAAGCTGGCGAGCTTGCGCAGCGTCAGACCGCCGACGAGCTTCATCTGCGGGTTCTTGGAAGCATCGGGGCTGTACTTGTCCAGCACGGCTGCCGCCGCCGGATTCTTCAGAATGTCCTTTACCTTGCTGTCGAGAGAAAATGCCATGAGAGAAACCTCCTCTTTCTTTGATTCTCTATGTATATTTTAGAGAATCCCGCCGAAAAAGGAAATCCTGCAAACTGGCGGATATGCACTGCGGAAACCCGTTCGATTTGCGGGGGGACGCGTCGCGGAATCTCCAGGAGCAGGCAATGCTGTTCGAAATGAGCTGCAAGAAGCTAAATCCGGACATCGACCGGTCGATCACGCTGGAGAAGTACACCGAGATCTGGTTGCAAGCCATTGCGCCGGACAAGCTGGCGAAGTCTACACTCGTGCGCGAGAAGCAGGATATTGAACGCTTCAAACCGTATCTCGGCAGCTACAAGCTGGTCGATCTGCGGCCGGAACACTTCCGCAGTCTGTACACAAAGCTGCGGCAGCAGAAAAATAAAGCGACAGGAAAGCCGCTCTCCGAAGCGACGGTCGAGGGTGTCCACAGCTGCCTGTGCGGCATCCTCTCCGACGCGATGGAGGGCGGCTATCTCGATCACAATCCCGCGTGGCGCACCTACAAATACGCAGGACAGAAGAAAGAGAAAAAGATCGCGGATGATGAAACGGTGAAAAAGCTGATTCAGGCGCTGGAGGCCGTGAGCATCCTGTACGAAACTTACTTCAAGCTCATCATCGCCACGGGGATGCGGCGCGGCGAATGCTGCGCACTCAAGTGGGAGGACGTCAACTACGCCGAACGCAGCATCCACGTCTGCCGGAACGCAGTCAAAACGACTGGTGACGAGATTATCGTCAAAGCGCCGAAGACGAAAGCCGGAAACCGGTATGTGTACTTCTCCGCCGAAATGGAGAGCCTGCTCCGCGAATACGAAGCCTTCTGCGCCGCCGAAACGGAGCGCTATGACCGGCGAAAGCAAACCAAGGACGATTATGTGTTCCGCAGAAAAGGCATGAAGCTTCCGATGACACCGTCGACCTTCACATGGCGCTTCAAGAAAATTCTCAAGGCAAATGACCTGCCGACGGACTTGAATGTCCACAGCCTGCGCCACACGGCAGCAAGCCTGTTCATCGCCAGCGGCACGGACGTCGGCACGGTCGCAGGATTGCTCGGACACAGCCAACCGTCTACCACGCTGGATATCTACACCCACGCGTTCGATAAGAACAAGAAAGCTGCCAGCCAGATCATGCAGAACGCATTGGGAATCTAAATAATATAGATTTTTATAATATTTAATTCTAATGTTGACAAGATCAAAATAAAATGATATTATAGAAATGTGAGGTGACACACAGATGAAAATTACAAAAACCAGCGTATGTCCTGTATGCGGAGACAGGCTAAATATCAGCAAACTGTCCTGCCCTTCCTGCAAAGCAGAGTTTCCTGTGGAAGAAAAAATTTCCGAGTACGACCGGCTCGATGCCGCGCAGTCCGACTTCTTGCGTACGTTTTTAACCTGCCGCGGAAATATGAAGGATGTGCAAAATAAAATTGGAATTTCGTACCCGACTGCGAAGAAACGATTGGATGAATTGCTGAAGGCGCTGGGCATCGCGGACAACAATGTAGAGAATAGAAAGGAGACGGTGAATGCGGCTATGTTAGAAAGAGCGGATGATAACAGCATCAATGCGTCTGACATCATTAAGAACAAGCTGATCGACTGCGGAGGAATCGCAACAGTACGATCCGTCAGCGGCAACAGCTATGTGGTCCGGGCAAACGCGGACGGAATAAGCTTTACCTGTGACGAGCTTCCAATTACCCCGCCATATGAATATCGCGTGTTTGATGTGATCGTCAGTCTTCTGTTCCGAAATGGCGGAAAGGCGAGAAAAGGAAACGGACGAAACTATAAATTAGGCTATGGTGATTGTACGGAGGATACAATCGTTGGTTGTATCGCAAAGGAATACGCCGGAAAAAAGGAAGGGATGTCTGTTTTTGATCCGGTGTTTGTATTGTCAGCAATCCTCGATTGGGCAGGAATCGCGCATAACGAGCGCGGCTATCTCGAACTGACTGCGGAGTACCGTACAAAAGCAGAGGGGCGTTGAGTATGTGGTTCCGAAAACAAAAAGCCAATAAAGAAGAACGGCACAGCAGAAAGAATCAGGAAGCACAGCGCTCGAAAGAGGAACTGTCCTCGTTGGAAAAGGCAAAACAGGAATACGATCTCTGGGTGCTGGCAGAAGAATATGAGGAAAATGAGCGGTAAACCTTTATTTGTCCATGAAAAGGCCCCATCCAACTGAACTATGTCTCAAAGGAGAAAATTTGACCAGTTTATATAAAAATTCCGTGAAATCATACGATTTCACGGCATTTTGGTACGCCAGACACGATTCGAACGTGCGACCTGCAGAGTCGGAGTTTTCAGGCATCAACGGATAAAATGCTGTGTTTTCAAGGAATGTTCAGCTTTCGGCGAAAACGTCCGTCTTTTCTGAATTGTTGCGGAACCGTTGAAAACACTGGACAAACCGGCTTTTTCGGTTTTACAGGTGATAGTAGTCAAATCGTAGTCATGCAACTGCCCGTGGCAGAAAAACTGTTTCAGGAGTGAATCACATGATGCGCAGCTTCTACAAAGCATGAAAAGTGATCTGCGTACAGCTGTAGAGGATAGCCGTCTGGCTTCTCATCTGTATGCGAGGCGGTCGCTATTTGACAAAAAGGGCTGTATTCGATACAATAAACGTAAAAAAGAACGCGCAGGAAAAAGGAGGTCGACCGATGAACTTATGGCACGATATCAGCCCAGAGCGGATGCAGCCGGAGGATTTTCTGGTGGTGATCGAAATTGAAAAGGGCTCAAAAAACAAATATGAGCTGGACAAGCAGACCGGTGCGCTGCGGTTGGACCGGATCCTCTACACCTCGACGCACTACCCGGCCAATTACGGCTTTATCCCGCGCACCTATGCCGATGACGGAGATCCGCTGGACGTGCTGGTTTTGTGCAGCGAGCCAATTCGCCCGATGAGCTTGGTGCGGGTCTATCCGGTCGGATATTTTACCATGCGCGACAACGGTGCGATGGACGACAAAATTCTCGCGATCCCGTTTGGCGATCCGATGTTCAACGGATATTCTGCCCTGTCCGATCTGCCGACGCATGTCTCCAATGAGATTAGTCATTTTTTCAGCGTCTACAAGCACCTGGAGCCGGATACCAACGCGGAGGTCGACAGCGTCCACGGAAGAGAGGAGGCCATCACGGTGATCATGGAGGCCTTTGCTGCCTACCGGCGAAAATTCAATCAATAGAAAGAAAAAGGTTCCTGAATCTTAGGATAGCAGGAACCTTTTTTCTGGATCTGCCTTGCCAGAATCGCGGTTGTATGGTAAGCTCGAATTGTAAAAGAGGTGAAATAGAAGCGCAGAAAAGGAGGCAGTATCATGTTTTGTCCAAAGTGCGGAAAAGAACTCCGGGAATATGAGCGCAGCTGTCCGTATTGCGGCGCTGCCGCAGCCCATGGAAACGGCAAACGGCACAGAATCAAGCCGACGGAGCTGTTTTCCATTGCAGTCGGTACGTTGGCGCTGATCGTGGCCTGCACGGTACTTGTATATCAGCTCGCACAGCGGAAGAAAGACGCTCAGATGAGGACACTGACGGCAGGCAGCCGGGCAGCGGCTGCGGTGGCTCCGGCAGAGCCGTTGGCGCGGCCACAGTTTCTCCGTTTTACGGCCGCTGACGTGCAGACGGCTGCAGCCGTGCCGGACTACAGTGTATCCGGGGACTTGCATGAGATCACAAATCTGGAATGGATGGAGTGGAACGGGGTTTCCGACACGGCCAAAGCCATCCTTGCGCAGAATTTGTTTGTGGTCGAGCCGGATTTTTATTCCGAGTTTTTCGGCCGCTATGAATGGAATCGCTATCTGCAGATCCCGAATTTTGTAACGGTAGATTCCATGATGCATACCTATCACCTGTATTTCAGCCTGCTTCTGAACCGGACGGAAAAGCAGCAGCTTGCCGCGCAGCTGCAAACGCTGAGCAGAGACATGCTGCGCGCATCTGCCGCACAGCTGGACGCACTGACCGGAACAGCGTGGGAGAATGCGGCAAAGCACAGCACACTGTATTTCGCGGTGGGTGCTGCGCTCCAGGATCCGAAGATTCAGGTGCCAGAGCAGGTGAAGGATGTTGCTGCGCAGGAGTTGTCTGCCATTTATGCAGCAGAGGGTATTGCCCCGTGTGCTGTAACGGAAGATCTTCTGGATTATTCCCAGTTCAAGCCGCGCGGCTACTATGAAGGCGACGAGACGCTGGAGGCGTATTTCCGCGCGATGATGTGGTACGGACAGATCAATTTCACGCAGAAGAAGGAGGATATGAACCGCACGGCGCTGCTGATCACACTGGCGCTGCGCGATACGGCGCTGGACAGCTGGGAGAAGATCTATACGGTGACCTCGTTCTTCGCGGGTGTCAGCGACGATCTTGGCTATTATGAGTATCTGCCGGCAATCGAGGCTGCCTACGGCACCATTCCAGACACGGAACTGCTGCGCTCGGATGAGACTGCCTATCAACACTATACTGAACAGATCAGGACGCTTGCCGCGCCGCAGATCAACTCCATCCCGGTGATCGACCCGGAGGGAACCGTCGATCTGGCACAGGCAGGAAAGGGCTTCCGCTTCATGGGGCAGCGTTTTACGCTGGATGCCGCCGTGATGCAGCAGCTGGTGTTCAACAAGGTCCGGGAAAACGCACAGGGAGAACGGCGGATGCTGCCGGATGTGTTGGATATGCCGGCGGCCCTCGGCTCCGAGACGGCGCTGTCCATTCTGACGCAGCAGGGCGATACGGCTTACGCACACTACCCGGAGCAGATGCAGATGCTCCGAAGCGCGGTGCGCAGCGCGCCGGAGGAGCTGTGGTCGGCGAGCCTCTACGCGGGATGGCTGTACACGCTCAATCCCCTTCTGGAGGAAAAGGGTGCCGGATACCCGTCGTTCATGACGACGGAGCAGTGGAAAAAGAAGGCGCTGGAAACCTACGCGGGCAGTTTTACGGAACTCAAGCACGACACGGTACTCTATGGCAAGCAGGTGATGGCGGAGATGGGCGGCGGCCCGCCGGAGGAACTGGACGACCGCGGCTATGTGGAACCGGAGACGGAGGTCTATCGCCGGTTCGCGGAGCTGGCAGAGCAGACGGCAGCCGGGCTTCAGGTATATGGAATTCTGGATCCTGCCGACCGCGAAAATCTGACACGCCTCGCTTCGCTCGCGCGGAGCCTTGAGACGATCAGCCGGAAGGAGCTGCGGAATGAGCGGCTGTCGGATGAGGAGTATGACCTCATCCGGGAATACGGCGGCACGCTGGAGCATTTCTGGATCGAAGCTGTCAAAGACCGGACAGATGCGGAGTATCTCGACGCACGGGAGATCCCGGCGTCTCTGGTGACGGATATCGCAACGGATCCGAACGGAACGGTCTTACAGGCTGCGAACGGCCGCCCGGCGCAGATCTATGTGATCGTGCCGGTGGATGGGGCGCTCCGCATTGCCTCCGGCGTCGTCTATAACTTCTATCAGTTCCGTCAGCCGCTGTCCGCGCGTCTGACAGATAGTGAATGGCGGCAGATGATTGGCGAATGGATGTCGCCGGACGGGCGCTTCCATCAGGATGAAACGCCGGAGAAGCCGTGGTGGACGCAAAGCTATTGGGTACAGGGGTGAGAAAATGGCTCCTGCTTCCGGTGCTGGCGGCTGTCTGCGGCGCAGGCCTGCTCCTCTGGCGGCTAGGCTGTTTCCTGCCGCGCTGGATCGTCTGGCAGGAGGCAGACTGTTTCTGTACGGCGGAGGAAGGCCCGGAGCAGCTCAGTCTGCACAGAAAAACGCTTCGTGCAGTCTCTGACGGAAGTGAGATCTGGCGCTCGGCGGCAGGACAGAAGGTGCAGAGCCTGCTCTGGTGCGATATCGACCATGACGGAGCGCCGGAGCTGCTGCTCCTCGTCTGGCGATGGGGGCGGTTCGGAAAAAGCCGGCCGTTCTGGAAAACCGGACCGGACTGGGGCTGGTCGCAGCATATTGATATTTACGACTGGACGGGAAAGAACCTTCGCCCGGCCTGGATGGCCTCGGATATCGGTCTGGATGCCGCCGCGTGGCAGTTTGACGAACAGCAGCGGCTTGTCATCACCGAACGGAGCGGACGGGAAAGCGCATGGGACTGGATCAGCTGGGGGCTTGTCAGAATTGCATAACGGCATTGGCGCAGAACAGGAGGGATGGACAATGGGAAAAATTACTATACAGAATTATACATGCAAGACCCCGATCACGATGATCGGGTTTGAGGCGGGGATCTGCTGGGGTGCGGATACTGCAGACGAAAAGAAGAACTATCGCAGAGGGCTGGACTGTCTGGAGAGCGGGCATGGAAGAACGTTTGAGTTCCCGGATGTCTATCTGACGCTGGAGGGATATTCGGCGAGGGTGATCCGGGAGTGGTACACGCACATCGGCGGCCAGCCGACGCGGCTGCAGGCCAGCACGCGCTATATCAACTATGAGCATGGCTTTGACTATGTGACGCCGGCCAGCATTGCGGAGCGTTCGGCCGCAAAGGCGGTCTACGATGAACTGATGGCAGAAATTCAGAAGCATCTTGCCCGGCTGGACGAGCTCGGCGTCCCGCGCGAGGATTCCGCGATGGGGCTGCCGCTCGGCATGGAGACGAGGATCGTCTGCAAGCACAACCTGCGGAATCTCATGGATATGTCGCGCCAGAGGATGTGCAGCCGTGCATATCACGAATACCGCGCACTGTTCAGCGACCTCTGTCGGGAGCTGAGCGGTTACTCGGAGGAGTGGGACTACGCAGTCAGCCATTACTTCATGCCAAAGTGCAGAGCCATCGGTTTTTGCCCGGAGAAGCATTCCTGCGGCAGAATGCCGCCCAGAGAATAGAGCGGAAATACGACACGGGAGAGAATCTGATTGCGATTCTCTCCCGTGTGGTATCCGCAGCTTATGGCTCCGACGCAAGCTCTGCTTGACAAATTGGAGCTTCTATTACAGGACACAGATTTCATCCGTAATCTCCTGTACTGTCTGATTGCCTGCTTCAATCTTTATGGCATCAAGTGCCTGATACGTATGGATTCTTGCTACGCTTCGGTCTACAGAATTGGCAGCCCGAAGCCCTTGTGGGATATCAGAAGATAACCGGCGTCCCCGGTCACTTATTATGCGCCGGTCAGCAGCTTGTTCAGCGGGTTTCTTTCCGGGTGTTTTCCCCCGGTCAGAATGTCATATAAATACCTGTTATCCAGAATCATATCATCCCGGATATCCTGTCAAAGCGGCATCGGCGTCCGGGCAATCAGAATGACCGCCAGAATCGCGCCCACAAATGCCGCAGCCCCTATGACGGCCAACACTCTTTTGCTGAGTTTCTTCTTTGCTGCCTTGCCAATCAGCGCAGCGCAAGCCATGCAGACAGCCGCAGCCACAAGTGCAATGCCCAGCGTTTCCCATAGCCAAGATAGTTCATATAGGATTCTCATGTGTTCATCATCTCCTGTTCGTTAAACTTGAATTTATGTCAATGCGAACTCAATCTCATCAAGTTTATTTGTTATTGCGTTCTTTCTCCCTGTCTCCTTAAAGCCTATTCGACGATAGAGTCTCTCAGCATTTATATTATTCTCAAGAATCCACAGCGTAGGGGTATCCGTACATTGGCCTACTGCGTGTAGTAACAATTTCGTTCCATAACCCATGTTTTGCATATCTGGAAGAATATAAAGATCCTCTATTAAACCCTTTGTTACAGAAACAACCCCTATTGGTTTTTCTTCTACAAGCATATAGAGCTTTGTTCCGTTGTTCATCTTGTTTCTCAAATACTCCCGTTGCCGATCTGACGTATGTGTTTCTATGAAATCAGGAGAACAAAATGCACGATGCGATTCCTTCCAGGATATTGAATGGATGGTTGCGGCTTGAAGAAGATTTGTTTCATCTACAGGTACTATCATCCTTACCTCCACAAATTCCGATTTCTTAATCTCATTATATCACACACCTGGCACATTTTCCAGTGCGCGTATCACAGTGGCAATGCAGATATCCTGTATTACCACTGTGACTTTTCTTTTTACCTGTGTAAGACATCCCCCGTGCTTACAAGTTTTTCGAAAACTAAATAGTCCGGAACCGGTACATTCCGGCTTCGCCGAGCGACTATCCGCCTGATCGGCAGCCGGAACCATGAGTAATAGTATGCGGGCGGCCCTTGCATTTCTCCATGAAGCGCAGCTGGGACAATGATACGCCCGTAACTCGCGGCCCGGCCATAAGGAGGGCGGGGAGATGAAATTTCTGTGGACCTGTTCGCCGCAGGCACTGGTGGACATTAAAATCTCAATATTTGAATAGAAAAAGCGAAAATGGCAATAATTACTTACGAAAGAAAGGAGCAGACAGATGAATGAGTTTACAGATTCCAATGCGGAACGTTCTTCACTCAGAGAGATAAAGAATGTGGTAATCGACACGTCAATTCCTCGCAAGGAGAGAATACGGGACTATGTTGCTCAAATCGGCAATCCATACTGTTATTTAGACGATGGTATTGTAGTGGAAATCGGTTATACAGATACTGAAATAAGCCTGCAAGACAGGCTTTTAGCTTACGCAAACAGTATGGATCGCACATCAGGAAAATTGTGGTAGCGCGTGCGATTTCATTGACAAATGCACATTCTTAATGCATAATAAAAATGGTCAATGTGGATGGACGGTCATCCATCCGGACAGGCACCGGAAACAAATTTCCTGAAATACGCAGGAGGTTTGTTATGGCGCTTTATTTTGACGGGCAAACAACGCTCGATTCGGAACAATATGATGCTATTGCATACTATCGTCTGTCAAAGGATGACGGTGCAAAGCGTGAAAGTGACAGTATTGCGAATCAGCGCAAGCTGATTCGTTCATTTCTTCAAAATAACCCCAATATTCATTTGATTGAAGAAGCACAGGATGACGGCTATACCGGGACGAACTTTGACCGCCCTGGTTTTCGTAGTGTGCTAAATGCAATACAATCAAAAAGAGTAAATTGCGTTATTGTTAAAGATCTTTCCAGACTGGGGAGAGAGTATATTGAAACGGGAAAGTATCTTGAAATGATCTTCCCGTCTTTTGGTGTGCGCTTTATTGCCATCAATGATGATGTAGACAGTGAAAACAGTCGTGCCGGTGACGATATCATTATTCCGGTAAAAAATATAATGAATGAGGCCTATTGCCGCGAGTTATCAAAGAAATTGCGAAAGCAGTTTCAGATTCAGCGTGGCAATGGCGAGTTTTTGGGTGCCTTTGCCAACTATGGGTACTGTAAATCTCCCGATGATAAGCATAAGCTTGTTGTGGACGATTATGCAGCCGAGGTTGTCAGGGGCATTTTTTCATTGAAATTTCAAGGATATAATCAGCAAGCGATAGCAGATTTCCTGAATAACGAAAAGGTTCTTTCGCCGGCGGACTATAAAAAAAGCCAGGGACTGAAGTACAAAACAGGCTTCAGGACCTCATCTGAATCGCATTGGTCTGCTGTGTCAGTCAGCAGGATACTGACAAACCCGATTTACACCGGAAAACTGATTCAAGGCAAACGTGGAACGCCGAATTATAAAATCAAAACGATGAGGATGCGTGAAGAAAAGGATTGGGTTGTCGTAGAGAATAACCATGATCCGATTATTGACCCTCTGACCTTTATGATTGTGCAGCGTATGCTGGAACGGGATACCCGTACAGCGCCTCAAAACGATATCGTATATCCACTGTCCGGCATGGTATTCTGTGCTGATTGTAAGGCCTCTATGCTGCGCAGGACAGTGAGACGCGGGAATAAAACATTCCGTTATTATGTTTGCTCAGCCAACAAAAGAGGAAACGGCTGCAGCAGCCATAGCTTTGAACAGAGCAAATTAGAGCAGACTGTTTTACGTGCGATTACCAAACAGATTGATATCATTTTAGACACCGATGAGCTGCTGAATGCAATGGGAAAAAGCAAAATTGAAAATGCCCATATCAGGCGCTTGGATCTGGCGATTGCTCAGAAAAACAGCGAACTCGACCGATACTGCAATTTTCGCATGAAATTATATGAAGCCCTCAACGACGATTTAATCGATCGGGATGAATATGAGAAAATGCGGAACAAATATACCGGTATGATCGAGGAAACTGAGAATATAATCCGGCAGTTATCTGCCGACAGAGAGAAATCGCTGACAAATACCACGCCACGGGATTGGATGGCATCTATTGCAAAATTCAAGGGCATTACAGCGCTTTCAAGAGAGGCTGTCATTACCCTTGTCGATAGAATCTATGTTTATGAGGATAAGCATATCCGAATTGATTTTAATTTCAGGAATGAACTGGCGTATTATAAGGAAATTCTTCAGCAGAAGGAGGTGGGCTGAAATGGCACGAAAAAGTCGGGCAAATAACGCTCTGATAATATCTGACACAAAAAATAAGATGTGGAATGCCGGACTTTACGGTCGCCTTTCCGTAGAAGATGGAGATGACACGGAGCAAAACTCAATCGGCAACCAAAAGAAAATCGGCAATCGTTTTCTTGCCGACAAGCCGGACATTGTGCTTGTTGACACGTACTCAGACCATGGCTGCACGGGAATGAATTTTGAACGTCCCGACTTCAAGAGAATGTTTGAGGATATAAAATCCGGCAGGATCAACTGCATCATTGTGAAGGATATTTCCAGATTGGGACGCCATTTTGTAATGACGAGCAATTTTGTTGAACGCATATTTCCGGAAATGGGAGTGCGGCTGATTTGTGTGAACGACGGGTATGATAGTTCCGAACCGAACGCCGACTCGTCGGCCTTGACGCTTCCGCTGAAAATGGTGATGAATGACTACTATGTCAAGGATATCTCCCAAAAAATCCGCTCGTCTATACATGCCAAAATGGACAGCGGTGAATACCTGCCGTCTGCAGGCAGCATTCCATACGGATACATCAGAGATCCGGAAAACAACACCTTTCAGGTCGACGAGGAGACAGCCCCGGTTGTTTTGCGGATTTTTCAAATGCGGGCTGACAGGGTCAGCTTTAACGGTATATGCCGTGAATTGAATTCAGAAGGGATTCCATGCCCTGGTAAAATTCGCTATGAACGTGGTGTGACCATGGCGGAAAAGTATAAGGACGCATTGTGGATACCAGGTACTGTACGAAAAATCGCGCAGGATGCAGCATATATCGGCTGCCGCGTTCACGGTAAGGCAATGCGGAGCAAGGTTGGCCTCGATAAAAAACGGCGTCCGGAGGATGAGTGGAAAATCATTGAAAATGCACATCCGGCGCTTGTGCCTGAAAAATTATTTGAATATGTTCAGAGGGTAAACTTCGAGGAACTTGAAAAGCGAAAGCATTATGCTCAACGGAATAGTGCAGAAGAAGATTACAGAGATTTGTTCCGGGGATTGGTTTATTGCGCGGATTGTCGCAGCCTCATGTCAGCCAGCAAAGGCTGCGCACGGGTTGGTGCGAATACCCCAAGCCGCATTTTTTATGATTGCAACACCTATCGGTATTCTGGGCACACACGCTGCACAAGCCACTATGTCAGGCAGGAACAGATTTATGCTGTGGTCAAGAATGCGATCGATCAGCAAACAAAGGTGGCTGTTGATATTGAGCAGCTTGTTGCAAGTATCAAGAATTCTCCAGAAACCAAGCGGGTTTTTACAGAAGCGGCAGAAACCGCTGAAGGCATATCTGCGAAGCGGCAAAAAGTAGAGAATAGAATGGAACGGCTTCTTACCGATTTAACCGAGCAAATGATTGATCGGAATGAGTATGGGTATATGAAGGCAAGGTATTCTCAGCAGCTGAAGGAGCTTTTGGATGCGGAAGAAGCGGCAGCAGCCAGAAGGAATGCAGTGCAGAAAAAAATAACTGTTACGCAGGAATGGATAGGTAATATGAAGGAGTATCAATCCCTGCCGGCTCTTACGCCGGAAATCCTGAGACTGCTTATAAAGGAGATTCAGGTTCATAGCAACCGGAGCATCACCATTGTTTTCAATTTCAGTGATCCGTATAAGTCGATTACCGAGCTGCGGAATTGTGTGGAGGAGGTGCGTCAGGTTGGATGAGCGAATGGATATTTCGTATTTGAGATTATCAAAGGAAGACGGCGATGTCGAAGACGGCAGCATAGATGAAAGCTGCAGCATTCAGTCGCAGCGCACATGTATCAAACAGTATCTGCATCGCAATGGGTTCTCAGTTGATCGTCTTTCGGAAATCATAGATGACGGCTACAGCGGGACAACGATGAATCGTCCCGGAATGAATCGTCTGATAAAGTTGGTCGAATCCGGAAAAGTGCGGACGATTATTGTGCGTGATTTTTCTCGATTTGCTCGCAGCTATTTGGAAGCCGGACATTATCTTGAATTTATTTTTCCGGTTTACAATGTCCGATTTATATCCATAAACGATCAGTTTGATAGCTTGGAGCTCGGAGAATCGACCGGCGGACTTGAACTGGCAATACGCAACCTGATCAACCAAATGTACTCCAAAGATATTTCAAGGAAAATCAAAAGTGCTGTTGATCTGAAAAAGCTGAGCGGTGAATTTGTTTACGGAACGGCTCCTTATGGCTATAAGAAGGGTGAAGTGCGAAACACCATTGTGGTTGACAAACCGGCTGCACAGATAGTCAGGCAGATATTTGAATGGGCCGCAGGAGGGATTACCGTAACAGGTATCGCGCAAAGGCTGAATGCAGCATCAATACCGACGCCATCCGTATACCTTGCCGATATCAGAGGAAAATATAAGACTCGCTCCTCGTGGAGCTATGAATCAGTTCGGAATATACTATCCAATCGCATTTACACCGGGGATACCGTGCCGTTTAAGTCACATGTTGTGCGTGTCGGCAGCGATCATGTAAAGCAGGTGCCGCCAGAACTGCAGCAGGTTATCCCAAATACGCACGAGGCGATTGTCAGTCGTGAACAGTATGATCAGGCTTTAACTGTTATAAAATCAGTAAAAAAGAGCCGAAGCGCACGGTCAAATAACCCATTCACTTCATTGCTCATATGCGGCTGCTGCGGAAACCGACTAAGCAAGGGAAAGGAAAAAAACAAAACATGGCTGTGCTCTATGCACCGTTACAATCCAAAAACGGATTGTAAAAGCGTGCGTATAGATAACAATCAGCTTGAGCAGATTGCTTTACGAGCCATCGCAACACAGTGCAGTCTTTTGGATGCGAAAGTACAAACGATCAAAAGAGAGAGCAATTCCGCAAAATCCAGCGATCAGATACTCCGGAGTGAATGCCAATCGTTACACAGACAAATAGACCGTATTCAAGCGGATAAGATGGCGCTCTACGAGCGGTACGCTTGCGGAAATATTACGAAGGAAGAATATGCCTTGGAAAAGAACTCGCTGTCCGCACGAGAGGAAGAACGCAAGGCACAGTATGTCATGGCGGAGCAAAAGCAGGCATTGCTGAAAGAAAAAATCCGCATGAGCACCGACCAAATTTTAGCTGTCGAAAAGATTGCCCCGTATCAGGGACTGATAAAACTGACACCGGAGCTTGCAAAGGAACTTATTAAAAGAATTGTCGTTCGACCGGACAAAAGCATCCGTATCGAGTGGAATTTCTCGGACGAGCTTTCCGGATTCGTGGGGTTCCCCGAAATCCGCTTTGAAGCGCAAGCCATATAAAAGATATTTCAAAAAATGTTGTCCCTATCTTGACACAGCCATGAGCGGCAGTCCCATTATCCAGAACGGTAAATTTGTAGGCGCTGTAACGCATGTTCTGGTGAACGATCCCACTCAGGGCTATGGCATTCTTCTGGAGCACATGCTGGAGGCAGCGGGCTGAAGAAATGACAGGGGCGTGAATCGCCCCTGTCATTTCAGCTTGTCAAAAAAGGACGGCGCCCGTTGCAAATCCGTTGGGGCTGCGGTATACTTGAATCAAAAAGCCGGATACACTTTCGCCGGCGGAAATTCGGCTGTGCCGGGGCCTGCTGGCGGAGGGCGGCGCAGGCCGGTGACATTTTTGTCACAGACGGAAGCGAAGCGGCCTGGTATACTGGACCCGATAAGGAGGGAGCACAGATGCACAGAATACTGCTGGCGGAGGATGACGACGCCATTGTCCGTCTGCTGACGGATTTTTTGCGGGAGGAGGGCTTCACCGTGACGGCGGCGGCAGGGGAGCGCTCCGCCCGGGAGGCCCTGGAACGGGAGCGGTTTGACCTGGCTCTGGTGGACTTGCAGCTGGCGGACGGCTCCGGCTTCGGCGTGTGCGCCGCCGCCCGGGCCCGGCAGCTGCCGGTGATCTTTCTGACGGCCTCCAGCGACGAGAGCACCGTAGTATCCGGCTTTGACATGGGGGCCGACGACTATGTGGCCAAGCCCTTCCGGCCCCGGGAGCTGGTGTCCCGGATCCGCAGCGTCCTGCGCCGGTGCGGCAGGGACAAGGCAGTGGTGACCCTGGGCGATGTCCAGGCGGACATCGAGCGGGGCCAGGTGACGAAAAACGGGGCGGACGTATATCTGACGGCCCTGGAATACCGGCTGCTGCTGGTATTCGTCAACAACCGGGGAAAGGTCCTGTCCCGCAGCCGCCTGCTGGAGGAGATCTGGGACGTGGCCGGGGATTTTGTCAATGACAACACCCTGACGGTATATATCAAGCGTCTGCGGGAGAAGATCGAGACGGACCCCGCCGCGCCGCAGATCATCCGCACCGTCCGGGGTCTGGGATATCGGGTGGAGCTATGAGACTGCTGCGGAATCGGGAGGTTCGCCGGGGGCTGCTGCTCCTGACGGGGATCACGGCGGCTTTTTGCGCCGTGGGCTGGGCTATGGCGGGCCCTTGCTGCGCCGGGCTGCTGCTGGTGTCCGGGGCGGCGTCTGCGGCGGTGTATCTGGTATCCGCCCGGCAGCGGTACCGGGCGCTGGCGGACATGAGTCAGGACATCGACCGGGTACTCCATGGGTTGGACAGCCAGACCATCGCCGCCTGCGACGAGGGAGAGCTTGCCATCCTGTCCAGCGAGATCCGGAAAATGACTGTCCGGCTGCGGCAGGCGGCGGACAGCCAGCATCGGGAACGCATGCAGCTGGCGGATGCCATGGCGGACATCTCCCACCAGCTGCGGACGCCTTTGACAGCCATCAACCTGACGCTGTCCATGCTGGGACGGGAGGGGCTGCCGGAACAGGAGCGTCGGGCACTTCTGCAGGAGCTGCGGCGGCTGGTGACCCGCATGGAGTGGCTGGTGGAGACGCTTTTGAAAATGTCCCGCATTGACGCGGGAGCAGTGTCGTTCCGGGAGGAGTCCTGCCGGGCGGCGGACATCATCCAGCGGGCGGTCCAGCCTCTGGCGGTTCCTATGGAGCTGCGGGGCATTACCCTGGAAACGGCGGCAGGAGAGGAGTGCTTCACCGGCGACGCCGCCTGGAGCGCCGAGGCCCTGGGAAACGTGCTGAAAAACTGTATGGAGCACGCGGCATCCTACATCCGGGTATCCGCCCGGGAGACAGCGCTGTTTACGGAGATCACCGTTCAGGATGACGGGCCGGGCTTCCGGGCAGAGGATCTGCCCCGGCTGTTTGAGCGATTCTATCGGGGGAAGGATGCAGCTCCGGCCAGCGTGGGCATTGGCCTGGCCCTGGCCCGGATGGTGCTTTCGGCCCAGAACGGCACCATCCGCGCCGATAATGCCTGTCCCGGCGGCGCATTATTCACCTTGCGCTGGTACAGGAGCACGGTATGAGCTTTATCTTGACGCGGCGGCTGTTTTCCTGTAAAATGGATAAAATAGAGCGTATTTTTGCAAATGAGGTAACGATATGGCAAACGGATTTATTGATAAGGCCCGTATTACCGTCCGGGCCGGTAACGGCGGCAATGGTGCAGTGGCCTTCCACCGGGAAAAGTATATTGCCGCGGGCGGTCCTGACGGCGGCGACGGCGGCGACGGCGGCAGCATCATCGTCCGGGTGGATGACAACATGTCCACGCTGATGGACTTCCGCTATAAGCGCAAATATGTGGCCGGCAACGGCGTAGACGGCCAGGGAGGCCGCAAAAGCGGCAAGGATGGCCAGAGCCTGACCATCCGTGTTCCCCGGGGCACCCTGATCCGGGACGCAGAGACCGGCGAGATCATCAAGGACATGTCCGACAGCGAGCCCTTTGTCCTGTGCAGGGGCGGTCGGGGCGGCTGGGGCAACCAGCACTTCGCCACCCCTACCCGCCAGGTACCCCGCTTTGCCAAGGCAGGCCTTCCCGGCGAGAGCCACGACGTGGTGCTGGAGCTGAAGCTGCTGGCGGACGTGGGCCTGGTGGGCTTTCCCAACGTGGGAAAGAGCACCCTTCTGAGTGTGGTATCCAAGGCCCATCCCAAAATCGCCAACTACCACTTTACCACCCTGTACCCCAACCTGGGCGTGGTGTATGTGGACGAGGGCGTGTCCTTTGTCATGGCGGATATCCCCGGCATCATTGAGGGCGCCAGCGAGGGCGCAGGCCTGGGCCACGATTTCCTGCGGCATATCGACCGCTGCCGTCTGCTGGTGCATTTGGTGGATGTGTCCGGCAGCGAAGGCCGGGACCCCATCGCCGATTTCGATGCCATCAATGAGGAGCTGCGGCAGTACAGCCCCGAGCTGGCCACACGGCCCCAGATCGTGGTGGCCAACAAGACGGACCTGCTGGCAGACCCTGCCCAGCTGGACGCTTTCCGGGCCCATGTGGAGGAGGCGGGCTATGCGTTCATGGCCATGTCTGCCGCCACCCACCAGGGTACCCGTGAGCTGGTGCAGGCGATCGCCGCCCGTCTGGCGGAGCTGCCGCCGGTGGCGGTGTACGAGCCGGAGTATGTGCCCCGGCCGCCTCAGATCGACACCTCCGAGCCTCTCAGCATCCAGCAGGAGGACAATACCTGGCTGGTGGAGGGCCCGTGGCTTCAGCGCCTTATGGCCAACATCAACTTCTCCGACTACGAGAGCCGCATGTATTTCGACAAAATGCTGCGCCAGTCCGGCCTGTTTGATCAGCTGGAGCGCATGGGCATCCAGGACGGCGACATTGTGTCCATGTACAACCTGGAATTTGAGTATCAGCGCTGATAAATGGCATAAATCAAGTATCCCCTTGTGTCACAGAGCATAGAAGCTTTTGGCAGCGCAAAAAGGGATGGTGTATGGGTATGTCTACGGATTTTGAAGGTGCTGCGTTTGCCCTATGGCAGAGCTGGGAGACGGTACACCTTGCAGCCTGGGGCAGATGCAGCGGCCGCTATTCTGTATGCGGCGATGGGGGATGCGGAAAAGGTGGCCGTACACATGGAGTGCCTTGAGAAAAGCTATCCGGCGTATGCGGCACGCACCCGAGAAATGACCCGACAGATTCTGAGCGGTACGCACCCGGCGTTCCCCCGTGAAAATGAAACGTAAAAGAAAAAAACACCGGAGGCAGTTGGAAATAAAACTGCCTCCGGTGTTTTAATGATTTTTTTGATAGATGTCCCACAGGCCCTCCATCAGCAGATATTTGTCATACAGGACCTTATTGCGGCAGTAACGGACGATGACGGGGGCGTTGCTGCCGGTGGCCACGATGGTAGGAGTCTCTCCCTGGGGCAGGAGCTCGCGGATGCGGTCAATGACACCGTCCAGCATGCCGGCGGTGCCGTAGACGATGCCGGAGCGCATGCAGTCCTCGGTGTTTTTGCCGATGAGGCTCTTGGGATGCTGGAGAGAGATATCCGGCAGCTGGGCTGTGTGATCCGACAGGGCGTCCAGACTCAGCCGCACGCCGGGAAACATCAGGCCGCCCTCATAGCTGCGCTTGCTGGAGATATAGGAAATGGTGGTGGCGGTGCCCATGTCGATCATAATGATGGGTGTGGGGTACTTGTCCAGAGCCGCCACCGCACCCGCCACCAGGTCGGCGCCCAGTTGGTTGTGGATCTCCATGCGGATGTTGAGCCCGGTTTTCACGCCGGGTCCCACGATCATCGGGGGCTTACCCAGAAGCCGGGTCAGAGCCTTGGCCATCATGAAGTTGATGGGCGGCACCACGCTGGAAAAGATGGCCCCGCTGACGTCCCGCAGGTCGTAGCGATACAGGGAAAAGATGTTCATCAGATCGATGCTGATCTGATCCGCCGTTTTGCGGCTGTCGGTGTCGATGGAGGACAGGAATTTCAGATCCCGCTTTTCGTCGAACAGTCCCACAGAGATATTGGAATTGCCGATATCAATGGCCAGCAGCATAGCAGCAGCCCCCCTTTCCGTTTTCTATCATTGTACCACGTTGGGCCCGCCTTGGCAACACAGAAAAAGAGGGCCTCCGATCCTCGGAGGCCCCATGGGATTATTTTTCCACCCGGAAGGCGTACACGGAGCCGTCGGTAATACCGGTCTGGGGCGCCTTGCCGCAGGCTGCCAGGTACAGGGTCATCATCATTGCCAGCAGCAGGGTCAGCAGGCGGTTGGCGGTTTGCTTCATCATGTTCTTTTTCCTTTGCTTTTAGCGATATATTGTCATTCGTCCACAACACCTATGAGCAGGCTGCCGTCCCGAACAGACACCGTGATGGGCTGCCCCGCAAAGTGGTTGCTGACGCCCAGGGGAAAATCCGCCGTCAGCACAGCGTGGTGCAGGGGATATTGCCCGCCCAGGATGCTGACGTCCTGGGCGTCTGCCCCCAGACAGAACACGGATAGTATGCCCCGGTCCCGGGCCGGAAATGTGATAGAATCGCCGGAAATGGCGGTGTATCGTTCACCCTGGCCATACAGCCAGCCCCGTGCACCCCGGCGGGCCAGATACAATAGCGCCTGGAAATTGGCAACGGTGTGGTCCGTCCGGCGGCCGCCCATGCCGCCGTAGATATGGAATTCCGTTTCACCCCGTTCCAGCCCGGTCTTGACGGCCAGCATGGTGTCTGTGTCGTCCTTTTCCACCGGTACCCGGAGGATATTGGGAAAATCCGGCTGCGCACTCAGAGAGTCAAAATCTCCCAGCAGCAGGTCCGGAATGACCTCAGCCTTACGGCAGGCCAGCCAGCCGCCATCGGCGGCAATGGTAAAATCCCCGGCCCGGGGCCGGGCGGTCAGACCGTAAAAGCTGCCTGCGCCGAAAATATAGCATGCCATGGCGTTTCCTCAATCGTGATGGTGGTGGTGATGCTTCTCCACGGCGGTGTTCTCCTTGCCGGTAAGCTCCTGAGGGGTGATCCGGATAACCCGGGTCGCCGGACCGTTCTTCTCCACGCATTCCATAAAGCGGCCCATGCCCTTGGGATCGAAAGCGGAGCACAGCTGGAGCATGGCCCGTGTCCACTCGCCTTGATCCGTCACTACCTCTGCCTGGCCCCGCAGCACTGCGCTGGCATAGGCCATGGTGAAGGCATTGGGCACTGACATGGCGTGGGATACCGCCGTCAGGCACACGGGAGCACCGTCCTTCAGCAGCTCCCACTTCTCTCCGGCGCCGGCGCAGTGAAAATACACCACATGGTATTCCTCATCCACCGCCTGGTTCACCGGCACGGCATAGGGCCGACCCTGACGGTCCGTCATGGACAGCGTGGCGTAGGGGGCTTTTTTCAGCACGTCCCAGGCGAAATCCTGGCCGCGCTCTCTGTCTGTTCTTCGCATATGTGTTCCTCCTCTGCCGCAGAGCGGCAACTACAGTTTGCACCAAAAGGCATGGTTTGTCAACGGCGGCATACGATGAAAGAGAAGAATTTTTGGAAAGGAACTGCATGCTATGACCTATCCCTTTATTCTGCCGCCGCTTCCGTATCCGCCTGCCGCCCTGGAGCCCAACCTGGGCCGGTCCTCTGTGCGGTTGCATCATGACGCGTTTTTTGCCGCCTATGCAGACCGGCTCAACGGCGCCCTGGCCCCGTGGCCCCAGTACCAGGACTGGCCTCTGGAGCGTCTGCTGCTCCACTGGTGCCAGCTGCCCCGGGCGCTGGGCCAGGCGGTGCGCCGCTATGGCGGGGGGACCTACAACCACACGCTGTATTTTTCTTCTCTGGCTCCGGCCCGGACCACCAAGCCCTCCCCGGCGCTGCTGGCGGAGATTGAGCACAGCTTCGGCTCCATGGAGGGGCTGCACCGCAGCATGAAAAACGCCGCTGCCAGCATCTTCGGCAGCGGCTGGGTGTGGCTGGTGTGCTGCTCCGGGGGCCTGCAGATCGTCTGCACCGCCAATCAGGACACGCCCCTGCCCCTGTGGCCCCTGGTCAACATGGACCTGTGGGAGCATGCGTTTTTGCCGGACTACGAAAACCGGCGGGACGACTATATGGAGGCAGCGCTGGCCATTATCGACTGGGACGCTGCCTCCCGGCGCTTCGAGGAGCGGACGGCGATCTCTCGTCCGTAGTGAAATGCTTTATCATATTCGTTGGATTTTTCAATTCTGTTTTGAAAAATTGGGGATACATCGGAATATCCTCGTCCAGCGAAACCCACACCAAGTGTTCTTTGCTGCTGCCTTCCATGAAACTCTCGCTGACCGGCGCAAAGGTATCAGGCACTTTCATATAGAAGAAAAGCGAAATCTCATAAATCAGCTTGTCCCGATTGGAAGGCGCATCGCCATAGAAATAGTTTTCATGCACAAAGCCAAGGCGGTCAATTTCCATCTGAACGCCTGTTTCCTCCAACACCTCACGGACGACAGCCTCTTCTGCTGTTTCACCGAATTTTACCCTGCCGCCAACGGAGTAGAGATAGTCTCTGTCATTGCCAACCATCAAAAGCTTTCCATCCTTCATGATGATTGCGCCGACACGAATATTCAAAATTCCATCGTCACAGGCTACGCACATATCTTTGTTCATGGTTTTTCCACCTCTGCACACAGTTTCAGTGCTGTCATTTTTTCTTTTATTAAGCCAAGTCCTTTTCGTCCACGAAAAATTTGACCTGTATCGGTCGCTTGCGATTCCTGTTGTCTGGCATTATTCTACCTCTCTGCGTATCAGTATTCCTTTCATAAGCTCCGAATCATTATGGAAATCGCAGACGGTTTTCATTTCATCTTCCGTACAGCCGATTAGCAGCTTGATCTCGGAATCCCTTTTCAGCAGATCAACAGTGCAAATGATAGCATTGACATTGACAGAAGATAGAGAGCCTTTCCAAACGTCTATGCCATCGCCATCCATAGATGTGGTATTTTCAATATAGCCGTAATCCACGTCATACCGGATATGCGGAAACCGGGGATGCGTGCTGCCTTTCGGCCTGTCAATTACAATTTTCCCAGAAGAAACAAGCGTATCGATCGCACTCCAAAAATCATGATCGTATTTCATATCCTCACCGTTTTGCTATTTCAAGACATACTTCCATGCACTGCTTTCTTGATAGTAGAAGAACTCGCTCAGATTTTCTTCTTTGAAAACCCGTAGCATATCACGCATATCCAAAGACAACTTGAGATTAGGCAGATTGGCAATATCTTCCCACCAAACCCGACCTTCGGAGCTGGAATGTAATTCGCCATCAAAACAAGTTGTCTTATAAAGCAGCACAACAAACCTGCACTGATTTTCACACCAGTCTTTGATACCGCAGAGCTGGGGAGAACGGATATGCAGTCCAGTTTCCTCCTGCACCTCACGAATCACGGCATCCGTAAAGGATTCTCCCGGCTCTATATGACCTCCGGGGAAGGTGATACCCGGCCAGTCCCGATTTTTCCGGTCGATCACGACAACTCGGCTGCCATCACAGATCATGCACATATTTGTAAATTCAACCGTTTCGGTTCTTGCCATTATGTTAAAACTCCTTCCTCAAAAAAGTAAAACGGATTTACAATGCTCTCCGCACCAAAAACTTTTGCAGCCATTCGATACATTGCCTTGGCGTGAATGCGGTCATGCCAGATAAAACGGCGCAGGACCTTACGCAGTGACCAATCCTCGCCATAGCTGCCTTTTCTGACGGTATTTTGCAGAAAATCAGGGTTAGATTCAAGCGATTCAAATCCCCGCTTGCGGCATTCGTATATGTTGCCGTCATGATCGGCATCCACAGCAATCTCCGCAAAATAATATGTATTCACATTCTTTGTATGCTCGTACATTTCATTTGCCGTGCGGGGAACTTGTCCGTAAAAGGTCTTGCGTTCGGGCGCAGCCGTTGCATTCTTATCGGGAACAGAATCATACAAGGCAAGAAAATCCTGCGCTGATTTCAGCGCAAGTGCCTTTAACTTTTTATATTCTTCTGCTGTCAGCGGTGCTTTTTCACTTTCAAAAAGCACATCAGAGTCCGCATCGCAGATCGCAAGCTCGGAAACCTTTTCTTCGATGATGGCGATATCCATGCTTGTTACTGCTTTTTTGCCGCACCATTTGAGATAAGAGCATATTTCTGCTTGCATTTTCCCGACAGCGGCTTCCAATGTTTCTCCGCGGGTGTATGCACCTACAAAATCCACCGCATAAAGCAAGGTGTCTCTGCCGTTATGCTCCCATACACAGTTGATCGTCATATGGTATCTCTCCAATCGTCTGCTTCATGATAATAATTGAGCCTGATCTAAAGGCTGATGTTCCGTGACCACTTCGAGATGCGCCTTTGAATCGCCATTCAAAACGATGACGGCATACGTCAGCAGGTCATTGTAGATCAGATCATCAAACGTGCCCACCCGTTCGTGTGTACACACAGTATAACACAGCAAGCATTCGGCTTTCAACAGACGTGACGGAAGTTATTGCCGCAAATGCAATCTTTCTGCGAATACAAGCGGATTCCCGGCTTTCTCGGTGCGGAACATACACGAAATATTTGGCGTACAAAAGCGGCCAGCAGCGATTGGCTGCTGAACAGAGAAACTTTCTATTTTTTGCTGTCCTCCTGACGGGGTGCGGTTCAGAATGCCTGTGGGCCTTTTTGCGGTTTTTTCCAGATATCCCTTGCAAATGGGGAAAAACGTGGTATACTGTCTGCTGTCACATTTGTGTGAAAAGTATGAATTGAGAGGTGAGGCGCATGGCCGGGGGCAAGCACATTCTGGGCAAGCCCAAGAGCCACCGCATTTTCGGTACTGCCCGGGTAGGGGAGCGGGGACAGATCGTGATCCCCAAGGAGGCCCGGCAGTTTTACGGCATCCGGCCAGGGGATACGGTGCTGGTGCTGGGCAGCGGCGAAAGCGGGCTGGTGCTATCCAAGCCCGAGGTGCTGGACCGGGTGGCGCAGCAGATCTTAGAAGATATGGGAAGGAATGAGGAGAAATGACGGATACCAATTCCATCTATAACCAGCTGGGCGTCAGCGACAAGGTGCTGCGTTTCGGCCAGGAGGTGCTGGCGGGGCTGTCGGACCAGTTCCGGCACATTGACCAGGTGGCGGAGTTCAATCAGGCCAAGGTTATCGCTGCCATGCAGAAAAACCGGGTGAACGCCACCCACTTCAACCTGTCCACGGGCTACGGCTACGACGACGAGGGGCGGGACAATCTGGAGCGGGTGTATGCCGACTGCTTCGGCACGGAGGCGGCCTTGGTGCGGCCCCAGATCACCTGCGGCACCCATGCCCTGGCTCTGGCCCTGGGGGCCAATCTGCTGCCCGGCGACGAGCTTTTGTCTCCGGTGGGCGGACCCTACGACACTCTGGAGGAGGTCATCGGCATCCGTCCCTCACCCTGCTCCCTGAAGGAGTATGGCGTCAGCTACCGGCAGGTGGACCTGCTGCCCGACGGGGGCTTCGACTATGACGGCATCCGGGCGGCCATCAACGAGAAAACCAAGCTCATCACCATCCAGCGGTCCAAGGGCTATGCCACCCGGCCATCCTATTCCGTGGAGGAGATCGGAAAGCTCATTGCCTTCTGCAAGGAGTGCAAGCCCGACGTGCTGTGCATGGTGGATAACTGCTACGGCGAGTTCGTGGAGACCCAGGAGCCCACCAATGTAGGGGCCGACATGGTGGTGGGCAGTCTCATCAAGAACCTGGGCGGCGGCCTGGCTCCCACCGGCGGCTATGTCTGCGGCAGGAAGGAGTGCATCGAGCGCTGCGCCTACCGGCTCAGTGCTCCGGGCCTGGGCCGTGAGGTGGGTGCTAACCTGGGCCTTTTGACCAGCTTTTACCAGGGGCTGTTCCTGGCGCCCACGGTGGTGTCCTCCGCAGTGCGGGGCGCGGTGTTTGCCGCCGGGTGCTATGAGAAGCTGGGCTTCCGGGTAGTGCCTGGCAGCGGCGAGACCCGCCGGGATATTATCCAGGCGGTGGAGCTGGGCAGCCGGGAGGCCATGGTGGCCTTCTGCAAGGGCATCCAGTCTGCCGCGCCGGTGGACAGCTATGTGACCCCGGAGCCCTGGGCCATGCCCGGGTATGAGTCGGAGGTCATCATGGCTGCCGGAGCCTTCGTCCAGGGCGCGTCCATCGAGCTGTCCGCCGATGGGCCCATCCGCCCGCCCTACGCCGTGTATTTCCAGGGCGGCCTGACCTGGTTCCATGCCAAGCTGGGCATTCTCATGAGCATCCAGAAGCTGCTGGACGCAGGGATCATCGAAATGTAATTCTAAAATGTAATTGAAAGAGGAGAAAAAATCACATGTGGTTCTGGCTTTCCCTGATCGCTCTGCTGTGCTGGAGCGGATCGGACCTGTTTTCCAAAATCGGCTGCCAGTCGGAGACCGATAAATACAGCCACCTGAAAATGGTGACGGCGGTGGGCGTGGTCATGGGCCTGCACGCGGCGTATGAGATCTTTATCGGCGGCACCCAGGTGACCTGGGACATCATCTGGACGTATCTGCCGGTGTCGCTGCTGTACATCTCGTCCATGGCCATGGGGTACATCGGCCTGCGGTATATTGAGCTGTCCATTTCCTCTCCCATCTGCAACTCCTCCGGTGCGCTGGTGGCGGTGCTGTGCCTGATCACCGGCGGCATGGGCGAGCTGGTACCCGCCCAGCTGGTGGCCACGGCCCTGGTATGCGTGGGCGTGGTGGGCCTGGGCATAGTGGAGGCTCATGAGGACGAGGATCTGCGCCGGAAGCGGCAGGAGGCGGCCAACCGCCGCTATGCCAAGTCCGCCCTGGCCCTGCTGCTGCCCATTATCTACTGCATACTGGACGCGGCGGGCACCTTTGCCGATTCCCGTGTGCTGGACAAGCTGTCCGCCCGGGCACTGGCAGAGGGGATGTTCGCCACGGCGGATGAGTGCTCCGACTACGCCGCCAGCGCTGCCAACTGCGCCTATGAGCTGACGTTCCTGCTGGCGGGCATCGTGTGCTTCGTGTATGTGGTGCTGATCCGGAAGCAGAAGCTCATCGCCCGGCAGGAGGCCCCCAAGTACGCCGGCGCAGCGTTTGAAACGGCGGGCCAATTCGCCTACATCTTCGCCCTGTCCGATACGGCCCATGTGGCCATTTCCGCCCCCATCATCTCCGCCTACTGCGTGGCGTCGGTGGTGTGGAGCCGCATTTTCCTGAAGGAAAAGCTGTCCCTGAAGCATTACCTCATGATTGCCCTGGTGGTGGCGGGTATCGTCATCCTGGGCGTATACGATGCCTGAACAAAAATCTCCCCCTGTCATGCACTGCATGACAGGGGGAACAATACATTTGCGGCAGAATCACATGCCCGTCATCACGGTCATGACCTTGAACTCCTCGGAATTCAGGGTCTTTTTCATAGCCAGACCTTCGTCGATATCCAGGTCGATGATCTGATCATCCTTGGCACAGATCACGCGGTTGGTCTTTCCTTCCGCCAGGACGCGGACGGCCTCGTAGCCCATGCGCGTGGCCATGACCCGGTCCTTGGCGGTGGGGCTGCCGCCACGCTGAATGTGACCCAGGATGGTGACCCGGGGGTCCAGAGCCAGCTCCTCCTGAATCTGGCGGCCTACCTCCACGGCGCTGGCCGCGCCCTCGGCCACTACGATCATAAAGTTGGTCTTGCCATTGAGTCGGGCATGGCGGATATTGTCGGCCACCTGGACCTTGAAATCATAGGGGTGCTCCGGCACCAGCACTGCCGTGGCACCAACGGCCACGCCCACATACAGGGCCAGATAGCCGGCATGGCGGCCCATGACCTCCACCACGGCACAGCGCTCGTGGGACTGCATGGTGTCCCGCAGCTTATCGATGCATTCCACTGCCGTGTTGGCGGCGGTGTCGAAGCCGATGGAGTAGTCCGTGCAGACGATGTCGTTGTCGATGGTGCCAGGGATACCCACCACAGATACGCCGCATTTGCTGAGCTCCTGGGCGCCCCGGAAGGTGCCGTCGCCGCCGATGGCCACGATGCCGTCCAGTCCCAGCAGCTTGCACACCCCCGCAGCCTTGGCCTGTCCCTCCGCCGTGCGGAACTCCTCGCTGCGGGCGGTGTAGAGAATGGTGCCGCCACGGTTGATGATGCGGCTGACACTGCCGGAATCCATGCGATAAAAGTCACCGTTGACCAGGCCGGACCAGCCCCGCCGGATGCCTATGCACTCGATGCCGCGGTCCAGGGCGGACCGCACCACGGAGCGCACCGCCGCATTCATACCCGGGGCGTCGCCGCCGCTGGTCAGAACACCGATCCGTTTTACTGCGCTTTCTGCCATAGAAAAATTCCTCCCTCTGTATATATCGGAACATTCCGAATGTACCATACATCATTTTGCACATTGTAGCACGATTTGTCACCCAATGCAACAGGAACTTTTTTGTTCCTGTAGGAATCGTGAGCTTGTCAAAAAAGGCGGGGGCACCATCCGGGTGGGCGGGGCATAGACTGCCCTGTGAGGAGGTATAAGCATGGACCATGAACTTTTGCTGGCCCGCTCCATCACACAGGCTCAGCACATGGTGCGGGCCCTTGGCGGATGCGGCATCCGGGCTGCACTGATGCGTGCGCCTATGGGACTGACGGACCGGGGCTGCGCCTATGCGGTGCGGCTGCGTCCCGGAGCGCTGGAGCAGGCGCTGTCTTGTCTGAAATCGGCGGGGATCACGCCCCTGGCCGTTTATCATCATACGCAGGAGGGGTATCGGGAGGCGGCGGAATGATCTATTTCGACGCCGGGGCAACCACCCTGGAGAAGCCTGCCGCCGTGGGCCGGGCCATGGCTCAGGCGACGCACGCTATGAGCTCCCCGGGGCGGGGGAGCTATCCCGCCTCCCGCCGGGCGGAGGAAACGGCCTATCTGTGCCGCCAGGAGGCGGCGGAGCTGCTGGGCGTTCCGCAGCCGGAAAACGTTATCATCACCACAAGCGCCACCCATGGACTGAATATTGCCATTCGGTCGCTGCTGGGGCCCGGGGACCGGGTGGTGATCTCCGGATATGAGCACAACGCCGTGACCAGGCCCCTGCATGCCATTCCGGGACTGTCGGTGACAGTGATCGATACGCCGCTTTTCCGGCCGGACCTGGCGGCGGAGGAATTTCGCCGGGCCATCCGGCAGCTGCGGCCCCGGGCGGTGGTGTGCACCCACGTTTCCAACGTGTTCGGCATGATCCTACCGGTGGCGGACATTGCCGAAACCTGCCGGGAGACGGAAACGCCCCTGATCGTGGACGCGTCCCAGTCGGCGGGGGTGCTGCCGGTGGATCTGTCCGGGTGGGGGGCGGCCTTTGTGGCCCTGCCCGGCCATAAGGGATTGTACGGCCCCCAGGGCACGGGGCTGCTGCTGTGCGGAGGGGAGGGGGCAAAGCCCCTGCTGTATGGCGGAACCGGCAGCATGTCCCGCCTGCAGGATATGCCCCCGGACCTGCCGGATCGACTGGAGGCCGGGACCCACAATATGCCGGGCATCGCAGGGCTGCTGGAGGGCATCCGGTTCGTGCGGCGGCAGGGAGTGGACGCCATCGCCGCCCGGGAGCGTCGGGTGGCGCAGCGGGCTGCCCAGGGGCTGGAGCAGCTGCCGGGGGTGCGAATATTCTGGGACCGGGAGCTTCGGCATCAGACCGGCGTTGTATCCTTTGTAACGGAGGGACGGAATTGCGAGGAGGTGGGGGAGGCTCTGGCCCGGCGGGGAATTGCTCTGCGGGCGGGGCTCCACTGTGCGCCTTTGGCCCACCGGACGGCGGGGACGCTGGAAACCGGAACCCTGCGGCTGAGCACGTCGTTTTTCAATACGCCGGACCAGGCGGATCGCCTGGTATGGTCCGTGTCCCGGGTGCTTCGTGAAAATGTAGAGCTTTGACAGACGTTTTTGTTGCATTTTCCCAATAAATTTTATATAATGTAAAATACGTATTGGTATGTGCAAGGAAGGGACGCCTGAAATGGAAGCTATTGTATCTGTATTGGAGCGGGCGGGGCGGTATTTGTCGCTGATCCGGCCCATGGATGTGCTGGACGTGGCCATCATCGCCTATCTGGTGTATAAGATCCTGTGTCTGGTGCGCAGCACCAGGGCGGAGAATATCCTCAAGGGCGTTGCCATCTTTCTGGTGGCCCTGTGGCTGTCGTCCCCGGCGGCCCTGAATCTGCGGGGCGTGAACTATATCCTCAGCCACATGGTGGAATGGGGCGTTCTGGCCCTGATCATCCTGTTTCAGCCGGAGATCCGGCAGCTGCTGGAAAAGGTGGGCAGCCGGAACATCCGCCTGCTGCGGATTTTCCAGCCGGAGCAGCAGTCGTCGGAGCTGGAGCGGGCCATTGACCAGACCGTGGTGGCCTGCACCGACATGGCCAAGACCCGCACGGGTGTGCTGATCGTGTTCGAGCGGAAGCTGCTGCTGGACGATATCGTCCGCAGCGGCACCACTCTGGACGCGGCGGTATCCAGCGAGCTGCTGAAGAACATCTTTTTCGTGAAGGCCCCCATGCACGACGGCGCCGTTATCATCCGGCAGGGCCGGATCTTAGGCGCCGGATGCATGCTGCCTCTGTCGAAGAATGTGAACCTCAGCCGCGATCTGGGTATGCGTCACCGTGCGGGCATCGGCATGAGCGAAAACTCCGACGCAGTGGTGGTCATCGTATCGGAGGAGACAGGCTCCATCTCCGTGGCCATCGGCGGAATGCTGAAGCGGCACCTGATGCCGGAGACGCTCCGTCAGCTGCTGTGCAACGAGCTGATGCCCCAGCCGGAGGAGGAGTCGGACAAGCCCCGCCTGTCCCTGCGGGAGCTGCTGCACGCCCATAGAAAGGGGGAGCAGAATGGAAACCAAGAATAACACCAACGCCAACAAAAGCCGCAAGGCCATCCGCATCGTCATCTCCATTCTGGTGGCCATTGCCCTGTGGGTCTATGTGGACCGGGGGCTTTCCGTGGAGGTGACCATGAAGGTCAACAACGTTCCGGTGGAGTTCTCCGGCGAGGATACAACCCTGGCGGACAAGAATCTGATGCTGCTGTCGGGCTACGACACCACCATCGACCTGGTGCTCAAGGGGCCCCGCAGCGAGCTGTTCAAGCTGGACAAGAGCAAGGTCCGCATTGTGGCGGACACCAGCTCCATCCAGGAGACCGGACAGCAGACACTGACATATCAGGTGTATTATCAGGACGACATCCAGCGCAGCAAAATTTCCGTGGATCACGCCAGCGCCTACAGCGTTACCGTTACCGTGGGGGAGATGGACAGCAAGACCGTCCCCATCCACTGCGACATCGTGGGCAGCACCGCCACCGGCTTCACCGCCGGGGAGCTGACCCTGGACCCGGCGGAGCTGAATCTGCGGGGTCAGCGGGACGACCTGCTGAACATCGCCTATGCCAAGGTGACGCTGGACATCTCCGGGGCGGACCGCACCGTGGTGAAGGCCCTGGAGTGGGAGCTGTACGACTACAACGACATCAAGATCGATAACCCTGCCGTTCGCTCCAAGGTGAAGGCCGTGCAGGCCACCCTGCCGGTGAAAACATCCAAGACGGTGGGCCTGGTCATCAACTTCGTTCCCGCCGCCGGGTCCACCATGGATACGGTGCAGTACACCGTGTCCCCGGACAAGGTGACCCTGGTGGGCGAAAAGGACGTGCTGGACACCATCGACGCCATTGTGCTGGACACCCTGTACCTTCAGGATCTCCAGCCCTCCCAGAGCCTGACCTACAGCGTCACCGCGCCGGAGGGGACTACCCTGGCGGAGAATGTGGGACCCGTCACCGTGACCATCGTGGTCACGGGGGTCACGGAGCGCAGCGTTAGCGTGACGGCCTTTAACTGCGAAAACGTGCCGGCAGGCTTTTCCGCTGTGCCGGTGACGGAGAGCCTGAATATTCTGCTGCGGGGTCTGGATGGCGAAATGGCCCGCATCACCGGGGAGGATCTGCGGGTCACGGTGGACCTGTCCGGCATCACGGAGCCCGGCGTACACACGGTTCCGGTGACGGTGCAGGTGGCAAACTACGCCAACGTAGGCGTCAAGGGCTCGTATCAGATCGTGGTGGACGTGGAGCGTCTGCCGTAAAATGTGTTTTCCCCAAGCGAAAGGACTGAGCAAATATGACACAAGTTGCAACTGTTGAAAAGATTCTGAAGGACGGGTATGTGCAGATCTCCGTACCCCGGAAGTCTGCCTGCGGTCACGACTGCGAGGAGTGCGCCGGATGCGGCATGACCGGCGCGTCCATCTATGCCGAGGCACGGGACCCGGTGGGCGTGCACCCCGGAGACAAGGTGGTGGTGGAGAGCTCCACCCGGGCCATCCTGGGCGTCACCTGGCTGGTGTATATGCTGCCGGTGGTGTTTTTCCTGCTGGGCTACTTCCTGTCGGCAGGATTGACCGAGGGCTGGCGGTATGCCATCGCCGTTGTGGCAGTGGTGCTGTCCTTTGTTCCCATTAAGCTGTATGACGGCTATGCCCGAAAAAAGGACACCCTGACCTACACCATCGTGCGGGAGTTCTGATGTTCGGCTATGTACGGCCGGCGGACGGACATCTGACGGCGGAGGACAAGTCCCGGTTCCAGGCCGCTTACTGCGGCCTGTGCCGCAGTCTGGGCCGCCGGTACGGACTGGCCGCCCGGATGATCTTAAATTATGATTTAGCTTTTCTGGCTATGCTGTTATCCAGGGAGCCGGAATGCCTCACGGCCCACTGCCGGTGCCCGGCTCACCCCATCCGGGGGTGCGACGCCCTGGAGGGGCAGGACGCCTTTGACACGGCGGCGGACCTGTGCGTGATTCTCACCTGGTGGCAGCTAAAGGACGGCGTGGCGGACCACGGCTTTTTCCGGGGGCTGCTGTACCGCGCGGCCCTGCTCCTGCTGCGGCGGGCCTATCGCAAGGCGCGGGCCAGGCGGCCCGGCTTCGATGCGTGCACCCAGGCGCACCTGGAGGAGCTGGCACGGCTGGAGGCGGAGCAATGCCCCTCTATAGACCGGGCGGCGGACGCCTTCGCGGCGCTGTTGGCCGGGGCGTCAGAGGAGGAAGCGGACCCGGTGCGGCGGCGGGTGCTGCGGCAGCTGCTCTATCACCTGGGCCGGTGGGTCTATCTGGTGGACGCGGCAGACGACCTGAAAAAGGACGTAAAGTCCGGCAGCTATAACCCGCTGGTCTACCGCTTTCACGCGGAGGGCGGGACGCTGACGGCAGACGACAAGGCGGCGCTGGCCGCTACCCTGGACAGCTCCGTCCGGGCCATGGCCGCAGCCTTTGAGCTGGCGGACTTCGGCCCCTGGCGGGCCATTATCGAAAGCGTCCTGTATGAGGGACTCTACGCAGTGGGCGCGGCGGTGCTGAACGGCACCTTCCGCAAAGGACACAAAAGAAAACAACGAAAGGCAGGCGCCTGATATGCGCGATCCCTACCAGGTGCTGGGCATCCCCAGCACTGCCACAGATGAAGAAGTAAAAAAGGCATACCGGAACCTTGCCCGGAAATATCACCCAGACAATTACCATGACAACCCCCTGGAGGACCTGGCCCAGGAGCGGATGAAGGAGATCAACGAGGCATACGAGACCATCCGCACCCAGCGCAAGGCGGCCCAGTCCGGCGGCCAGAGCTACGGCGGATACACCGGCGGGTACAGCCAGGGCTATAACGCCGGAGCATACGGCGGCGTGTGGCAGCGGGTCCGTCTGGCCATCTCCCAGGGGAATCTGAACCTGGCCGAGGAGCTGCTGAACGCCCAGACGGACCATAACGGCGAATGGAACTTCCTGAAGGGGGCCGTTTGCTATAAGCGGGGCTGGATGGACGAGGCCCGGCGGTATTATGAGACGGCGGTGCAGATGGACCCGGGCAATGCGGAGTATCAGCGGGCCCTGGATATGCTCAACGGAAACGGTGCGGCATACCGTCCCAACGGCTACGGGCACGTTACCACCGGCAACTGCGCCGGGGACAATTGCAGCAGCCTGTGCGCTGCCTGCGCCTGTATGAACTGCCTGTTTGGCAGCGGCGGATATTTCTTCTGCTGCTGACGGACCATAGATAGGAGGAGTTTACATTGGTCAAAAGCATGACCGGCTATGGCCGGTCCAGAGAGACTCTGCACCAGCGGGACATTACCGTGGAGGTGCGGTCTGTCAACAACCGCTTCCTGGACTGCACGGTGAAAATGCCCCGTGCCTACGTCTTTGCCGAGGACGCCGTCAAGACCCGTGTCCGGAGCGCCGTGTCCCGGGGCAAGGTGGACGTGTTCGTCACCATCGACGCCAGCGCCGCGGATGTGTCCGTGGTGACGGTGAACGAGCCCCTGGCCCGCGGCTATTTCCAGGCCCTGACCCAGCTGAAGAGCATGTTCTCCCTGGAGGGGGATGTGACCCCCATGACCCTTGCCAAGCTGCCGGACGTTCTCACCGTCACCAAGGCCGAGGAGGACCTGGAGACCGTGGCCGCCGACATCTGCCAGGTGCTGGATAAGGCCCTGGCCGCGTACAATACCATGCGTGCCATGGAGGGCCGCCGCCTGGCCGAGGATATCGCCGGACGTCTGGTGACCATCGAGACCGCCGTTGGCCGGGTGGAGCAGCAGTCTCCCCAGACCGTGGCTGCCTATCGGGAGCGTCTGGAGAAGAAAATGCGGGAGGTGCTGGCCTCCACCACCATGGACGAGGGACGTATCCTTACCGAGGCGGCTATCTTTGCCGACAAGGTGGCTGTAGACGAGGAGACCGTCCGCCTGCGCAGCCATGTAGCCCAGCTCCGTTCTATGCTGGAGGCTCAGCGCCCTACCGGCAAGGATATGGACTTCCTGATGCAGGAATTCAATCGCGAGTGCAACACCATCGGCTCCAAGTGCAACGACCTGGCCGTGACCCAGGACGTGGTGGCCATGAAGGCTGAGGTGGAAAAGATCCGCGAACAGGTCCAGAACATCGAGTAAAGGAGGAACCGCTGTGCAGCTGGTGAATATCGGCTTCGGCAATCTGGTGTCCGTGGGACGGCTCATCGCCGTGGTGAGTCCGGATTCCGCGCCTATCAAGCGGCTGATCCAGGAGTCCCGGGACCGGGGTATGCTCATTGACGCCACCTACGGGCGTAAGACGGCGGCGGTGCTGGTGATGGACAGCGACCATGTGGTGCTTTCCGCCCTGCCGGCGGAGAAGCTGGGCCCCCGTCTGGGGCTGTCGGCGGAGGATTTCATGCAGGAGGAGATCTGACTTTGGAAAAGCAAGGCAAAATTTTTATTCTTTCCGGCCCGTCCGGGTCCGGAAAGGGTACGGTGCTCAAAAGCGCTATGAAGAACCACCCGGACATGTTCCTGTCTGTTTCCGCTACTACCCGGCCTCCCCGCACCGGCGAGGTGGACGGCGTACACTATCACTTCATCAGTGACGACGCGTTTTTGCAGATGGTGGAGCGGGACGAGCTGCTGGAGCATGCGGGTTATGCCGGGAATTTTTACGGCACACCCCGGATCCCCGTGGATGAGGCCCTGGCTCAGGGCCGGGATGTAATGCTGGAGATCGACGTGCAGGGTGCGCAGCAGATCTATGCCAAGCGGCCTGACGCCGTGCGTATTTTCCTGGCTCCTCCGTCCTGGACGGAGCTGGAGCACCGCCTGGTGGGCCGGGGCACCGACTCCGCTGAGAAAATACAGCAGCGTCTGCGCCGGGCCCGGGACGAAATGGCCCTGGCTGCGGATTATGATTACTTCATCATCAACGACGACGTGGAGCGCGCCGCCGCCGAGCTCAACGACATCTTTCGGGTGGAGCATTTCAAGCCCACCGAGCGGATGCATTTGGTCAAGGATTAACAATTTTTCTCAAAAGGAAGGTAATGCTATTATGATGCTCTATCCCGCTATGAACAAGCTGACTCAGTACATTCCCAATCGCTACATGATGGTGAACGTGGTGGCCCGCCGGGCCCGCCAGATCGCCATCGAGGCCCAGCGCCACGAGGAGCACCTGGACGAGAAGCCCGTGACCCTGGCCATCAATGAGGTGGCTGAGGGCCGCTTCGACGCCAAGTCCATTGACACCGCCATCTCCGACGAGGCGTGATCTGACAGGAGGAATCGCCATGCCGCAGATCGCAAAGGTGGCTGTGGCGGCGGCAACCTACGCCATCGACAAGCCCTATGACTACCTGGTTCCCCAGGGTGCGGACATGGCCGTTGGCATGCGGGTGCTGGTGCCCTTTGGCCGCGGCAACCGCGTCAGCGAGGGGGTCGTATTGACCCTGGGGCAGGGGGTGCCGGAAAAACCTATCAAGCCCATCCGGTCTTTAGTGGACCGGGAGCCCGTTATCACAGAGCGGGAAATCCGCCTGGCTCTGTGGATGCGGGAGCGGTATTTCTGCACGTTTTACGACGCCATCCGCACCATCCTGCCCGCTGCGGTGTGGTATAGCTACCGCGAGATGTGGTCCCTGACCGGGGAATCCCTGCCGGAGGACCTTTCAGAGCGGGAGACGGCGGCCTGCCGCCTGCTGCAGGACGGCCCCATGGAACGGGACGACCTGTGCGCCGCTCTGGGTGAGACCGGAAGCCGGGTGCTGGCGGGACTCAAAAAGCGGGGCATCCTGCAAATGGAGCCCCAGGGCACCCGAAAGGTCCAGGATAAGGTGGTGCAGATCGCGGCTTTGTCGCTGACTCCCCAGGAGGCCCTGCGTCAGATGGAGCGAAAAAAGAAGTCCGCCGCCCGGCAGTATGACGCGGTTGCCTTTCTGGCCAAATACGGCGACGCCCCGGTGCAGGAGCTTTGCTACTACACCGGCGTGTCCCGGCAGGGCGTCCGCAGTCTGGAGAGGGCGGGGCTTCTGTCCCTGCGCGGCCAGGAGGAGTATCGCATCACCCGGCAGGACTATGCCGCAGCGGCGGAGGAGATCCGCCTGAATGACGAGCAGCAGCGGGCCTATGAGGCTGTGCTGGCTCAGACCCGCAGCGGCTGCCCCGGTGTGACGCTTTTGCAGGGGGTCACCGGCAGCGGCAAGACCCTGGTGTATATCCGGCTGGCCCAGACATTGCTGGCGGAGGGCCGTTCCGTGATGATCCTGGTGCCGGAGATTGCCCTGACGCCCCAGATGATGGCGCGGTTTTCCGCCTATTTCGGGGATGAGGTGGCGCTGCTGCACAGCGGCCTGCGCCTGACGGAGCGGTACGACCAGTGGAAGCGCATCCGCCGGGGAGAGGCACATATTGTGCTGGGTACCCGATCGGCGGTGTTCGCGCCGCTGGAGAACCTGGGCCTCATCATTCTGGATGAGGAGCAGGAGAGCTCCTATGAATCCGAAAATCCTCCCTGCTATCATGCAAGGGACATCGCCAAATACCGCTGCTTCCGGGAAAATGCCCGGCTGCTGCTGGGTTCGGCCACCCCTACGGTGGAAACGGCATACCTGGCCCGCCGGGGGGACTATCAGCTGGCGCTGCTGCGCCGGCGCTACAACGCGCACCGGATGCCCCGGGTGATCCTGGCGGATATGCGGCAGGAGCTGCGGGACGGCAACAACGGCTGCATCAGCCGGGAGCTGATGCAGGAGCTGGAGAAGAACCTGGAGGCCGGGGAGCAGAGTATTCTGTTTCTTAACCGCCGGGGCAGCAGCCGCCAGCTGCTGTGCCCCCAGTGCGGCTATGTGCCCCAGTGTCCCCGGTGCAGCGTGTATCTGACGTATCACTCCGCCAATGGGCGGATGATGTGCCATTACTGCGGTTATTCCGAAAAAAGCAGCGAGACCTGCCCCTCCTGCGGCGGTGCCATGAAGCACATCGGCGTCGGTACCCAGAGGGCGGAGGAGGAGCTGCGCACTCTGTTCCCCGGGACGGAGGTTCTCCGCATGGACGCGGACACCGTCAGCCAGGGGCATGAGAAGCTCCTCCGGGATTTCCAGGTGCGGCAGGTACCCATTCTCCTGGGCACCCAGATGGTGGCCAAGGGGCTGGACTTTGCCAATGTGACGCTGGTAGGCGTGCTGGCGGCGGATATGTCCCTGTATGTGGACCATTATCGGGCCTCGGAGCGGACCTTCAGCCTGCTGACCCAGGTGGTGGGCCGGGCCGGACGGGGGGACAAGCCAGGCCGGGCGGTGATCCAGACCTACACGCCCCAGAATGATGTGATCCTGGCGGCGGCAGACCAGGACTATGACCGGTTTTACGACGGCGAGATCCGCCTGCGGCAGCTGCGGCGGGACCCGCCCTTTGCCGACCAGTTCTTCATCACCGTCACCGGGCCGGAGGAGGGAACGGTGCGCCGGGCCGCCGCCGGATTGCGGGACGGTCTGCGAGCCGCCGCCGGACGGGACCCGTACCGGGACATGGCCCTGGATATTCTGGGCCCGGCCCCTGCGCCGGTGGTGAAGGTCAACAACCGCTACCGCTATCGGGTAACGGTGATCGGCCGCAACGATAAGATCCTGCGGGGCCTGTTGGCGGCGTTTATGAAGGAATTTGCCCGGCGGCCGGAGCACAAGGGGCTTCATATTTACACCGATTGCAATTTAATGGATTAAAAAGAGGTATATGACCATGGCATTGAGAAATATCGTGCTGCAGGGGGAGCCCTGCCTGACGAAGAAGTGCCGCCCGGTGACGGAGTTCAACGGTCGGCTCCACACGCTGCTGGATGACCTGAAGGACACGCTGCTGGATTCCGGCGGCGTAGGTCTGGCCGCGCCCCAGGTGGGCATTCTGCGCCGGGTGTGCGTGGTGATGAACGAGGATGACGAGATCATTGAACTGGTGAACCCCGAGATCATCGCCACCGACGGCGAACAGACCGGCCTGGAGGGCTGCCTCAGCATTCCCGGAAAGTATGGCGTGGTGACCCGTCCCTACACGGTGCGGGTCCGGGCTCAGGACCGGGACGGCGCATTTTTCGAGGTGGAGGATGAGGCATTGACGGCCCGCTGCTTCTGCCATGAGATCGAGCATCTGGACGGCCATCTGTTTGTGGAGCACACGGACCATCTGCTGACCGAGGAGGAGCTGGAGGAGTACATCCGCCGGCAGGAAGAGGGAGACGACGAGGAGTGAGAATCCTGTTTATGGGCACACCGGAATTCGCGGTGGCGTCCCTGAAGCGGTTGGTGGAGGACGGACACGAGATCTGCGGCGTGTTCACCCAGCCGGACCGACCCAAAAACCGGGGGCATAAGCTGGCCTTTTCACCGGTGAAGGAATATGCCCTGTCCCAGGGGCTCACCGTGTATCAGCCCACGAAAATGCGGGATGGCACGGCTCTGGCCCTGGTGCGGGAGCTGCACCCGGAGCTGATCGTGGTGGCGGCCTATGGCCGCATCCTGCCGGAGGATATTCTGAATACCCCGCCCTATGGCTCCATCAACGTCCACTCCTCCCTGCTGCCCAAATACCGGGGAGCGGCCCCCATCAACTGGGCCATCCTCAACGGGGAGCGGGAGACCGGCGTCACCATCATGTATATGGCCAAGGAGCTGGATGCCGGGGACATTCTGCATGTGCTGAAAACCGATATTGACCCCCAGGAGGACGCCCAGGCGCTGACGGCGCGGCTGGCGGAGCTGGGGGCCCAGGCGCTGTCCGAAACTGTGGAACAGCTGCGTGCCGGAACCGCTCACCGCACGGTTCAGGATCACAGCGCCTATACCTACGCCCCTATGCTCACCAAGGATATGGGCATGATCGACTGGACGAAGCCTGCTCAGCGCATTCATGACCAGGTCCGGGGCCTGATTCCCTGGCCCTGTGCGTCCACGGAGCTGGGTGGGGCTACGGTGAAGATATTCCGCACGGAGGTAGGCTGCGAGACTGCCAAGGCTTCCGGCACCGTGGTGTCTGCCGGGAAGGCGGGCATCGACGTGGCCTGCGGCGACGGGCGGCTGCTGCGTATTCTGGAGCTTCAGCCCCAGGGCGGCCGCCGGATGGCGGCGGCGGACTATCTGCGGGGCCATCCCCTGCAGGTGGAGGCATGACGCCCCGGGAGAAGTGCGGCGCCCGGGATGTAGCCCTGGACGCGCTGATGCAGGTGGATAAGGCCAACGCCTGGTCCGACGGGGCCTTGCGGCGGCTCATTGCCCAGAACGGGCTGGACAGCCGGGACGCTGCCTTTGCCACCCGCCTGTGCTACGGCGTTATGCAGAACCGCATGCTGCTGGACTACTACATCGGCTGCTGGTGCGCCCAGAAGCCGGAGCGGCTGGAGCCGGTGATCCGGGGCATCCTGCGCATCGGCGGCTACCAGATCCTGTTTATGGATAAGGTACCCCACCGGGCTGCCGTCAACGAGGCGGTGGAGATGACCCGCCGCCGGGGACGGCCCAAGGCCGCCGGTATGGTCAACGCTGTGCTGCGGCGGTTCGTGGAGCATTGGATGAATATGCCGGACCTGCCGAAAGGGTCCACGGCGGACTATCTCTCCCTGCGGTACAGCCATCCCAAGTGGCTGGTGCTGCGGCTGTTGGACCTGGTGGGGCCGGATGAGACCCAGGCATTTCTGCGGCTGGATAACGACACCGTGCCCACCTGTATCCAGGTGAATCCTTTGAGGACCACCGCAGAGGAGCTGGAGCGGGAGCTTCGGGGCGCGGGCGTCGCGGTGCAGCCTCACCCGTGGCTGGAGGGCTGCCTGGAGATCACCGGCACCGGTGATCTGCGGAGCATGCCCGCCTTCCGGGAGGGACGGTTCCTGGTCCAGGATGCGGCCGCCCGTCTGGCCGCCATGGCGGCGGCAGCGGCCCCGGGGGACCGGGTGCTGGACGTGTGTGCCGCACCGGGGGGGAAATCCTTCGCTATGGCCATGGACATGGGCGACCGGGGACAGATCCTGTCCTGCGATGTCCATCCCTATAAGGTGAAGCTCATCGAAAGCGGCGCAAAGCGCCTGGGCCTTACCTGTATCCGCACGACCACCGCCGACGCCCGGGAGAATCACGCCGCCTGGCGGCAGCAAGCCGATGTGGTCATGGCCGATGTGCCCTGCTCGGGGCTGGGTATCATCCGGAAAAAGCCGGACATCCGCTACAAAAGTCCCAAGGAGCTGGCCCAGCTGCCTTTGATCCAGCGGGCCATCCTGGAAAACGCCGCCAGCTATGTGCGCCCCGGCGGCACGCTGGTGTACTCCACCTGCACGGTGCTGCCTGAGGAGAATGAGGACGTCACCGGGGATTTCCTGGACCAGCACCCGGAGTTTGAGCCGGTGCGGACAGTGTTTCCTTTGCCGGTGGGGCCTTGCCCGGGTCAGGTGACCCTGTGGCCTCAGCGCCACGGAACCGACGGGTTTTATATCTGCCGGATGCGCAGAAAGGACTGAGCAAATTGACGGACATGCGATGCATGACGGAGGAGGAGATCACCCGGGTCCTGCGGGATATGGGACAGCCCGCCTTCCGGGGCAAGCAGGTGTTCACCTGGCTGCACCGGGGGGTGCGCTCCTTCGACGAAATGAGCAACCTATCCAAATCCCTGCGCCAGCAGCTGGCACAGGACTACACCATTTCCGTGCCCACCGTGGCCCGAAAGCAGGAATCCCGGCTGGACGGCACCATAAAATACCTGTGGGAGCTGCCGGACGGCAACTGTATCGAGACGGTGCTGATGCAGTATCACCATGGAAACACAGTGTGCATCTCCTCACAGGTGGGCTGCCGCATGGGCTGTGCCTTCTGCGCCAGCACCGTCGCCGGAAAGGTCCGGGACCTGACCGCCGGAGAGATGCTGGACCAGGTGCTGTTTACCCAGTTGGACTCTGGCCGGGAGATCTCCAATATCGTGCTGATGGGTATTGGAGAGCCCCTGGATAACCGGGAAAACGTTCTGCGGTTCCTGCGCCTGGTAAACCATCCCGACGGGCTGAACATCGGCATGCGGCACATCAGTCTCTCCACCTGCGGCGTGGTGCCGGGTATCGACGCCCTGGCGGAGGAGGATCTGCAGCTGACGCTGTCGGTGTCCCTCCATGCACCGGACAGCGAAACACGCTCCCGGATCATGCCTGTGAACCGGGCCTGGGATGTGGAGGAGCTGTTTGCCGCCTGTCACCGGTATTTTCGCCGGACAGGACGGCGCATATCCTTTGAATATGCCATGATCGACGGGGTCAACGACCACGACTGGCAGGCAGACCTGATTGCCAAGCGCATCGCCGGCATGCCGGGTCATGTGAATCTGATCCCGCTTAACGACGTGGTGGAAAGTCCCTTCAAGCCCAGCCGCCGTGTGGCCGCGTTTCAGAAGCGGTTGGAGTCACATGGCATCACCGCCACGGTGCGGCGGAGTCTGGGCGGGGACATCGACGCCTCCTGCGGCCAGCTGCGCCGCCGCGCTATGGAGGAAAGAAAGGGGGGTGATTCCGCGTGAAGCATTGGAAGATCACCGATCCCGGCCTGGTGCGCCGGGAAAATCAGGATGCCTTTGGTTTTGCCCAGCTGTCCGGCGGCTATATCGTGGCTGTGGTGTGCGACGGCATGGGCGGTGTGGCCGGGGGCAGCATCGCCAGCAGCGTAGCGGTGGAGACGTATATCCGCACCCTGTCCGACTCCGACCACCCGGACCAGGCGGTGCGTGCCGCCGTAATGGCAGCCAACAGCGCTATCCGACAACGGGCTGCCGGACATCCGGAGCTGAGAAGCATGGGCACTACGCTGGTATCTGCCCTGGTCAAGGGAGATCGGGTACTCATCAGCAATGTGGGCGACAGCCGGGCCTATCTGGCCGGAGCTCAGGGCCTGCGGCAGATCAGCCGGGACCATTCCCTGGTAGAGGACATGGTGGAAAAGGGTGACCTGACTCCCGGCCAAGCCCGCAGCCATCCCCGCCGCAATCTCATTACCCGGGCTCTGGGCCCGGACCCCGCTGTGGAGGCAGACGACTTTGCCATACAGTGGAAGGCGGGGGATTTTCTGCTGCTGTGCTCCGACGGACTGGTGAATACGGTCACGGACCAGGAGATCATGTTTGAAATTTTGCATAACGGACAGCCGGAGGACTGCTTGCAGCGGCTGATGGCCATTTCCAAGCAGCGGGGCGCGCCGGACAATGTGACGGCTATCCTGCTGATGAACGACTGAAGGAGGAATTGACGATATGGATCCTTACATTGGGAAAATGCTGGATAATCGCTATGAGATACTGGAGCTGATCGGCAGGGGAGGCATGGCCAACGTCTATAAGGCCAAGTGCCACCGGCTGGACCGGCTGGTAGCGGTAAAGATCCTGCACAGTGACCTGGCCCAGAACGCCGATTTCCGCCGCCGGTTCATGGATGAGTCCCGGGCTGTGGCTCAGCTGTCCCACCCCAACATCGTGTCGGTGTACGACGTGTCGTGCAGTGATGACATCGATTACATCGTTATGGAGCTCATCGACGGCGTGACGCTGAAGCAGTATATGGAGCGCCGGGGCCAGATGGACTGGCGGGAAGCGCTGCACTTTATCACCCAGATCATGCGCGGCCTCAGCCATGCCCACAGCCGCGGCGTGATCCACCGGGACATCAAGCCCCAGAACATCATGATCCTGCGGGATGGAAGCGTCCGAGTGGCCGATTTCGGCATCGCATGTCTGGCAGACCAGGGGCAGACCCTGACCCAGGAGACCCTGGGCTCCGTGCATTACATTTCTCCCGAACAGGCCCGCGGCGACCGGGTGGACGCTCGCTCGGACATTTATTCCGCTGGTGTGGTGCTGTACGAGATGCTCACCGGCAAACTGCCCTTCCAGGGTGACTCCGCCGTGTCCGTGGCTATCCAGCATCTGAGCGCTGTTCCCAAGGCCCCCAGGGAGCTGAATCCGGATATCCCCGAGGCTCTGGAGCTGATCTGCATGAAGGCCATGTGCCCGGACATCTCCAAGCGTTATCAGACCGCTGACGCCATGCTGGACGATCTGGAGAAGTTCCGCAAGGACCCTGCCGTGGATATGGACTATATCCGGGAGGATCTGAAGGCCGCCGTGGTGTGCCAGGAGCCCACCCAGCCTCTGCCCACCAACCAGGTGGCAGCGGTGAGCAAGGCCAACAGCACCGTGGCCCAGGATGAGGAGGAGAAAAAGCAAAGCCGCAAGGTGGTGGGCCTGGTCATCGGCGGGTTTGCCCTGGCGTTGGTGCTGATTTTTGTGGTGTTCAAGCTGGTGGCCGGCGGCTTCAACGCAGGCAATGGCACCGCCTCTCACCAGGTGCCGGACCTTTTGGGCAAGACCCTGGAGGAAGCCGAGGCCATGCCGGAGATTAAGGATATTTTCCGCATCGAGGTGGTGGGCACCAAGCCCAGCGACAAATACGAGCCCGGCCAGATCGTGGAGCAGGACCCTGCCGGCGGCCGCAGCCGCAAGAACAATCTGGTCATCAAGGTCTACCTCTGCGCGGAGGAGGATGGAACGCTGATGCCCAACGTAGTGGGCAGTGAGTTCCTGCAGGCCAAGACAGAGCTGAACAAACTGCACCTGGATCTGGATATCCAGCGGGCGGATGCCTATTCCCCCGACGTTCCCGAGGGACAGGTGATGGAGAGCTCTCCTGCCTCCGGTGAGCAGCTGAAGAAGGGTGACACGGTTGTGCTGACCGTCAGTAAGGGGCCGGAAACCAAGCCTCTGACCGTTCCCAGCTTTGTCACTATGACCATCGACGACGCGGCCGCCCAGGCCGAGGCCATGGGACTCAAGGTGGGTGAGCATCAGTATGAGTACAGCGACAAGCCCGAGGGCACTGTCATTGCTCAGAGCATCGAGCAGGGCACCGAGGTGCAGTCCGGCACAGAGATCGTGTTCACTGTCAGCAAGGGCAGCAGCTCCGCTGAGCGGGTGGTGGTGTTTGACATTCCCGACCAGTACCGCAGCGACAGCAATCTGAAAATCGAGGTCATGCAGGACGGCAGCATCATCCACTCCACCTATGTGGATGGCTCCACCACCTCCTTCACCTATACCTTCCGCGGCAGCCAGGGATCTACTTCCACTATCAAGCTGTATATCAACGGCACCGAGGCCGTGAGCCAGGAGATCACGTTTTGATCAAAGGACGCATTGAAAAGGCCCTCAGCGGGTTCTACTATGTCAACACCGGAACGGAGACGCTTCAGTGCCGGGCCCGGGGAAGGTTTCGCCGGGAGGGGCTGTCCCCCTTGGTGGGAGACTGGGTCCAGGTGCGGGAGCTGGGCGGCGGCGAGGGCTTTGTGGAGGCTATCGAGCCCCGGCGCAATGCCTTCGACCGCCCTGCCGCAGCCAACATCGACCAATTGGTCATCATTGCCTCTGCTGCTCTGCCGGTGACGGACCCGTATCTCATCGACCGCATCAGTGCCATCGCCGTCCTGAAGGGCTGCCAGGTGCTGCTGTGCCTGAATAAGTGTGACCTGGACCCGGCTGAGGAGTTGTACGGCATTTATCAGGGCTCCGCTATCCGGGTGCTGCGAGTCAGTGCCGCCACCGGCCAGGGGATAGAGGAGCTGCGGCAGGAGCTGGCGGGAAAGCTCAGCGCCTTTACCGGCAACTCCGGTGTGGGCAAGTCCAGTATCCTCAACGCACTGGCCCCGCGTTTTTCTCTGGCCGTTGGAGAGGTCAGCAAGGCCCTGGGACGGGGGCGCCATACCACCCGCCATGTGGAGCTGTTTTCTCTGGGACAGGATACCTATGTCATCGACACACCGGGTTTCGCGTCCTTTGACACAGAGGAGCTGGACCTGGAGCTGAAGGAGCACCTGCCGGAGACATTCCCGGAATTTGCCCCTTACACCGGCAGCTGCCGGTTTGTAGGGTGCAGCCACACCAAAGAGAAGGGCTGTGCCGTGCTGGAGGCCGTCCGGCAGGGGAAGGTCCCCCGCAGCCGCCATGCCAGCTACCTGCGGCTGTATAACGAGCTGAAGGACCTGAAGGCGTGGGATAGGAAATAATGAATTGCTTCCGGACAGACGGAAAAAGGCAGGAGCGATGGCTCCTGCCTTTTTCCGAAAAACTTCATCACGCTACCTTGTGCGAAGTGCGGCAAAAGAAAGAACTTGCTGCCTGGAAAATTGTTTTGGTTGCACAATGGAATGAAATATGGTATACTGGCAAAACACGGAAGGGGGAGTGTTTCATGAGAAAGCTGACGGCGCTGCTGCTGGCGCTGATAACATCCCTGTCTCTGGCTGCATGCAGCTTCGTAGCGCTGCCCATGGATCCGGAGCAGCCCACAAACCAGAAGCAGGAGCAGCTGGCGGAGGACGGCACATACACCACCAAAGAGGATGTAGCACGGTATATCCACTTATACGGACATCTGCCGGACAACTTCATTACAAAAAAAGAGGCCCAGCAGCTGGGCTGGACCGGTGGCTCTCTGGAGCCGTATGCACCGGGCTGCTGCATCGGCGGCAGCCGGTTCGGAAACTATGAGGGCCTGCTGCCGGAGGCAGACGGCCGGACCTGGACCGAGTGTGACATCAACACCCTGGGTGCCAAGTCCCGGGGACCGGAGCGGATCGTCTTTTCCAACGATGGGCTGATTTATTACACCGGCGACCACTACCAGACCTTTGAACTGCTGTATGGAGGAGAATGAACATGCAGGTATTTTTGAACGGAAACGACATTACCAACCGCGAGCAGCTGCATGACGCCCTGTCGGAGGCCCTGGAGCTGCCGGAGTGGTACGGCCGCAGTCTGGACGCTCTGTACGATTGTCTGACGGATCTGTCCGTGCCCACGACCATCCATGTGGAGCATTGGCCCCAGGAGGATTATTTGCAGCGGGCGCTGACGGTAATTCAGGACGCGGCGGAGGAAAACGAGCTGATTCAGGTGCGGCTGGAGGACTGAACCAGCTTGTGCCGAGTGTACCACAGGGAACCCAGGAGCAGCACCAGGTTCAGCGCCAGCATGGCCCAGAATACCGGAGATTTGAAATCCAGGTTATTGCCCAGAATGCACAGACACACCATACCCGGCGCGATAGACAGCCACGAGGCAGACAGATAAGTCCAGAAGTTCAGCCGCATCATGCCGAACAGCACGCCCAGCAGCTCCATGTTCAGCCCCAGCATGTGGATGGTGAAGCAGAAGACAAAGCCATACTGCTGAGTGGCGGTGAAGTATTTGTTCAGCTTGGGATGCCTGCTCAGCAGGCCCTCCAGGCTGTCGGTGCGGGTGGACCGCCCCATCCAATAGGAAATGGACAGACACAGCGCTGTGCCCACGCCGCTGATGGCCAAGGCTGCCGGCAGCGGCAGGATCAAAGACACCACGACCACCAGGGCGTTGTATACCACCACGCCGGAGAAGCCCTTTGCTATGAACAGCGCCAGGATCACCAGCACGGCCAGCACCGGACGATGCTCCACCAACTGTGGCACGGTATTCAGATCGATGACGCCGGTCAGCAGCAGAGCGCCGAAGCCTGCCGCACACAGCAGCATCATCAGGATCGGCAGATAGTCCCGCAGGGTCTTTTTCATGGATGGCACAGCCTCCTTGAGCCAAATATAGAAGAATATATACCATAAATTTGTGAATAAATCAAGTATCAGACCAGATTTTGAACAAATTCTGAAGTTCAAGAAAAGGAATGGTTGACATTTTTCCGGAAATGGTGTAGAATGCCCACATATTGAGAACGGCTGAGATGGGAAGCAGTAGGCGGTATGCGGATGCCGAGAGAGGGAGCGGTTGGTGCAAGCTCCCGTGATGCGCCGCCCAAGTCGTCCCGGAGCCTTGGGCTGAACTGACAGTAGGCTGCAACGGTGGGTCCTCCGTTATCGGGACAGGGCGTATTTGCGCCCATGAGTGCGGGATTTCCCGAATACAGGTGGTACCACGGACTTTTTATGGTTCGCCCTGTTTTGCTGTGGCAAAACGGAGCGGGCCTTTTCGTTTTGCCAAATACTCAAATAAGGAGAATGACTATGCGCAAAGAATTACCCAAGGTGTACGATCCTCGGCAGGTGGAGCCCCGGATCTACCAGATGTGGATGGACGGCGGCTGCTTCAGTGCGGAGCCGAACCCGGACAAAAAGCCTTTTTCCATCGTGATGCCGCCCCCCAACGTCACGGGACAGCTGCACATGGGCCACGCCATGGATGCCACGCTGCAGGATATTCTTATTCGCTTCAAGCGGATGCAGGGATATGAGGCCCTGTGGCTGCCCGGTACGGACCACGCCGGAATCGCCACCCAGATCAAGGTGGAGGATAATCTGCGTCAGGAGGGCCTGACCCGCTATGACCTGGGCCGGGAGAAGTTCCTGGAGCGCGTATGGGCCTGGAAGGAAAAGTACGGCAACCGCATTGTAGAGCAGCAGAAGAAGATGGGTTCCTCCTGTGACTGGGACCGCTCTCGCTTTACTATGGACGAGGGTTGCTCCCGTGCCGTCCGGGAGACGTTCTGCGAACTGTATGACAAGGGGCTCATTTACAAGGGCAGCCGCATCATCAACTGGTGCCCCCACTGCCTGACGGCGTTATCCGACGCCGAGGTGGAGTATACCGATAAGCCTGGCCACCTGTGGTATATCCGTTACCCCCTGGCGGACGGCAGCGGCGACATCGTGGTAGCCACCACCCGTCCGGAAACCATGATGGGCGATACCGGTGTGGCTGTGAACCCGGAGGACGAGAAGTTCAAGCATCTGATCGGCAAGACCTGCATCCTGCCCATTATGAACCGCGAGATTCCCATTGTGGGCGATGAATACTGCGAGATCGGCTTTGGTACTGGCGCGGTGAAGATGACTCCCGCCCACGACCCCAACGACTTCGAGGTGGGTCTGCGCCATAATCTGGAGGTCATCCGTGTCATCGCTGACGACGGCACCATCAACGAAAACGGCGGCAAGTACAACGGCATGGACCGCTACGAGTGCCGCAAGGCCATCGTCAAGGACCTGGAGGAGCAGGGTTACCTGGTCAAGACCGAGGATTATTCCCACAATGTGGGCACCTGCTACCGCTGCCACAACGATGTGGAGCCGCTGATCTCCGCTCAGTGGTTTGTGAAGATGGCGCCCCTGGCCAAGGAGGCCATCCGCGTGGTGCAGGACGGCACGGTCAAGTTTGTCCCCGAGCGTTTTACCAAGACGTATATCAACTGGATGGAGAATGTCCACGATTGGTGCATTTCCCGCCAGCTGTGGTGGGGCCACCAGATCCCCGCCTGGACCTGCGATGACTGCGGCCATATCAACGTCAGCCGTCAGGACCCCACCCAGTGTGAAAAGTGCGGCAGCACGCATCTGACCCGGGAGGAGGATGTGCTGGACACCTGGTTCAGCTCCGCTCTGTGGCCCTTCTCCACCCTGGGCTGGCCCGACAAAGACGCCAAAGACCTGCAATACTGGTATCCCACCTCTGTGCTGGTCACCGGCTATGATATCATCTTCTTCTGGGTGGCCCGCATGATCTTTTCCGGCATGGAGCAGATGAAGAAGGAACCGTTTAAGACCGTGCTGATCCACGGCCTGGTTCGGGACGACAAGGGCCGCAAAATGTCCAAGTCTCTGGGCAACGGCATCGACCCCCTGGAGATGGCAGACAAGTTCGGCGCCGACGCTCTGCGCTTCAACCTGATCACTGGCAACAGCCCCGGCAATGATATGCGCTTCTTCGTGGAAAAGTGCGAGGCAATGCGCAACTTTGCCAATAAAATCTGGAATGCGTCTCGCTATGTGATGATGAATCTGACCATCGAGCGGGTGGAGCTGCCGGAGAAGCTGGAGCTGGAGGACAAGTGGGTCCTCAGCAAGCTGAACACGCTGATCCGCGAGGTTACCGACAACATGGAGGCCTATGAGTTGGGTGTGGCCTCCGCCAAGATCTATGACTTTATCTGGGACACCTACTGCGACTGGTATATCGAGCTGACCAAGACCCGCCTGTACGGCGAGGATGAGGAGGCCAAGCTGGCCGCCCAGAACGTGCTGTGCTATGTGCTGCTGCGGGTGCTGGAGCTGCTGCACCCCTTCATGCCCTTCATCACCGAGGAGATCTGGCAGGCGCTGCCTCATGAGGGCGACTACCTGATTCGTGCTCAGTGGCCCACTTATCGTCAGGAGTTTGACTTTGCTGCGGAGGAACGGGCCATGGAGGCAGTAAAGGACGCCATTTCCGCTGTCCGTGCCCGTCGGGCTGAGATGAACGTGCCTCCGTCTCGGAAGGCAAAGATCATCATTACCAGCCAGACCCCCGAGATTTATGTCGGCGGCCGTGACTTCATCACCCGTCTGGCCTACGCCAGCGAGGTGGAGGTGGGAACCCAGGCTCCCCAGGACCTCAACGGCATGGTGACGGTGTCCACCCACGATGCCACCATGTATCTGCCTCTGGCGGAGTTGGTGGACATTGAGAAGGAGCTGGAGCGCATCGGCAAGGAGATCACCAAGGCCAGGGGAAATCTGGAGCGCATTGAAAAGAAGCTCCAGAACGAGAGCTTTGTATCCAAGGCTCCGGAGGCGGTGGTCAATGCCGAGCGCGAAAAGGCCGACAAGGCCCGTGCCCTCATTGTCAAGCTGGAGGAATCCGCCCAGGCAATGCGCGGCTGATTTTTCACTCCCGGCGGCTTCCGACAGAAAATAGACGCCATATATGATAAAATCACCGCAGATCATTTGATCTGCGGTGATTTTTTCTGCAAGGCTCCGAGGGTCATGGTGCCTGCGGGGAATAGCGATTAGATTCGGAAAGATATTGGACAAACCGGATTGTCTTAATCAGACGGATAAGGAGTGAGCATGTATGGAAATCGTGACCAGGCGGGAGGAACGATGCCTGGAAATCATCCTGAAAGGGGAACTAGACCACCACGGAGCCCATGAGATCGCGGGTCAACTGGAGCGGTCCATCGAGTCGGCACTGCCGCTGCGGCTGGTGCTGGATTGGTCTGGGGTGACCTTTATGGATAGCTCCGGCATTGCCGTGGTCATGCGGGCAAGGCAGCGCATGCGGGAGCTGGGCGGCTGCATAGTCCTGCGGAATGCAGGGCCCCAGCCGAGAAAGGTGCTGGAAGCAGCAGGGCTGGACAGATTTGTGACCTTGGAATAAGAAGGAGGGGGGTACATAATGAAAGTGGAAAATTATGTGACGCTGGAGTTTCTCAGCCGCAGCACCAATGAGGCCTTTGCCCGGACTGCCGCGGCAGCCTTTGCCGCGCAGCTGGATCCTACGCTGGACGAGGTGGGGGATATCAGAACCGCCGTCAGCGAGGCGGTGACCAACGCCATCGTTCACGCCTATCCGGATAAGCTGGGGAAAATTGTCATGAAGCTGCGCATTCTGGAGGGCGGCATATTGGAACTGACCGTGCGGGATTGGGGCCGGGGCATCGACAATGTGCAGCAGGCTCGGCAGCCGCTTTTTACCACCGGCGGCGAGGAACGCAGCGGCATGGGCTTTACCATCATGGAGAGCTTCATGGACAAGCTGACGGTGAAGTCCACTCCCGGAAAGGGAACCGTGGTGTCTATGCGCAAGCGTATTGTACCGCGGCTGTCTGGCCGTCGATGAGCAGCGGCGAGCTGTTTGCCCTGCTGGATCGGGCCCAGAATGGCGACGACGCAGCCTGCGAGCAGGTGCTGCAGGAGAATGCCGGGCTGATTTGGAGCATCGTCCGGCGATACTATGGCTGCGGGGTAGAGACGGATGATCTGTATCAGCTGGGATGCATTGGATTTATCAAAGCTGTAAAGGGGTTTAACCTCACATATGGAACGCAGTTTTCCACCTATGCCGTTCCGAAAATCGCTGGGGAGATACGGCGTTTTCTGCGGGACGACGGAGCCATTAAGGTAGGGCGCAGCATCCGCGAAAAGGGACAGGCCCTGTCCGCCGCCCGGGAGCGGCTGCGGTACCGGTTGGGCCGGGACCCGCGCCTGTCGGAGCTGTCGGAGGAGACGGGCCTGACACCGGAGGAAATTGCCAGTGTGGAGCTGGCCACCGGTGTGCCGGAATCCTTGCAGCAGGAAACGGCGGAAGGACTGACCCTGGAATCTACCTTGGGTACCGACAGCCCGGAGGAAAGCATGGTGGAGCGCATCGCCCTGCGGGAAGCCATCGACGCTTTGCCGGAACGGGAAAAGATGACCATTCTGCTGCGTTTTTTTAAGGGGCTGACTCAGGAGCAGACGGCCCGGATCCTGGGAGTATCCCAGGTGCAGGTATCGCGGCTGGAGCGCCGTGGGCTGGCAAATCTGCGGAAGCTGCTGGACGATTGAATTGCTCATAGTCCGTCGGCAGAAACTCTGTCATGGTCCCACGGTAGCGCTTGGGAAGAAATGTGTTCTGGCAACGAGGATTGATACGCTCCCGGATGGACACAGTGTTGAAAAATTCCTTCCACAAGGCACGGTATTGAAGTTCTTCCCGACTGGGCAGATCCAGCGTCAGATGGTCTACCGGAACAATGCGCCGCTGGCCCTTGGCGTACAGCAGCAGCTCGCCGTGGGTGCGGTCATACAGAAAAAAAGACTCTCCGGCCATGCGGCTGCAAAAGTGGCCAGCCAGCAGGGAAAGCACCCGGTTTTTGGGCTCGATTTCGCCGCCTAAAACGCCGTTGTAGTCTGAAAACCGTACGAAGCCACGGAGCTTTTCCAGCTCACCGCTTAGATGCCGCAGGGCACACGCAATGGGATAGTACACGTCGTCTGTCCTGCTGTGCATAAATCCTGGGCCCTGGTCATAGAGCTTACGGATGAAGGCATACAGATGGAGTTCCTTGTCCTCCATGCAGGTCAGCCACGCTCGGCGCAGAACCCGCAGCGCCGTTTTGGAAAGACGCTCCAGACTGGCATATACCCGCTGGCTGTGGTCCTGCCGGGTGATCACCACCCGCACGGGATACAGGGAAACACATTCCTCATCGCTGCAAAAGGCGATGGGGAATTCTTTATGGAAATAGCTGTCGAACACGCAGCACAGAAAGCCCTGAAAGCTTCCGTCGTATTGAAAAATCACATCTTCCATGGTCTTATCCCGCATCAAACAGCGACAGCTGCCGGCATTCCTCTGCCGGGAGCTGACCTCGTTCCATAGCCTCCAGCTGCCGGGAAAGGGTAGAGGCGGAGAAGTGCAGCCCCGTGCGCATGCGGCCGCCGCAGGTGATGAAAAACTGTGCGCGTTTCAGCACTACGCCCAGCTTAGGCAAGTCCTCCATCCGCAGGACGGCGTGCCGCCGGGCGGTGACAATGCGACGGGCGCTGATCGGGCCGATACCCGGCACCCGCAGCAGCGTTTCCGGCTCTGCCTTGCGAACCTCCACCGGGAACTGCTCCAGATGGCATAGGGCCCAGTGACACTTGGGATCCAGCAGGGGATTGAAGTCCGGATGGGCTTCATCCAGCAGCTCCTGGGCCCTGAAGCCGTAAAAGCGCAGAAGCCAGTCGGCTTGATACAGCCGGTGTTCCCGCAGCAGGGGCGGTTTGGTATCCAGAGACGGGAGCAGGGTGTTCTCCACTACCGGGACATAAGCGGAGTAGAACACGCGTTTGAGACGATACTTCTGATACAGAGACTCCGTCAGGTGCAGGATGTGCCGGTCCGTGTCCCGGGTGGCTCCCACGATGAGCTGGGTGCTCTGACCCGCCGGGGCAAAGACCGAAGCATGCTTGTACTTTACCAGCTCTGCTTTGCTCTGGGCAGCCTGGTCCCGAATCAGCGCCATGGGCCGCAGAATGGCCTGCTTGCTCTTATCCGGGGCCAGCGTTTGCAGCCCCTCCTGGGAGGGGAGCTCGATATTCACGCTGAGCCGGTCCGCCAGGAGGCCCAGCTGCTGCACCAGCTCCGGCGATGTGCCGGGGATAGCTTTGGCGTGGATATATCCGTTGAACCGGTATTCCTGCCGCAGCAGCCGGAGACATTCGATCATCTGTTCGGTTGTGTAGTCCGGGCTGCGAAGCACACCAGAGGAGAGGAACAGCCCCTCAATATAATTGCGCCGGTAAAATTCAATGGTCAGTTCCGCCAGCTCCCGGGGCGTAAAGGCGGCTCGCCGTGTGTCGTGAGAGCGGCGATTGACACAGTATTTGCAGTCGTACACGCAGCGATTGGTCATCAGAACCTTCAGCAGGGTGATACATCGCCCGTCGGCGGAAAAGCTGTGGCAGCAACCCGCTACAGAGGAGGTGGTGTTGCCGATCATACCCGGGCGGGAGCCCCGGCGAACGCCGCTGGAGGTGCAGGCTGCATCATATTTAGCCGCATCGGCCAGGATGGCCAGCTTATCCAGCAGTTCCATGGCCAATGTCCTCAGGCGGTGCGGCGGCGGGGATGGGGCTGGTCGATCCAGTCCGCCAGACGGACCACGCCCGCAGAAAACGCACCAGCGCCCAGCAGCATTATAATAAATCCAAAGGTCGTCATGGGTAAGCCCTCCAAAACATTTGTTCTATTCGCATTATAAGTCGAACGAACGTTCTTGTCAAGTAGAATCGAACAAAAATTCTACAAAATTCGACAGCTGGTTGACCGGCGGCGGATTTTGTATTAAAATGGAGAACGAGAAAACAAGACAGGGGAAGGAACATCATGAACGACTTGGAAAAACGCTTTGCTGCGGCCCGCCGACGGGCCATTGCCACAGATTATGCGCACCTGAATCCCCGGCAGCTGGAGGGTGTGCTGACGACAGAGGGGCCGCTGCTGCTGCTGGCGGGAGCCGGCTCCGGCAAGACCACGGTGCTGATCAACCGGGTAGCGAACCTCCTGCGCTATGGCCGGGGCAGTGACACGGAGGAGATACCGCTGCCCATTTCCCAGGATGAGGTGGAGTTTCTGGAGCAGTACGCTGCCGCCCCGGACCCGGAGCAGCGGCCGCTGATGCAGTATCTGTGCGCTGTGGAGCCTGCCCGGCCCTGGGAGGTACTGGCCATCACCTTCACCAACAAGGCCGCCAATGAACTGAAGGACCGGCTGGAGCGGATGCTGGGGGAGGAGGCCCGGGACGTCTGGGCCGCCACATTCCACTCTGCCTGCGTCCGGATTCTGCGTCGGGATATTGATAAGATCGGCTTTGACCGAAGCTTTACCATTTACGATACCGACGACAGCAAGCGGGTCATCAAGGATATTCTCAAGGAGATGGGACTGGAGGAAAAGACCTTCCCGGTGCGGGAGGTACTGTCTGTGATCTCCAATGCCAAGGACGCCATGATGATGCCCGAGGAGTTCAGCCAGCTGTGGGAGCAGCGGGGGGACTGGCGCCGGGTACGGATGGGCCGGGTCTATGCTGCCTATAACCGCCGTCTGCGGGACGCCAACGCCCTGGACTTTGACGACATCATCCTTCACACAGTGGAGCTGCTGCAATCGGACCGCCAGACCCTGGAGTACTACCGGAATAAGTTCCGCTATGTCCTTATCGACGAGTACCAGGATACCAACCACATGCAGTATATGCTGGCCAGCCTTCTGGCCGGAGGAAGGAAGAACATCTGCGTGGTGGGTGACGACGACCAGAGCATTTACCGTTTCCGGGGCGCCAACATCGAGAACATCCTCAGCTTTGAAAAGCAGTACGCCGGGGCCAGGACCATCCGTCTGGAGCAGAATTACCGCTCCACACAGAACATTCTGGATGCCGCCAACGCCGTGATCCGCCACAACGTGGGCCGAAAAGGCAAGACCCTGTGGACCGAGAATGGGGCGGGGGAGGTGGTCACCGTAAAGACCTGCTTCAACGAGGGAGACGAGGCCAACTATGTGGTGGGGCAGATCATGATGAACTATCGCCGGGGGATGAACTGGAAGGACAACGCCGTGCTGTACCGCATGAACGCCCAGTCCAACGCCCTGGAGTATGCCTTCAAGCGCAACGGCGTGCCCTATAAGATTATCGGAGGCACAAAGTTCTTTGACCGGGCCGAGGTCAAGGATATGCTGGCATATCTGTGCGTCATCAACAACCCTGCCGACGATCTGCGGCTGCGCCGCATCGTCAATGTTCCCGCCCGGAAGATCGGCGCGGCTACCATGGACAAGGCCCAGGCCATCGCCACGGAGGGGGGCCTGACGCTGATGGAGGTCCTGCGCCGGGCAGGGGACTATCCCCAACTGAAATCAGCTGCTGGCAAGTTAATCGGCTTTACAGCGATGATAGACGAAATGCGCCGCCAGTCGGATGAAATGGGCCTGGTGGAGTTTTATGATTATGTGTGCCGCCGCAGCGGCTATGTAGCCATGCTCCAGGAAAAGGAGGATGCGGAGAGCCGGGGCCGCCTGGAAAACGTAGAGGAGCTCAGCTCCAGTATCCAGGCGTTTCTGGAGAACGATCCCGAGGACCCCACCCTGTCGGGCTTTTTGGACGAGGTTGCTCTGTACACTGACCTGGACGGCCAGGAGGCCGGGGACAACTGCGTGACTCTGATGACCATGCACAGCGCCAAAGGCCTGGAGTTTCCCAGCGTATTCGTGGTGGGCATGGAGGACGGACTATTCCCGGGCAATCGCGCCATGGGTGAGCCGGAGGAAATGGAGGAGGAGCGGCGGCTGTGTTATGTGGCCATGACCCGGGCCAAGGAGAAGCTGACTCTGACCAATGCCCGTCAGCGGATGCTGTTTGGCCGCACTACCCCCTGCATGCCCTCCCGATTCCTGAAGGAGATCCCGGAGGAGAATATGGAGTGGCTGGGGAAGCCCGAGCCGCGTCCCGCATCCCGGTGGGACGACTTCGGCGATACGCCTCGCTATGCATCGCAGCCGGAGACCCGGACTATGCCTAAGCCGGAGTACCCGGTGCGTCCGACGGCGTCCTCCGCTCCGCTGCTGCAATTGCAGCCCGGCGACGGAGTCCGGCACAGCGCCTTTGGCCAGGGGATGGTACTCAGCGTGCGCCCCATGGGCGGAGATGCTCTGGTGGAGGTGGCCTTCGACCGGGTGGGCACCAAAAAGCTCATGCTGAAGGCCGCAGGTGCGCATTTGACAAAGCTGTAATGGAAAACCACTTTACATACTGAAACGAAAAGATCCGCCTCCGGCTTGTGACCGGAGACGGATTTTTCAGCGTATTTTTATTTTGCCAGAATCTTCTTCAGATGGGCGAAGCGAGGCAGGGAGTCCACCTTGGGCAGGTCCGGTTCACCCTGGATCAGGGGCAGCGCGTATTCCACAAACTGGTGGTTTACGCCGTTGCCTTCTTCGTTGATCCAGCTGCGGGGCAGCTTCTTCTCGGTGTTGGCAACCTCCATCAGGGGGATCAGCTTGGTCTTGCAGGCGTACTTGCCGTCCCGGACACCGCGCTCGAAGCCGATCATGCGGCCGTTGATGCCGTTGATGGCATTTTCCACGGCTGCTTTACCGGCCATATAGGATTCCTCAATATCCGTCTCGGAAGCCAGATGTGCGCCGCAGCGCTGCAGCAGGTTCAGCTCGATGCCGCGGACCTTGGCGCCGGTCTCCTCCTTGACCACCTGGGCCAGCATGGCAGCCAGGCCACCCAGCTGGGCGTGGCCGAAGCCGTCGGTAGCGGCCACCTTGGCCTCGGACACAAAGCCGCCGTCCTCATAGTGGATACCCTCGGACACAGCCACGATGCAGTAGCCCTTTTCGGCGTATACACGCTTGACATCCTCAATGAACTTGGGCATGCTGAAGTCCACCTCGGGCAGATAGATCAGATCGGGGCCTGCGCCGTATTCACTGGCCAGGGCAGCGGAAGCGGCCAGCCAGCCGGCATGGCGGCCCATGATCTCCATCACCACGATCATACCGGTGTCGTACACATGGGCGTCCAGGTTTACTTCCATCATGGAGGTGGCGATATACTTGGCGGCAGAGCCGAAGCCGGGGCAGTGGTCGGTGCCGAACAGATCGTTGTCGATGGTCTTGGGTACACCCATGACCCGGCACTCGTAGCCCACGGACTGCATGTACTGATTGATCTTATTGCAGGTATCCATGGAGTCGTTGCCGCCGTTATAGAAGAAGTAGCGGACGTTGTGCTTCTTGAACACCTCCAGGATGCGGCGATAATCGGTATCGTCCACCTCGGGGTCCGCAATCTTGTAGCGGCAGGAGCCCAGGGCGGAGGAGGGGGTGTACTTCAGCAGACGCAGTTCCTCGGGATCCTCCAGACCCATGTCGAACAGGCGGTCGCTGAGAACGCCCTTGATGCCGTGCTCCGCGCCCAGCACCTGAGTGATGACGCCGGATTTCAGGGCCGTGTCAATGACGCCGTAAGCGCTGGCGTTGATCACAGACGTAGGCCCACCGGACTGACCGATGATACAGGCACCCTTTAATTCTTTCATGATTGACTACCTCCCAGTAGATTTTTCTTGCCATGCGGAATATTTTATCACAGAGGATGGATAAAGTAAACCGTTGGGGCTTGCAAAAAGAAAAAAATGTGGTACAATACATATATACATCATATCCCAATCATTCCATACAAGTCAAGACCAATTTTTCAAAAGGAGCGATTTATTATGCCACTGGTTACTTCCAAGGAAATGTTCGAGAAGGCTTACAACGGCGGTTACGCCATCGGTGCCTTCAACGTCAACAACATGGAGATCATTCAGGGGATTACCGAGGCCGCCGCTGAGCTGAAGGCCCCCCTGATCCTGCAGGTGTCCAAGGGCGCGCGCGCCTATGCCAACCGCACCTATCTGAAGAAGCTGGTGGAGGCCGCCGTTATTGAGACGGGCCTGCCCATTGTGCTGCATCTGGACCACGGCGACAGCTTTGAGCTGTGCAAGTCCTGCATCGAGGACGGCTTCACCTCCGTGATGATCGACGCCTCCTCCAAGCCCTTCGCCGAGAACATTGCCCTGACCCGCCAGGTGGTGGAATATGCTCACGACCACGGCGTGGTGGTGGAGGCCGAGCTGGGTACCCTGGCCGGCATCGAGGATGAAGTCAACGTGTCCGCCGAGGATTCCTCCTATACCCGCCCCGAGGAGGTGGAGGAGTTTGTGTCCAAGACCGGCTGCGACTCTCTGGCCATCGCCATCGGCACCAGTCACGGCGCATACAAGTTCAAGCCCGGCACCAAGCCCCAGCTGCGCTTCGACGTGCTGGAGGAGGTCTCCCGCCGCCTGCCCGGCTTCCCCATCGTGCTGCACGGTGCTTCCTCCGTCATCCAGGCG
>ERZ506432.26-NODE-26-length-66791-cov-7.310537_pt1 | contig 66791 bp, 59 predicted proteins | sample MGYA00513663_ERZ506432 | MGnify/ENA metagenome assembly ERZ506432
CACTTCACGGCGAAACCGCCGCTGAAGAAATAGGTGTTCGTCCAATACCTGTTTGGTGGAGCTGAGGGGAGTCGAACCCCTGTCCGAAAGCGCTTTAACAGGACTTTCTCCGGGCGCAGTCAGGTTTCAACATTCCCTCCCCGCAAAGACACCGGACAGACTTTGCGGTTCAGTAGAGTCATGATGCGTGGGCGGGGCAACTCTTACCCGCCTCACGGACGCCACCTAAACGACGCCTTCCCCGGCCGGTGGCCTCTCCGGTTCAGACGGTCACTGCTTAAGCAGCGACGGCAACAGTGTTAGTGTTGTCAGTTAATTTTAAATTGCCCGTTTTATGGCGGTCAGGCGCCGCCGCCCGCTTATCCAGCCTCCACACCCCCGTCGAAACCGGTACAGCCCCGTATGGGACGGCGGGGAGGGGAAACCCCCCGCCGGTGTACATGCTGTGAAATGTGTTTTATCTCCGGAACGGATCGGCCAGCTTCTCCGGCTCCGGGTACGTCTCGCCGTGGGTATCCACCGTGACCTTAGCCATGACCTGATCCTTCTTAGGCTTGTTGGTCATCATGTTCCGGGGCTGGTTGACGATGCGATCCACCACATCCATGCCGTCCATCACGCAGCCGAAGGCGGCGTACTGCCCATCCAGATGGGGCGCGTCCTTGTGCATGATGAAGAACTGGCTGCCGGCGGAGTCCATGGCCTGCGCACGGGCCATGCTCAGTACGCCTCTGGTATGGCGCAGGTCGTTGCTGACGCCGTTGGCATCGAACTCGCCCTTGATGCAGTAGCCGGGGCCGCCCATGCCGTTTCCGTCGGGGCAGCCGCCCTGGATCATAAAGCCGGGGATGACGCGGTGGAAGATCAGGCCGTCATAGAACCCGGCGTTTGCCAGCGAAATAAAGTTGTACACGCTCTGAGGCGCGATGTCGGGATACAGCTCGCAGGTGATGATGCCGCCGTCCTGCATCTCGATGGTGACGATAGGATTATTTGCCATAACCGTTTCCTCTTTTCTGTCGTTGTGTCAGCCGCGGTTTTTCTCCCGCATGGCGCGTTCTATCTCCCGCTTGGCGTCCCGCTTCGCCACGGCGTCCCGCTTGTCGTAGGTCTTTTTGCCCTTGCACAGACCCACCTCCACCTTCACGCGGGAGTTCTTGAAGTAGACGGACAGCGGGATCAGGGCATAGCCGTCCTGCTTCTGCAGGTCGTGGAGCTTCCGGATCTCCCGCTTGTGCAGTAAAAGACGCTTGGGACGATCCGGGTCGCGGTTGAAGATGTTGCCCTGCTCGTAGGGCGAAATGTGCAGGCTGTATGCGTAGATCTCCCCGTCCTTGGCCACGCAGAAGGAGTCCTTCAGGTTCAGCGCGCCGTTGCGGATGGATTTGACCTCTGTGCCAAACAGCTCGATGCCTGCCTCGTAGCGGTCCTCCACGAAATAGTCATGATGGGCCTTACGGTTCTGTGCAGCGAGCTTGATGCCGGACTTTTCCATGGCGGACCTCCTTTCCGGATTTGGGAGGGATTATACCACATTTTACGCCGGGACGCAAGAGGGGCGTCAGCAGGTATTTTGCTGGTATTTTGCCGCTGGGTGTGCTATACTGCGAAAAAACGACGGAAGGAGCGTTCAGCATGGAGCTGACTGAAAAAACCATCGACAGCCGCGAGGTATTCAAGGGCCGCATCATCCGCGTGCGATTCGACACCGTGCGTCTCCCCAACGGCAAGGAGTGTACCCGCGAGGTGGTGGAGCACCCCGGCGGCGTGGCGATCCTCGCCATCGACAGCGAGGACCGCGTACTGCTGGTGCGCCAGTACCGCTATCCCTTCGAGCGTGTCCTGACGGAGATCCCCGCCGGCAAGCGCGAGCCGGGAGAGCCGCCGTTCATCACCGCCCAGCGGGAGCTGCAGGAGGAGGTGGGCGTCACCGCCGACACTTGGACGGAGCTGGGAACGCTCATCCCCTCGCCGGGCTGCTACGGTGAGACGCTGTACCTTTACATGGCGCAGGATCTCCACTTCGGGGCTACCCACCCGGATGAGGACGAGTTTCTGGAGCCGCTGCGCGTCCCGCTGGACGAGGCGGTGCGTCAGTGCATGGACGGCACGCTGACCGACGCCAAAACGGTGGCCGCCATCCTGAAGGGCAAAATTCTCCGGGAGTCGTAATGGAAAGGCCTTGTATTTCCGCACCGGATACGGTACACTGATAACAGGCGGCCCACCCGCCGGGGGAGGTAGAGAGATATGTCCATGAATACGAAGAAGAATATCGCCATCGTGCTGCTGGTGCTGTCCATGCTGCTGTGGGTGCTGCGGAAGCTCAATGTCCTGTACATACCGGGTCTGAGCATGATCCTTCTGGCGCTGAGTATGGCGCTGGTGGGCGTGATGATGTTCCAGCTCAAGCAGAAAAAGAAGCTGGCCGGTACGCTGATCGTGGCCTTCGGCCTGCTGTGCGTCGTGGTGGCTATCATGGAGATCAAGGGCTCCTTCTGAGAGTACCTGACTGTCCATTATCGTCAGCCCCGAACACCTATTGTAAAAGATGACTGCAAACGAGAGACGGCGGAGCCGTCTCTCGTTGCGTTTTCCCCGCCGTCTATCTCTCTCGCTTTGACAATATTTTGACGATCCCGCCAAATCCCGCCATGTCTCTGATCCCGTAAATTGTTGCAAATTTTCTCTTGCAAATGGAGAAAAATATAGTATCATATAAGCGCGCCGCACTCTGCTGGACGGAGGCGGCAGCAGGAGGTAACATATGAATAACGAAACGAAACGCACGAAAATTTCCGTGCAGGACATGGTGCAGCTGTCTGTGCTCATCGCCATCCTGCTCCTTCTGGAGCTGACGGGTCTCGGCATGATCAAGACCGCCGGTCTGGAGATCACCATCATGCTGGTGCCCGTCATCGTGGGTGCCATCGTTATGGGACCCGCCGCCGGTGCGCTGCTGGGCGGTGTGTTCGGCCTGATCAGCTTCTGGGAGTGCTTCGGCAAGAGCAGCTTCGGTGTGGTGCTGATGGGCATCAACCCCTTCCTCACCTTCCTTGTCTGCGTCCCCACCCGTATTCTGGCCGGCTGGATCTGCGGTCTGGTGTTCAAGGGTCTGAGCAAGCTGGACAAGAGCAACCTGTGGTCCTTCGGCGCTGCCGGTCTGTGCGGCGCACTGAGCAACACCGCGCTGTTTATGTCCACCCTGTGTCTGGGCTTCTACCGCACCGACTTCATTCAGGGCTTTGTGGAGGCGCTGGGCAGCGCCAACCCGTTCCTGTTCATCATCGCCTTTGTGGGCATCAACGGCCTCGTGGAGGCCATCGTGTGCTTCTTCACCGGCGCCGTGATCGCCAAGGCCGTGGTGTTCAGCCGCGGCAAGCTGGCTGCCCGCAAGACCGCCGTGCAGAACGGAAAGTGAGGTAACGACCATGCTCCTTGCACTGGACATTGGAAACACCCATATCGTCATGGGCTGCATGGAGGGCCGGACTATTCGGTATCTCTGCCGCATGGCCACGAATCGTGTGACCACCGGTGCGGAGTATGCCGTGACCATGAGCCGTCTGCTGGAGTTCGCCCACATCGCGCCGGACGCCATTGACGGTTCCATCATCTCCTCGGTCGTGCCGCAGGTGACCCGCTCCCTGTCCGCGGCGGTAAAGATGCTGACCGGCGTTGTCCCCCTCGTGGCGGACAACACCATCCGCTCCGACCTGACAGTACGGATCGACGATCCCACCACACTGGGCAGCGACCTGCTGGTGGCGGCCGTCGGCGCGCTGGATATCTACCAGCCGCCCCTGATCATCATCGACATGGGTACCGCCACCACCGTGACGGCGGTGGACGCTGACGGCGCGTTCCGCGGCGGCGCCATCATCCCCGGCGTACAGCTTTCGCTGTCCGCGCTGGCGTCCAACACGTCGCTGCTTCCCAGCATTTCGCTGGACGCGCCCCCCAAGGCCATCGGCACCAACACGGTGGACTGCATGAAGAGCGGCAGCATTCTGGGTACCGCCCTGCTGCTGGACGGCATGATCGACCGCATGGAAGCCGAGCTGGGGCAGAAGGCCGCCGTGGTGGCTACCGGCGGACTGGCGCGCTGCATCGTCCCCATCTGCCAGCATGAGATCCTGCTCAACGAGGATCTGCTGCTGTACGGGTTAGCTGTGCTGTACGAAAAGAACAAATAAAAAGCTTCACGCCCCGTGTGTGAAATGCACCCCATTTGTCAGGCAAGTATGACGCCATACTTGCACGGAGAAATGGGGTGCTTTTTATGGCAAGAGAATTGCCGCGGAGGTGTACAGCAGTGAGCCGACCAGTTATACCATCTCGGATCGGCTCGTGTCCCGGATCGCCGCACGTAACTCCCCGCTTATCAGGGTCATTTCAAGAGGTGCGGCGGGGCGCTTATAATCTGCTCAATAGTCGGCGTTGAGCCACGGCTTCTGCCCCCAGTGCAGCAGCCGCGCCAGCTCCATGGCCTTCTCCCCGTCGTCGGCGGTGGCGGTGCCCAGCCGCAGCAGCCCCTCCAGATCGCAGGAGCCCATCAGCAGCGACGCCAGATCCCCCTGCCGGCAGTCGACGGTCACATCCGCCGCCGCGTCCGGCGCAGCCACAGTCCACCGTCCCGCCGTGAAGGCGAGGCGCAGGCAGCGCTGCTCGCCCGCCAGCTCGTCCCGGTAGCGGAACGCCGCCGTCAGCGTCCCCGCCGGGAACGGACGGTAGGCGGTTTTTTCCACAAAACGCTGGCCGTCCACCAGCTTGAACATCGTGCCTACGGCGGACACGTTGGTCTGCAAAAAGCCGTAGTCGATGTAGTTCTTTGACACGTCCTGCGGGTCGTCCAGCAGGTGATGGAAATCCTCCTCGCCGGTGCGCAGGCACACGGTCTGCGCCAGATCCTCCTGCATCCGCAGGCCGCCCAGCAGCGCCCGCAGTACGCCGCCGCTCTCATAGACCAGCTCCTCCACGCTGAGACGGTTCTGGGTGTAGTTGACGTCGCTGGCATTCTCAAAGCGGTACGCCGCATAGCCCCGCAGCGTGCCGCCGTCGTCGTACCAGCCCATGCGCCGCACCTGCATATCGTCTCTGGCGGCCCGCACCTCCTCGTCGAACTTCTCCACCATGCCGTGGTTTTTCGCCGCGAAGCGTCGCTGGCATTCCAGCACGGCGTCGAAATCCTCCGGCTGCAAAAGCCGCAGATGCCGCCGCGCCTCCTCATCCGGCCTCGGCAGCGCCGCCGTCGGCAGGTGATATTCGTACAGCTTCCCGGCAAAGCCGTAGCCCATCCGGCGGTAGAAGTCGATGCGGAACGGCAGCAGCAGCGTCAGCAGCGCACCGTTTTCCCGGGCATAGTCCTCGAAATACCGCACCATGGCCAGCGCCGCGCCCTTTTTCTTGTGGAGCGGATGCACCTCCAGTGCCATCAGGCCGCAGGCGGGCTGCATCTGTCCGAAGAAATTCATGGAGAACAGGATGAGCTTCATGGTGCCGATGAGCGTATCGCCCTCGAAAAGCCCCACCGTGCGGGTCTGACTGTCCTCCCGCAGCTCCAGAAGGTGCTTCTCCCGGTAGTGCTGCCGGCACTCGGCGTCCAGCGCCTTGTATGCCGGATAGGCGTTCAGGTAGATATCCAGATAGGCCTCGATGTCGCCCTCCGTCAGAGGACGGAACGCCCACTTGCGCTCAGCTGTCTCGTTGTGCATAAGCCGTACTCCTTTCGCCGCGTGCCGCGTACCACGATTATACCGCCATTCCCACCGCTTGGCAACAAAAATGCCGGTGCTGGATGGGCGTTCGGCGGCATACAATGGCACTAAAAAACCGAAAGGGGCGCGGATGCGATATGAAAAAAGTAAAGGTATTCCTGCTGCGGCGTTGGTACATGGTGGGAGGCGCGGCGCTGGTGCTGGCGGCGGCGATCTTCTATGTGGTGAGCTATCCGGCCTCCGTCAGCACCGCCGCCTCCACGCGGCAGCTCCCCATCTATTCCGTGGAGCGGAGCCAGCGGGTCTGTGCCATCAGCTTCGACGCCGCGTGGGGCAACGAGGACACCCAGACGCTCATCGACATTCTGGAGAGATTCCACGTCAAGACCACCTTCTTTGTGGTGGGCGACTGGGCGGAGAAGTACCCGGAATCGGTAAAGGCGCTGCATGACGCAGGCCACGAGGTCATGAGCCACTCCAACCACCACGACCACTACAACAGCCTGACGGCGGAGGAGATCGTGGCGGATGTTACCGCCAGCAACCAGCGCATCGCTGCCTCCACCGGGGTGACGCCCACGCTGATCCGCTGCCCCTACGGCGAGTACGACGACCATGTGATCGCCGCCATCCGCTCCATGGGCATGGAGCCTATCCAGTGGAACGTGGACAGTCTGGACTGGAAGGACTATGACGCCGGGACCATCTGCAAACGGGTCCGCGATAAGCTGTGCCCCGGGTCCATCGTGCTGTTTCACAACGCCGCCCTTCACACGCCGGAGGCCCTGCCGTCGGTGCTGGAGCACATGATCCGGGAGGGCTACACCGTGGTGCCCATCGGGCAGCTGATCTATACGGAAAACTATACCATCGACCACACGGGCCGCCAGTTCCCGGCGGAGGGGAAGTGAGCGCACCGGCGGGGGAATACAGGAGGGAAAGAACTTTTTTTGACAGACTGTGACGTCACGAACCGCAATGGGTTCGTGACGTTTTTTGCGGCGGGAACGCCCGCCTGGACAAAAATCGCCCCGCAGCAGCGCTGCGGGGCGAGAGGATACGGGGATTCAGTTGACAATGACGAAGCAGCTGACGCTCTGGTCGCCCACGGTAGCCTTCAGAACGGTTTTGCCCTTGGCCACGCCGGTGACCAGACCGTCGGCGGTGACGGTGGCGATCTTGGGGTCCTCGATGGTCCAGGTGATGGTCTGCTCCGTGCCGTCTACGCGCATCTGGACGGCGGCGCCCACGCTGGTGGAGAACTCAGAGATGGTCTCTCCCTTGGCCTGATAAATGGAGCGCAGGCCCAGCTCCTCCTTGGGCGGCTCCGGCGGCAGGGGGGTGGCTACCTGGACGGTGCAGGCGGCAGACTGGGAGCCGTCGGCGGTGGTGACGGTGATGGTGGCCGTGCCGGGAACGCCGGCGGTGACGGTGCCGCTGTCGTCCACCGTGGCCACGTTGGGATCGCTGCTGGTCCAGAGGACATTCTCCGCGCCGGTGACAGTGAGGGTGGCCGTCTCCCCCTGGTTCATGTTCAGGGTGGTCTGGTCCAGGGTCAGGGGCTCGGTGGGTGCGGGCGTGGGCTCCTCCACCGAGGGCTTGTCTGCGGGCTTATTGGCGCTGCCCTTGCCGCCGAACAGCAGCACGCCCACCAGCACCGCCGCCAATACCACCACCAGCACCATGGCGGGGCCCAGGATGCTGGGAGCCCGGCGGTGCTTGGTGACCTTGCGGTGGGGGGCGGCGGACCGGCCCTTCAGGGCCTCGTCCTCCTGGCAGAAGGGGCAGGTTTTATAGCTGTCGGAGTACATCTCTCCGCACTTGGGGCACTTGATGAGCTTCATACAATATATCCTCCGTTGGAAAACGCCGAAGGGCGGCGAAAATTATTCTCTATTATCATACTCATTTTCAAAGGTGCCGTCAACTGAAATCCTTGGAAATTCATGCTTTTTTTACATGTTCCCTTGCAATCCGATGGGAAGTTCCCTATAATACAAACAGAAATTATTCCGGAATCGTCTTATGCGGGAGGCAGCGATATGAACACCATCTTCATCGGCATCGCCGGAGGTACCGGCAGCGGCAAGACCACCCTCACCGAGCATCTGGTGTCCCGGTTCGGTGACGACATCGCCGTGGTGCACCACGACAACTACTACAAGCGGCAGGACTGCTCCTTTGAGGAGCGCTGCAAGCAGAATTACGACCATCCCGACGCCTTCGACACGGATCTGATGATCCGGGACCTGAAAAAGCTGAAGGCGGGAGAGACGATCTACTGCCCTGTGTATGATTACGCCATCCACAACCGCACCGACGAGACGGTGGAGATCAAGCCCGCCAAGGTGGTCATCGTGGAGGGCATCCTGATCTTCCAGAGCAAGGAGCTGCGGGACCTGCTGGACATCAAGATCTTCGTGGAGACCGACGCCGATGTGCGCATTCTGCGCCGGGCCCTGCGGGACGTGGAGGAGCGGGGCCGCTCCATGCAGTCGGTGGTGACCCAGTATCTGACCACGGTGAAGCCCATGCACGAGCAGTTCGTGGAGCCCACCCGCAAGTATGCGGATATCGTGGTGCTGGAGGGCGGCCACAACCTGGTGGCCCTGGACCTGATCATGCAGCGCATCGCCAACCATATCGCGGAGAAGTGATATGAAAAAATATGCCTTTTGGCTCCGTATGGCCGGGGCGCTTCTGTGCATACTGCTGGAGCTGTATTTCCTGGCCCCGGCAGCTATGGGCATCTGGCATGTGGGCATGCTGTACCCCATGGTGCCCCTGACCCTGCTGTCCGTATGGCTGTCGTGCCCCCGGCTCTTTGACCGGCTTCCCCGGTGGCTGTGCCGCGCCGGGGCGGCCGTGGTGGGCGCGGGAGCGGCGGTGGTCCTGGCGGTGATGGTGCTGATGGGCATCCAGGCCGGGCACCGGCCCACGGAGGGGGACTGCACCGTCATCGTCCTGGGGTGTCAGGTGTCCCGGGACGGGAGCCCCACGGTGATGCTGGACGACCGCATCGACGCGGCGTACCGCTATCTGTCGGAGCACCCGGAGAGCCGGTGCGTAGCCTCCGGCGGACAGAACGACAACGAACCCATTTCCGAGGCATCCTGCATCCGCAACACTCTGGTGGCCCGGGGCATTCACCCGGACCGCATTTACCTGGAGGACCGGTCCCGGTCCACGGAGGAGAACCTGACGTTTTCGGCGGAGCTCATCCGGAAGGAGGGCCTGCCCACCCGGGTAGCCATCGCGTCGGACAACTTTCACCAGCTGCGGGCTGCCGTGTGGGCCAGGCGGGGCGGATTGGATCCCTGGTCCATCGGCTGCGTCACCTGGTGGCCCCTGTCCCCCGGCTACTGGGCCCGGGAGGCTGCGGCCATAACCGTGCTGGGCATCCGCACCGCGGTGGGATAAAGACGGCCGCGGCGCTTTTGGCGGGGCGATCTGAAAATTGGCAAACGGCAAAAAGGGAGACGGGCCGCAGCCCGTCTCCCTTTTTGCCGTTTGTTATCCAATGTACGAGTTTTCCACCTTCACCACGGCGAAGTAGCGCCCGTCATCCATGGACCGGACCAGGGCGCGTATTTTGTCCGCCGCCTGGGCGGCGGTGAGCTTTTCGTCAAAGGGCACCACCGCGTCGAACACCAGATTGGTGTGGGTAGGGCCGGCCACCACCCGGAAATCGTGGATGGTGATGGCGGGGTCCACCTGCTTCACCAGCTCCGCCACGCGGCTGCGGAGGGGACCGGTAAGGCCGTCGTCGGTGACCACCGGGTCCATGTGGATCACGGCCTGGCAGTTCAGCTGCCGGGACAGGTCCATTTCGATGTTGTCCACGATGTCGTGAAGCTCCAGCAGATCGCCGTGGGCCGGGACCTCCGCGTGGAGAGACACCATTACCCGGCCGGGGCCGTAATCGTGGACCACCAGGTCATGGAGACCCAGAATGGCCGGATGGGACAGGACGATGGATTCTATGCGGTCCACAAACTCCTTTTCCGGCGGCTGGCCTAGCAGGGGACTGATGGTCTCCCGGGCGGATTTGACGCCGGAGAACAGGATGAAGCCCGCCACCACCAGGCCCACCCAGCCGTCGATGTCCAGGCTGGTCCACCGGGCGATGCACATGGCCAGCAGCACCGCAGCGGTGGCTGCCGTGTCCGACAGACTGTCGGCAGCGGTGGCCTCCATGGCGGCGGAGTGGATCCTCTTGCCAATGCGGCGGTTATACAGGCACATATACAGCTTTACGCAGATGGACGCCGCCAGGATCACCAGGGCGGCCACGCTGAAATCCACCGCCGACGGATGGAGGATCTTCTCCACCGACGTTTTGGCCAGCTCCACGCCCATCAGAAGAATGAGGCCCGCCACGATGAGACCGGAGACGTATTCCAGCCGCCCGTGGCCGAAGGGATGATGGGGATCCGGCTTTTTTCCGGCCAGGCGGAAGCCCAGCAGCGTCACCACCGAGGAACCGGCGTCGGACAGGTTGTTGAAGGCGTCGGCGGTGATGGCCACGGACCCGCTGACCGCGCCGGCAAACAGCTTCCCGGCAAACAGCAGCAGGTTCAGGCCGATGCCCACCAGGCCGCACAGCTGGCCGTAGGCCCGGCGGACCCGGGGGTCCGTGACGTTGTCCCGGTCCCGGATGAACCACCTGGAGAGAAGTCCGATCATATTACGCCCTCCCCGGAATGGTCAGGGACATCTGGCAGCAGAGCCGGTCCAGGTCCTCGTCGGTGGCGGCGGGGAGACGCAGCTTGCCGCCGCAGTCCCGGCAGCACAGATCCACGGAGTCCCGGTGGACCTGGATGCCATAGCGGGTGCTGCCGCAGCGGCAGCGGATGCCGCCCCGGGCCGCAATGTCCTTCAGCTCCGACAGCACCTCGTACATGATGATGTTGTCGGTGAAGGCCTCCGGGTCCTGGGCCTTCTCCTTGGCCGCCCGGACGGCCAGCTGCTCCATCTGGGCGGACACCTGCTCCTCCTGGCCGATATAGCAGCAGAGCTGCCTGGTTTTGGGGCAGGCCAGACCGATGCCCCGGCCATGGAGCACCGCCTCGGCGCTGCACTCGGCCTGGTGGGTCTCGCCGCACAGGCCGCAGGGCACCCACATGCGGAATTTGGAGCCGTCGGTCTCGATGAGCATGTCGGACTCGCCGCAGGGGCACTCAATGTGGGCGGCGGCCGCCGCCAGGGAAAAGACGCTGCGCCGGGCCATAACGGCCTTGCCGCACTTGGGACAGATATAGCCGAAGCTCCTGGTTTCTTCCATGATGCATTCCTCGCTTGATGATAGTCGGTTTGTGGAAAAAGGCTGTTGATGGGAGTCAGGTTCGGGCGGGGCAGAGCCCACGCCCCTACGGACCCTCTCAGTCGGCTGCGCCGACAGCTCTCCCAAAGGGAGAGCCAAGTAGGGCCCGCTGCCCTCAGCGGGCCGCCGGGCCCGGCGCAATGACAGGCTTTTCCACAAGCTGTTTGTGATCGTCCCATCAGTGTACCACACCCCCGGTTTTCCGTCAATAAAAAGCCTTGACAGGAGAGGTTGGATCTGTTAAACTTATTGTAAGGTTTAACGGATTCAACCCAAAGGGAGGCGAAGCGCATGAGCGTACCCCAGATATTTGAGAGCGAATACCGGTTCTGCCTGATCCTGTGGGAGCACGAGCCGGTGAACAGCACCCAGCTGGTGCATCTGTGCCAGGAGCAGCTGGGCTGGTCCAAGGCTACCACCTATACCGTGATCCGGCGGCTGAGCCAGCGGGGCGTGGTGAAAAATGAAAACGCCGTGGTGACCAGTCTGGTCACGAAGGAGCAGGCGCAGCAGAGCCAGATCGACCAGCTGGTGGACAAGACCTTTGAGGGCTCCCTGCCCGCCTTTGTGGCGGCCTTTGCCCGGGGGCGGCGGCTTTCAGAAAAGGAGGTCCGGCAGCTGCAGCAGCTTATTGACGACAGCGGAAAGGAGAACTGACCATGGAACAGCTTTTTCTGACCATTCTGAACCGGGCGGTTACCGCCGGGTGGCTGGTGCTGCTGGTGATGGTGCTGCGGGTGGTGCTGAAAAAAGCGCCCCGGGCGGCGCACTATGGCCTGTGGGCCATTGTGGCGGTGCGGCTGCTGTGGCCGGGGGACCTGCTGCCCCGGGCCGGCGTCAGCCTGGTGCCCACCACGGAGCCTATCTCCGGAGACGTGCTGACGGCGGCGGGAACAGCGGTATCCGGCGGGCTTCCCGCCGTTGGCAGTCCCGCCGGTGCGGCGGCAGCGGAGACGGCGGCCCGGACGGGGCAGAGCCTGGGCCACATCGCCGCGGTGGTGTGGCTTGTGGGCATGGCGGCCATGGCGCTGTATCTGGCAGGCAGCTATGTGCGGCTGCGGGTGCGGCTGCGGACGGCGGTGCAGCTGGAGGACGGCGTGTGGGAAAGCGAACAGGCCCCGTCTCCCTTTGTGCTGGGGTTTATCCGGCCCCGCATCTACCTGCCCTTCGGCCTGGACCGGGGAAGCCGGGACTATGTGCTTGCCCATGAGCGGACCCACATCCGGCACCGGGACCACTGGGTGAAGCCCCTGGCGTTTCTGCTGCTGGCGGTGTACTGGTTCAACCCACTGCTGTGGGCGGCGTATATCCTGCTGTGCCGGGATATGGAATACGCCTGTGACGAGGCGGTGCTGCGGGACCTGGAGGAGCCGGACAAGCGGGCGTATTCCCAGGCGCTTCTGAATTGCGCCGGACCCCGGCGGGCAGTGACGGCGTGTCCGGTGGCCTTCGGCGAGATCTGCGTCAAGGGGCGCATCCGCCGGGCTCTGCGGTATAAAAAGCCTGCCGTGTGGGTGACGGCGGCTGCTGTGGTGGTGTGCGCTGCGGCGGCGGTCTGCCTGCTGACCAACCCCAGGGACCGGACCCCCTATGGGTGGGCCAGCCGGGTGACGGCTGGGGGGCTGAACGTGACGTATCTGTGTGAGGGGAACTCTGCCCGGACACCGGCCGGAATGTCGGGGCTGACCTCCCGGCTGGCGGAGCAGCTCAACGGGCTGACGGAGGAGGACTTCCCTCTGCTGGAGAACTACGCATACAATATCTTTGACCAGGGGAGGGAGCCCTTCCGCCTGCAAATGGGGCGGAAGGCCGGAAAGCGGGAGCTTCTGTACGGCGGCGACAGCGGATATCCGCTGATGCTGCTGTACCGGGGGAAGCTCTACGGCGTGAACAGCGAGGAGCTGCTGCAGACCATCCTGGAGTATACCCGGGGCGTGCAGGTGGTTCCGGCAGGGACGGAGCTGGCCCTGCGGATGGGGCTGCCCGGAGTGTACCGGATGATGACAAAGGAGAGCGCCCACGGGCCGGATGTGATACAGGGAGATGACTTTTCCTGGACCCCGGCGGCGTGGCAGGGCGGCATGGCATATGTGGACCTGATGCGGACGGAGGGGGATGCTTCCGGCTCCGTGGGCCGCATCTGGTGCGCCAGGGCCCGGTGGGGCGGCCAGGAGCGCTGGCTGGTATACGCCCGGGACGGGCAGATCGCCCTGCGGCCCACGGAAAGCGGCTCCACGAGACTGAGCATCGTCGGGCGGGGACTGGCATTCCCGGAGGACGGGACGTATCTGACGGCGGAGTGCGTGTATCAGACGCCGGAGATGCCCAGCCCGTCTCCCCTGTCGGCGGAGCTGCTGCAATTCCGGGATGAAGCCGTGAAATACTGGGCCCGGTATCAGGAGAACGCCGACGGGCAGCTGACCACCGCACTGGATCCGGAGAAGTACAGTCAGTATCCCATCCAGGGCGGTCAGAGCGTCAGCCTGGAGGAATGGGACAGCCGGTTCCCGGAGGGGTTTAGCCCGGACATCAGCGGGTACCAGGAGCGGTGGCTGTTCCAGCTGGAGGACGGCTGTCAGCTGCTGCGGCTGGATGATCAGCTGTATTTGCTGCAATATCACCAGGCTGACGGGGAAGTTTTCGAGATGCTGCGGCTGCGGCCGGTGCCGCTGGAGCCGGAGCGGGTGCTGGAGCTGGACCGCCTGCTGCTCAGCGTCAGCCAGGACGACAGCGTGGTGGCCATCAGCTTTTCCGGGGCCGTGGAGGCCGCTATGCGGCAGCTGCCGGATTACCGGCGGCTGCTGGACGGCGGGGCGGACACCCTGCGGTACTGCTTCACCATGCTGGAGTGCCGGTATAACGGCGGGCATGGGATGCAGGCGGCCATGATGGCGGTGTGCCAGGATCTGCTGGCGGACATGGGTGAGGATGTGACTCCCTATGCCGGGATCCTCTCCGCTCAGGCGTGGTACGATCAGGTCAAGACCCAGGCCTTCGCCGTGTCGGAGGACCTGGTGCACCATCCGGGGTATGCTGTGCTGCTGGGGCTGGGGGTGTCCCGGCCTGACGGCACGGCGGCGATAACCTATGTGGACATGGACGGCGACGGACTGGCAGAGCGCCTTACGGCAGAGAACGGAGGACTCCGGGTGCTGCGGTATGACGGCACGGAGGTGTGGTCCTCCGGCCCGGTGGGACAGAACGGGGATGAGGCCCTGTTCCTGCACCGGAACGGCGGGCAGTGGGAGCTTCTGCGCTATGGCCGGACGGCGGAGGAGCAGCTCTATGAGCTGCTGAGCCTGACCGGCGGCCGGGAGCGGCTGGTGCGGTCCCGGCATCTGGCCCACGGCGCGGCGGCAGAGAGCGTCCGGGTCTTTGCGGAGGATTTCCATACCCTGCTCTATGGCGTGGATGAGGCGGGGCTCTCCGACGGGTGCGAGATGCTGCTGCTGTCCACCATGAACGGCGAGACCCGGGTGGGGCCGCTGTACAACTTCAGCGGCTATGAGATCGGAGAGGGAAACGGATGAACGGAAGCGGCTATACCATTGTACAGGCTGGGGCGGAGGTGCCGGCGGAGGAATTCGTCAGGCGGTATGTGGACCTGAAGGACCCCGCCGCCGGGTGCCGCCCCTGCCCGGACTATGGGCGGTACTGGACGTGCCCGCCCTATGACGTTCCGGCGGCGGAGTACTGGGGGCGATATAGGACGGTGCTGCTGCGGGGGATGCAGTTCCACTTTACCCGGGAGCTGCTGGAGCGGCGGTTCACGCCGGAGGAGCTGGCGGAATATACCCGGGAGCTGACCGCCGCCCACGCCCGGCGGATGGACGAGCATCTGCGGGCGCTGTATCCCGGAGCGGCAGTGCTGACCACCGGGGGGTGCATGCTGTGCGCGGCGTGTACCCGGCCCGCAGGGCGGCCCTGCCGCCATCCGGAGGCGGTGGGCTACAGTCTGGAATCTCTGGGCTGCGACGTGGGGGCCGCCGCCTGGGGAGAGCTGGGCTGGGAGCTGCTGTGGCCCCGGCGGGATAAGCTGCCGCGATACCTGACATTACTGTGCGCGGTGCTGCGGTGACATACAGAAATTTTGAAATTTTTTCAAAATTCAGGTTGATTTTTCAATATCGACCGTGTATAATGAATTTATATTCAGGGCCACCTCCGAGGCTCTGGAACCGAAGCCGGACCGCTCGGCGGTCTGCCTGACTTCGCTGATTTCCCCCTTCCCCCCTATAGCAAAAACGCCGGTATCGCTGCGATACCGGCGTTTTTGCCGCTTGATACGCGCACAGCCGCCGCAGCTTGCTCTGCGGCGGCTGTTTCTTGCGTTTTTTGGGTCAGGACAACTCCTCCTGGCCGGTGCAGAGCTGATAGTACCGGCCCTTTTGGGCCATGAGCTCCGCATGGTCGCCCCGCTCGATGATGCGGCCCTGCTCCAGCACCAGGATGGCCTGGGCGTTGCGGACGGTGGAGAGCCGGTGGGCGATGACGAACACCGTGCGCCCGGCCATCAGGGAATCCATTCCCTGCTCGATGAGCTTCTCCGTGCGGGTGTCGATGGAGGAGGTGGCCTCATCCAGGATCAGCACCGGGGGATCGGACACGGCGGCCCGGGCAATGGCCAGCAGCTGGCGCTCCCCCTGGCTGAGGCTGCCGCCGTCGCCGGTGATGACGGTGTCGTACCCCTGGGGAAGGTGGCGGATAAAGGTGTCGGCGTTGGCCAGCCTGGCCGCGGCGCGGACCTCCTCATCGGTGGCGTCCAGCTTCCCGTAGCGGATGTTGTCGGCCACGGTTCCGGTGAACAGGTGGGTATCCTGCAAAACAATGCCCAGAGAGCGGCGCAGGGAGTCCTTCCGGATGTCCCGGACGTCGATGCCGTCATAGGTGACGGAGCCGGATTGAATGTCATAAAACCGGTTGATCAGGTTGGTAATGGTGGTCTTTCCCGCGCCGGTGGAGCCCACGAAGGCGATCTTCTGGCCGGGCTTGGCAAACAGGGATACGTCGTGGAGCACCGTCTTTTCCGGGTCGTAGCCGAAGTCCACATGGTCAAAGCGCACGTCGCCCCGCAGCTCCGTCAGGGAGCCGTCGGGCTTCTTCCAGGCCCAGTGGCCGGTGCGGCGGTCCGTCTCCGTCAGGGAATCGCCGTCCTTCAGCACCCGCACCAGGGTGGTGCGGCCCTCATCCGTCTCGGGGTCGGCGTTCATCACGGCAAAAATGCGCTCCGCACCGGCTACGGCGGCCAGCAGGGTGTTCACCTGCTGGCTGATCTGGCCCACCGGCTGGGACACCTGCTTGACATACAGCAGGTACGCACCCAGGGAGCCGATATCGAACACACCGGAGATGGACAGCAGACCGCCCACGCAGCAGGTGACGGCGTAGTTGATGCGGGAGAGGTTGCCCATGGCGGGCATCATGGACCCGGCATAGGTCTGGGCCATGGCGGCGGCGTCGCGATAGGCGCTGTTGCGGGCAGCGAACTCGTCCATGGTCTTCTGCTCGTGGTGAAAGACCTTGATGACCTTCTGGCCCTCGATCATCTCCTCAATGTAGCCATTGAGGCTGCCCAGGGCCGCCTGCTGCTGCTGGAAGTTGACGCGGCTGCGGCCGCCCACGCTTTTGACCACCAGGAGCATCAGACCCAGGAACACGAAGGTGATGAGGGTCAGGGCCCAGTTCAGGTAAATCAGCATGAACACGGTGCACACAAAGGTGATGAGGTTGGACACCACGCTGGCGAAGCTGTTGCCGATCATATCGGACACGGTGTCCATGTCGTTGGTGAAGCGGCTCATCAGGTCGCCGGACTGGTGGGTGTCGAAATACCGCAGGGGCAGGGTCTGGAGCCTGTTGAACAGATCCTGCCGCAGGGTGGCCACGGTCCGCTGGGAGATGCGGACCATCAGGCGGGAATAGGCATAGGAGCACCCGGCGGAGGCCAGGAACACGCCGCCCATGGCCACCAGCATCCAGAACAGGCCCTTGAAGTCCCCGGCCACAATGTGGTTCAGGGCGGGCTTGAGGAAATAGCTGCTGGCCACGGAGCCCACGGAGCTGAGGATCAGGCACACGGCCACCACGATCAGCGCGCCCTTGTAGCGGCCGATGTAGCCTAGGAGCTTGCCCACGGTGCCCCGGAGATCCTGGGGCCGCTGATAGCCGTGTCCCCGGCCGTGGGGGCCGCCGGGACGGACCTGCTTCTTGCTGTCAGCCATCGATGGTCGCTCCTTCCTGCTGAGATTTATAGACCTCCTGATAGATCCGATTGGTGGCCATCAGCCGGTCATGGGTGCCTGCGCCGGAAATTTTGCCGTCGTCCAGCACCACGATCAGATCCGCATCCATAACGGAGGAGATGCGCTGGGCGATGATGAGCTTGGTGGACCCGGGCAGGGCCTGGCGCAGGGCTGCGCGGATCCTGGCGTCGGTGGCGGTGTCCACGGCAGAGGTGGAGTCGTCCAGGATCAGCACCCGGGGCCGCCGGAGAATGGCCCGGGCAATGCACAGGCGCTGCTTCTGGCCGCCGGACACGTTGGCGCCGCCCTGCTCAATGTGGGTATCGTAGCCGTCGGGCATGCGGGAGATAAACTCGTCGGCGCAGGCCATGCGGCAGGCCTCCTCCATCTCGGCGTCGGTGGCGTCCTCCCGGCCCCAGCGGAGATTTTCCCGGATGGTGCCGGAGAACAGGGTGTTCTTTTGCAGCACCATGGCACAGCCCTGGCGCAGAGCCTCCATGGTGTATTCCCGGACGTCATGTCCGCCTACGGACACAACACCCTCCGTGGCCTCATACAGCCGGGGAATCAGACTCACCAGGGTGCTCTTGGCGCTGCCGGTGCCGCCCAGGATGCCAACGGTCATGCCGCTGTCGATATGCAGGCAGACATCCTCCAGGTTCCAGGCGTCGCTGTCCTTGTGGTATTTGAAATAGACATGATCAAAGTCCACGTCGCCGTTTTCCACGGTCAGGGCCGGGTCGGCGGCGGAGTCGGTGATCTCGGGCTGCTCCTCCAGCACCTCCACAATGCGCTTGCCGCAGGCGATGGACCGGGTCAGCACCATCATCACCATGGCCACCATCATCAGGGACATGAGGATTTCGGAGGCGTAGGTGAAGAAGGCGATCAGGTCGCCGGAGAGCATGGAGCCGCCCACCACATAGTGGCCGCCCAGCCACATGATGGCCATGATGGTGCCGCCCATAATCAGGGTCACCAGGGGGACAAACAGCACCACGAAGCTGTAGGCCCGCTCCGCCGTATCCCGGAGGGTGTCGCTGCGCTGGGCAAACTTCTCCTGCTCCCGGTCCTCCCGGACGAAGGATTTCACCACGCGGATGGCGTTCAGATCCTCCTGGACCACCAGGTTCAGATCGTCGGTGGACTTTTGCAGGGCGGTGAAAAACGGCCCCACATAGCGGATGACGATGGCCACCAGGATCAGCAGCAGCGGCAGCACCACCAGGAATACCTGGCTCAGCTGCAAGCTGATGGTCAGGGCCATGACCAGGGCGGTGATCAGCATTACCGGGGCCCGGACCAGCATGCGCATGCCCATCATCAGGGTCATCTGCACCGACGAAACGTCGTTGGTGAGCCGGGTGATCAGGGATGCGGTGGAAAAATGCTCAATGTTGGCAAAGGAGAACCGCTGCACCTGGGCATATTCCGCAGCGCGGACGTTGGCGCCGAAGCCCATACCGGCCCGGGCGGCCAGAGCTGCCGCCCCCACGCCCATCACCAGGGACGCCAGGGCCATGAGGATCATTTTCAGGCCCATGGCCAGAATGTACTCCTTGTCGCCGTTGGCAATGCCCACGTCCACGATCTGGCTCATGGCCTTGGGCAGCAGCAGCTCCAGCACGGCCTCGCCGGCTGAGCACAGAACGCCCAGGATGATCCAGATACGATATCCCTTGGTATAGGGAGCTAATTTACGAATCATGCGTTGTCCTCCTCCGATGTCAGGTTTTCCGCCGCCCGCAGCAGGAGCCGGCGGAGCGTATCCACCTCCTGGGGGGTCATGCCCCGCTGGACCAGGGCCTCTATTTCATGGGTGATGGAAACGAAGTCGTCATAAAACTGCTGGCCGCACGCCGTCAGCCGCAGGATGCGGCAGCGGGCGTCGGTTTCGCCGGGGGCGCGGGTCAGCATGCCCTTTTCCACCAGACGGTCCACAATGCCGTTGACGGTGGAGGGCTTCACGGCCAGATGCTGCTGCAGCTGCTTCTGGGTCACGGGGCCGGGCTGGCGGTGCAGATACGTCAGGGTCCGGCACTGGATGGGCGTGACGCCATAGCGCCGCAGCTTTTTGTCCATGCTCAGATATGCCCGATGATTGCAGTAGCCCAGCAGCGGGCCGATGAGCTCGGGCTTCTTCTCGCAGTCCATATAGCTTTCTCCTTTCTTCTGATTTTTAATACTTAGCATACTAAATGTTAGCGAGCTAAATATTACCACCATGGCTGCCGGCCGTCAATAGGCAGATTGCCGGTTTCCTGTGAACGTTCTGTAAACTGTGGGCCGGACCGCTTGACTTTTTCCCGCCGGGACGGTATGATAGGCCCGTAATCCGAAAGCTGTTATCATTGTTATTCTCTCTCCTTTTACCACAAAACAAACCGCCGGTCCCCTCTTTCCCGGGACCGGCGGTTTGTGTCGTCTTGACAAAGGTACGAAATCGTACTATAATATGTTTGGTATGATTTCGGACGGAAGGGAGGCGGCAGCCTATGCAATATACATCCCGGGACCTGCGGCGGTATAACCACCTTTTGCAGGAAACCGACGCGGTTTATCATGAAATGGCCCAGCACTGGGGCCTGCCGGACAGCGTGATGGGCGTGCTGTATACCCTGTGCGACGCCGGGGGGCGCTGCTCCGTGCGGGAGGTCTGCCGCCTGGGAGGCATGAGCAAGCAGACCGTCAACTCCGCCCTGCGGCGGATGGAGCGGGAGGGCCTGATCTATCTGGAGGCCGCCGGACGGGGCAAGGACGTGTGCCTGACGGAGGCGGGAGAGGGACTGGCCTGCCGGACCGCCCTGCGGGTAATCCAGGCGGAGAACCAGGTGTTTGCCGCCTGGCCCCAGGCGGATGTGGAGCAATATCTGGCGCTGACCCGACGCTTTCAGGAGGCCCTGGGGGAAAAAGCGAAGGAAATCAAGGAGGAGTCATGAGCAAAGCGTCCATTCAATTATCGGACCACTTCACCTGCGGCAGGCTGATCCGGTTTACGCTGCCGTCCATCACCATGATGATCTTTACCGCGGTTTACGGCGTGGTGGACGGCTTTTTTGTGTCCAATTACGCGGGAAAGACGCCCTTTGCGGCGGTGAATCTTATCATCCCGGTGCTGCTGGGCTTAGGCTGCGTGGGGTTCATGTTCGGCACCGGCGGCAGCGCGCTTATCGCCAAGACCATGGGCCAGGGGGACCGGGAACGGGCCAACGACATCTTCTCCATGATCGTGTACGCCTCGGCGGCCTGCGGCGTGGTGCTGGCGGGCCTGGGCTTTCTGATCCTGCGCCCGGCGGCGGTGCTGATGGGGGCGGAGGGGGAGCTTCTGGAGCAGGCCCTGATCTATGGCCGCATCAACCTGATCGCCCTGCCGTTTTATGTGCTGCAATATGAGTTCCAGTGCCTGTTTGCCACGGCGGAAAAGCCGCGGCTGGGGCTATATATCACCGTGGCGGCAGGCGTCACCAATATGGCGCTGGACGCCCTGTTCGTGGCGGTGTTTTCCTGGGGCGCGGCAGGTGCGGCGGCGGCCACAGCCCTGAGCCAGTTCATCGGCGGCAGCCTGCCCCTGGTGTACTTCGCCCGGCCCAACAGCAGCCTGCTGCGGCTGGGCAAATGCCGGATGGACCTGCGCGCCCTGCTGAAAACCTGCTCCAACGGGTCGTCGGAGTTTATGAGCAACGTGTCCATGTCCCTGGTGAGCATGCTGTATAACGTGCAGCTGATGAAGTACGCCGGAGAGGACGGTGTCTCTGCCTACGGCGTGCTGATGTATGTAAATATGATCTTCCAGGCCATCTATATCGGCTATTCCGTGGGGGCGGCCCCTATTGTGTCGTTCCACTATGGGGCCGGAAACCGCGGGGAGCTGCGGGGCCTGCTGCGGCGCAGCGGCGGCCTGCTGGCCGTGTGCGCGGTGTGCATGCTGGCGGCGGGGCAGGTTCTGGCCGCGCCGCTGTCCCGGCTGTATGTGGGGTATGACCCGGGACTGTTCCGGATGACGTCCCACGCCTTCACCATTTTCTCGTTCTCGTTCCTGTTCTCGGGCTTCGCCATCTACGGCTCGTCCTTCTTCACGGCCCTGAACGACGGGCTCACCTCGGCCATCATCGCGTTCTTGCGGGCCCTGGTGTTCCAGGTGGGAGCGGTGCTGCTATTTCCGCTGTTGTGGAGGCTGGACGGCATCTGGATGTCCATCGTGGCGGCGGAGGTCATGGCCGTTGTCGCCACGGGTATCTTCCTGCTGGCCAAGAGGAAACGGTATGGCTACTAAAAAAACGGAAAAATTTCAAAAAACCCCTTGCATTCCCCGAAAAGGTGTGGTATAGTAATCAAGCTGACTTGAGTGATTCGGTTGGCTATCCGGGTGTGGCGAAGTTTGGTATCGCGCTTGAATGGGGTTCAAGAGGCCTTGAGTTCGAATCTCAACACTCGGACCATAATGTGGAGACAAAAAAGATGTCTCCTGCGAAAAGCCCGATTATATCGGGCTTTTTTGCTGCCCAAACGGCGATTTTTCTCCGTACCAAAACGCAGATGTAAAATCGCCGTTTTCCCTTTGCGGATAGACTTGAACTCCCGAAAAGTAAATATCCGATACACAGGCAGATAGAAATCAAAAATCTATCTGCCTTTTTATTACCCTAAAAAGGAGAAATCAGATATGCTGCAGAAAGAATGAGCCAAACGGCTCAAGGCTCGGTACGACACCAAGATGGACGGCAACGAATGGATGGAAGTATCCTCGGACGGCATCCTCCTCTGCCGGATCGACAGTATGCTCCGCTCACCCGACTGCCCGTTCGTGCTTTTCGTCGGCACAAAGAAACTGGTCAAGCGAAAGGAATTTGGACAGTTCATCAGTGAGAAACTGGTGATATAAGAGGTTCCGAAAAATTTACAAATAGGCGGAGAGTTTTTTCACGCAACGGCTTGAGAAAAAGGACGTTATATGCTATAATTTATCTGTAGTAGTGCGTCCTTTTTCGCAAGCGCGGAAAGGATACAATTGATACCCACTTATATAAGCTCTGCGACGAAGCAGGAATTGAAAAATTCTGTATGCACGCCCTGCGACATACCTATGCTACAAGAGCAATCGAATGCGGCGTACAGCCGAAGGTGCTGCAAAAGCTGCTTGGTCACGCAAGTATAAAAACAACGATGGATCGCTATGTTCATGTGACTGCCGAATCGCTGGATTATGCCATCAAGCAATTTCAGCAACATGGTGTAGTCTGATGAAATCCAATAAAGCCAAATGCGGAAATGGTGTAAAAATGGTGTAACAGCCAAGACGCCAAACGCTGAAACCCCTTGAAAATCAAGGAAAATCGAAGGAGAATGAGTACAAATGAAATTAGGTATCGTGGGCCTGCCCAACGTGGGCAAATCGACACTGTTCAACGCCATCACCAACGCCGGTGCGGAGAGTGCCAACTACCCCTTCTGCACCATCGAGCCCAACGTGGGCATGGTGGCTGTGCCGGATAAGCGGCTGGACAAGCTGGCGGAGATGTACGAGCCCGATAAAAAGACCCCTGCCGTCATCGAGTTTGTGGACATAGCGGGCCTGGTGAAGGGCGCCAGCCAGGGCGCGGGCCTGGGCAACAAGTTCCTGGAAAACATCCGCCGCACCGACGCCATTGTCCATGTGGTGCGCTGCTTCGACGACGAGAACATCATGCATGTGGTGGCCGATGCCGGCACCAACGTGCCGGTGGATCCCCTGGGAGATATCGAGACCATTGACCTGGAGCTGATCATGGCGGACCTGGAGATGGTGAACCGCCGGGTGGAAAAGGCCGCCAAGGCCGCCAAGGCCGACAAGAAATTCCTCCATGAGGCGGAGGTGTTCCGGGCTCTGGCGGAGCATCTCAACGCCGGTAAGTCCGCCCGCACCTTCGACTGCGGCCCGGAGGACCGGGCTATCGTGGAGACGGCGGACCTGCTGAGCCTGAAGCCCATCATTTATGCCGCCAACATGGACGAGGCCGGCTTTGCCGACCATGAGAACAACCGGTATTTCCGGATGGTCCGGGATCTGGCCCAAAAGGAGGGGGCCCAGGTGCTGCCCATCTGCGCCAAGCTGGAGGAGGACATTGCCCAGCTGGACGACCCCGAGGAGAGGGCCATGTTCCTGGAGGACCTGGGGGTGGAGCAGTCCGGCCTGGACCGGCTGATCCAGTGCAGCTACGAGCTGCTGGGCCTGATCTCCTTCCTGACCTACGGCAAGGACGAGTGCCGGGCCTGGACCATCAAAAAGGGCACCAAGGCTCCCCAGGCCGCCGGAAAGATCCACTCCGACATCGAGCGGGGCTTCATCCGGGCAGAGACCATCAACTTCGACGAGATGATCGCCTGCGGCAGCGTGGCCGCCGCCAAGGAGAAGGGGCTGCTGCGGTCCGAGGGCAAGGAGTATGTGGTCAAGGACGGCGACATGATCTATTTCCGCTTCAACGTATAAAACAAGAAAGCCCCGCAGAGCTTGCGGCCCGCAGGCCGCAAACTCTGCGGGGCTTGTGACAGACCAAAAACCACGCTGCGGCCGCAGCGTGGTTTTGCTGTTAATATCCCCGCTTCCGGTCCACCCGGTGCTCCAGGGGACGACCGGCGGCATAGTTGTCCAGATCCCGGCAGAACATATCCAGATTCCGGTCGCAGGTGTATCCCAGGGACATATTCCCGGAGATATGCGGCGTCAGCAGCAGGTTCCGGGTGCTCCACAGGGGGTGCTCCTTGGGCAGCGGCTCCGGCACCATCACGTCCAGGGCGGCTCCGGCAATGCGCCCTGCGTTCAGGGCCTCCATCAGCGCGTCCTGGTCAATGGCGCTGCCCCGGCCCACGTTTACCACGATGGCCTCCCGGGGCAGCAGTGCAATGCGCTCCCGGCTGAGGATGCCTGCGGTGTCCGCCACGGCGGGCAGGGCCATCACCAGGATCTCCGTCTCCGGCAGCACCTGGTCCAGCTGCTGCTGGGGCAGCATCCGGTCATAGGCCGGGTCCCCGTTCCGGCCGCTGCGGGACACGCCGCAGATGTGGGCGGCTCCCAGGGCCTTGGCCCGCCGGGCAAAATTCGTGCCGATGTCCCCGGCGCCCAGCACCGTGATGCGGCTGCCGTAAATGGACCGCATAGGCAGCTCCTGGACCCATTCCCGCCGCCGGACGATGTCCTGGAAATCCGGCATCCGCCGCAGCAGCATCAGCGTCACCATCAGAATGTGCTCGCTGATGGTCAGCCCATAGGCCCCGGAGGAGTTGGACAGCATCACGTCGGGATTGGCGTACAGCCCGTCGTCGGACAGCAGATCTACCCCCGCAAAGCCGCAGCAGTACCACTTGAGCGCCGTGGCCCGCTTCAGGTCTCCGGGCTCGCACCATCCGTAGATGATCTCATACTGGTCCAGCCCCTCTGCCGGAGCCTTGCCCCGCCCGTAAAAGTCCACCGCAAAGCCGTGCTTTTCCGCCGCTGCCAGCACCCTTTTCCGGCGCTCCGGCGTGAGAAAGTCCTCCATCACCGCAATTTTTTTCATCCGCTGTATACCTCCCATATTTTTTCCGCGCAGCGCATGCCGTCGGCGGCGGCGGACAGGATGCCTCCGGCATATCCCGCCCCCTCGCCGCAGGGATACAGGCCCCGGACGCTGCACTGGCCGCTCTCATCCCGCAGGATGCGCACCGGCGACGACGACCGGGTCTCCACCGCCGTCAGAACGGCATCCCCCTGGGCATAGCCCTGTATTTTCCTGTCCAGCACCGGCAGGGCCAGCGCCAGGGTCTCCCGCACAAATTCCGGCAGACACTGCCGCAGGTCCGTCCACCGGACCCCGGGCCGATAGCTGGGGATCACCCGCCCCGGCCCCACAGAGGGCCGCCCCGCCAGGAAATCCTCCACCCGCTGGCACGGGGCCGCGTAGCCGCCGCTGCCCAGGCGGAAGGCTGCCTCCTCCAGCTGCCGCTGAAAGGCCACCCCCGCCAGGGGATGCCCGCTGCCAAAGTCCTCCGGCGTCACGTTTACCAGCAGGCCGCCGTTGATGTTCTCCCGGTCCCGGGCATATGCGCTCATGCCGTTGGTGACCACCCGCCCCTGCTCCGACGCAGCGGCCACCACCTGTCCCCCGGGGCAAACGCAGAACGAGAAGGCGCTGCGCCCGTTTTCCAGGTGGCATGACAGCTTATAGCTGGCGGCGGGCAGACACGGGTGCCCGGCGAACTGCCGGTACTGGGCTGCGTCCATGTCCGATTGCCGGTGCTCGATCCGCACCCCCACGGCAAAGGGCTTCTGCTCCATCTGTACCCCTGCGGCGTGCAGCATTTCAAAGGTATCCCTTGCGCTGTGGCCCAGGGCCAGCACCGCATGCCGGGCCGGCAGCACATACGGCCCCTCCGGCCCTGTAACCTCCAGCCCCTCCAGGGCCCCGTCCCGGACCCGCAGTCCCGTGACCCGGTGCCCGAACCGCACCTGCGCCCCCAGGGACAGCAGCTGCCGCCGCAGGTTCACCAGGGTCACATGGAGCATATCCGTCCCCACATGGGGCTTGGCGTCGGTGAGGATGCTCTCCGGCGCGCCGTTTTCCACCAGCTGCTCCAGGATCCACCGGTGCCGCCGGTCCCGGGTGCCGGTATTCAGCTTTCCGTCGGAAAAAGCGCCTGCGCCCCCCTCGCCGAACTGAACGTTGGATTCCGTATTCAATGGGCCGCCCCGCCAGAAGGCCTCCACGTCCCGCTGCCGGGTCACGGCGTCCCGGCCCCGCTCCAGGATGATGGGCCGCAGCCCGCACCGGGCCAGCACCAGGGCCGCGAACAGCCCTCCCGGCCCCGCGCCGATGACCACCGGCGGCGTCTCCGGCGCCCGGAGCACCTCCGGCAGCCGGTACGTTTCCGGCGCATACGGCGTTACCCGCTTATCCCGCACCCGCCGCAGCACGGCTTTCTCCTGCCGCAGCTCCACTGCGGCGGTGTACACCAGCCGCAGCTCCTCCCGGGCGTCAACGGACCGGCGCAGCACCTGCAGGGACAGAATGTCCCCCTCCGGCACCCGCAGCAGCCGCGCCGCCTTTCCCCGCAGCAGGGCCTCCTCCTGGCCCGGGGCCAGCTTCAGCCCCTCAATTTTCACCATAGGCCGCACCCTCCTGACTTCACAAAAAGTTCAAAATTTTTGCCGTTTTTTAAAGCTCCAGTTAAGGTTTCCGCGTATACTATAAACCATCGAAAGGAAAACCACAGCGGCGGCGGAGCACGATACCTCATGATACCACATTCCACCCCGCCCGACAATAGGAGGTTCACAGTTATGTATAACGGCGTCAACGACGAGAACAACGAGAGCGGCTTCAACAGCGATGAAAACCTGTATCATTACAGTTATTCCAAGGACCAGGCTCCCCAGCCCGGCCAGCCGGACCCCAGCCAGACCAGCTGGCAGCCCGCTCCCCGGCCGGAGCCCCAGGCGGCGCAGGAGGATCAGACCTCCTGCACCACCGGCGATTATCAGGATGAACCCCGGATTCCCAAGACCAACGGGAAGAGCTTCTGGAAAAAGACCGGCACCAAGGTCACGGCCCTGGTCCTATGCTGCGCCCTGGTGGGCGGCCTGTGCGGCTTCGGCGGCGCGTCCCTGGCCCGCAAGACCGGCAAAACCGCCATCCAGGAAACCGGCCGCACGGCTTCCGCCGTCAGCGTCAAATCCGTGGACGGCCAGACCCTGATGACCCCCGCCGAGGTGTACGCCTCCACGGTGAACAGCGTGGTATCCATCAACTGCTCTGCCGTGTCCACCAACATCTTCGGCCAGAAGGTGGAGTCCGCCTCCTCCGGCAGCGGCTTCGTCATCACCCAGGACGGCTATATCGTCACCAACCAGCATGTGGTGTCCGGCGCCAGCAGCGTCAACGTCACCCTGTATAACGGCGATACCTATCCCGCCACTGTGGTGGGCGGCGACAGCGACTATGATGTGGCTGTGCTGAAGATCGAGGCCACCGGCCTCCAGGCCGTGACCCTGGGCAAGAGCGCCGACGTCAACGTGGGCGACACGGTGATGGCCATCGGCAATCCCTTGGGCGAGCTGACCTTCTCCATGAGCCAGGGCATCGTGTCCTGCTGCGACCGTGCCATCAATGTGGACGGCACCCCCTTCAACATGCTCCAGGTGGACGCCTCCATCAACCCCGGCAACTCCGGCGGCCCCCTGATGAACCTGTATGGTGAGGTAGTGGGCATTGTGTCCGCCAAGTATTCCAGCTATTCCAACACCTCTGTGGAGGGCATCGGCTTTGCCATCCCCATCAGCGATGTCCAGACCATCATCACCGACATCATGGAAAACGGCCAGGTCACCGATAAGGCCTACATGGCCATCAAGGCCGGCAGCATGACCGAGCAGATGGCCGCCCAGTACAACATCGACGTGACCAAGGGCGTGTTCGTCTACGCCGTGGAAAAGGGCGGCGCCGGGGAAAAGGCGGGCCTGCAGCTGGGCGACGTCATCACCAAGCTCAACGACACGGACATCACCTCCATGAGCGACCTGTCCATGGCCAAGAAGAGCTATAAGGCCGGCGACACCGTCACCCTTACCGTGCGGCGCGGCGGCCAGGAGATCACCCTGAGCCTGACCTTCGACCAGCAGCCCCAGACCACCGGCACTGAGGACGATTCCTCCAACCGGAACCAGGGTCAGCAGGATTCCTACGGCGACCTGTACGACTACTTCTTCGGCCGGGGCAACGGCGGCCGCGGCAACTAAGACAGCGTGACCGCTTCTCCGGAAGCGTCACTGGATATATTTTGCATTCCAATTACTCTCTCTTTCTTCTTTCATCTTTCTTCCTTTAAGCGTGGGCGGCGGCTCCGGTATCCGGGGCCGCCGTCCACGCGCGTTTTTTTGCAGGGGCGGACGACTCTGTCTGCCCCATGGCCGTACCCCGTCCCCCGCGCCTGCCTTGGGCACGTACTCCCCTGTCATATCCCCGCATACACTTTCAATAGGCGGCCCGCCCTGCGGGAGCGCCGACTTATGGGGAAAGCGAGGAAATTGACCATGAAAACAACCTTCCGCAGGCGGGGGATCGTGCTGGCGGCGGCGCTGGTGCTGCTGTGGGCCGTCTCCGCTGCCGACACAGGCGGCGGACCTGCGTCCTTTGTGGGCACCGGCTGGGCGCTGCTGCCTCCGGCGGTGGCCATCGTGCTGGCCTTTGTCACCAAGGAGGTGTACTCCTCCCTGCTGGCCGGGTGCGTGATGGGGGCGCTGCTGGCAGAGGGCTTCGCCCCCTGGCGGAGCTTCGAGACGCTGTTTCTGACCCTTATGGAGGGCATTGACCGGAAGATCTTCTTTTTCGATGTGCTGCTGGGGGCCATTGTGGTGCTGTTTGCCCGGTCAGGCGGCTCCCGGGCCTTCGGGGAGTGGGCTTCCCGCCGGGTGCGCTCCCGCCGGGGAGCGGAAACGGCCACGGCGGGCCTTGGATGCCTGATCTTCCTGGACGACTATTTCAACTGCCTGACGGTGGGGGCCATCATGCAGCCCATCGCCGACCGCTTCCGCATCTCCCGGGAGAAGCTGGCCTTTCTCATTGACGCCACCGCCGCCCCGGTGTGCATCATCGCGCCCATCAGCTCCTGGGCCGCCGCCGTGTCGTCGTACATTCCGGCGGAATACGCCGGAACGGTCAACGGCTTCACCCTGTTTCTGCGGGCCATCCCGTATAATTTCTACGCCCTTCTGATGCTGTGGATGGTGTTCGTGGTGGCCCTGACGGGCCGGGATTTCGGCCCCATGTACCGCCGGGAGCAGCTGGCCGCCGTCCAGGAGCCGCCCCGGGATGACCGCTCTCCCACCGGCCAGTTTAGCCCCCGGGGCCGGGCGGTGGATCTGCTGGTGCCCACGGTGTGCCTCATCGTCTCGGTGGTGTGGGGCATGGTGCTGCTGGGCCGCCGGACCTGCCGGGAGGGGGGGCTTCCCCTGACGGCGTCCAACGTCTTTGCCAACACCGATGCGCCCATGGCCCTGTGCCTCGGCTGCGCGGTAACGCTGCTGGTGATGGCGGTTTTATACATTCCCCGGGGTGTGGTGACGTTTTCCGGCTATGTAGAGGGCTTTCTGGATGGCTTCAAGCTTATGACCCCGGCGCTGCTGGTGCTGACCTTTGCCTGGGGGCTGAAATCCTTTGCCGCCCGGCTGGACGCGGCGGCCTTTGTCCAGGGGCTGTTTGCCGGGCGTGAGACCTTGACGGCCCTGTTCCCGCTGGTGCTGTTTCTGGTGGGCGGGCTGCTGGCCTTTGCCACCGGCACCAGCTGGGGCACCATGGGCATTCTCATTCCCGTGGCGGTGCCGGTGTTTGCCGGCAGTTCCCTGCTGCCGGCGGCGGTGGCGGCGGTGTGCGCCGGGGCCGTTATGGGCGACCACTGCTCCCCTATTTCCGACACCACCATCATGAGCTCCACCGGCGCCGGGTGCGATCACATGGCCCATGTTACCACCCAGCTGTGGTACGGCCTGGTGGTCGGCGCCGACTGTGCGGTCTGCTATCTGCTGGCGGCGGTGCTGGGAGAGCCCTGGCTTCCGCTGGCTGCGGGGGCGGCCCTGGTGGTGGGGCAGGTATTTTTCTTCCACCGACTGTCCCGGCGGCGGGAGGGGGCGGCATGAAGCAGCTTCCGGTGCCCTTTATCGGCCAGGGGCATAGCCTGCCCACCGGCTGCGAAAGCGTCAGCGCCGCCATGGCGCTGCAATACCTGGGCTTTTCCGTGACGGCGGAGGATTTTGCCCGGGACCATCTGCCCTCGGCCCCGTTTTACCGGGATACCGGCGGCGTCTGGCATGGGCCGGACCCCCGCCGGGCCTTTGTGGGGGACCCTCACGACCCGGATGCCCTGGGCTGCTGGGCCCCGGCGATAAAAAGCGGGATGTCCCGCTTTTTGGCCGGTTTGGCCCGGGACAAAGCCGGGATTTACCGGGTCAAAAACGAGACCGGAGCGGAGCTTGGCTATCTGTGCCGCCGGTATATCGACCGGGGGATTCCGGTGCTGATCTGGATCAGCATTGACCTGCGCCCCACCGTCAACGGCCCCTGGTACCGGACGGAGCCGGAGGGCCAGCCCTTCATGTGGATCTCCAACGAGCACTGCGTGGTGCTGTCGGGATATGACCGGGAGCACTATATCTGCTGCGACCCCTGGGAGGACCGGGGCGTGGTGCGCTATCCCAGGGAGACGGTGTGGCAGCGGCACCGGGAGCTGGGGATGCAGGCGGTGGCGGTGGAGGGACCGGTATGAGGCGGCGGATAGCGGCGGCGCTGCTGGCGGCGCTGCTGCTGACCGGGTGCGCCCCGGCGGCGGAACCGGCGGCGTATCCGGCAGAACCGGCGGGAGAGCCGGTTTACATGGCCCTGACCTTTGACGACGGCCCATCCCCTGCCTGGACGCCCCGGCTGCTGGAGGGCCTTTCCCGGCGGGGGGCCAGGGCTACGTTCTTTCTGGTGGGCAGTCAGATCGAAGGCCGGGAGGACCTGGTGCGGCGTATCCGGCAGGAGGGCCACCAGATCGGCAGCCACTCCTTCAGCCACAGGGCACTGACGGAGCTGTCCACCGCCGACGCCCTGGCGGATCTGGAAAAATGCGACCGTGCCCTGCGGCAGGTGCTGGGGGACGGGAGCTACTGGCTGCGGCCCCCCTACGGCTTCCTATCGGACCGGGAGCTCTGCGCCCTGGGGACTCCGGTCATCTGCTGGTCCGTGGACACGGAGGACTGGAAAAGCCGGGACGTGGACAGCATTCTGGACATTGTTCTGCGGCGGGCGGGAGACGGGGACATTCTCCTGCTCCACGACTGCTACGCCACCAGCGTCACGGCGGCCCTGGAGATCGTGGACCGCTTGCAGCCCAGGGGGGTGCGGTTCGTCACGGTGGAGGAGCTGTTCGCCGTCAAGGGAGTGGAGCCCGCCTGCGGGACCCTGTACCACCGGGTGCGGGAAGAATAAATCCGCATTTTGTCCAAAATGACAATGGACGCGGGGCCCGGCGGGGCATATAATAAAAGCAGACACCGAAAAGGAGCAAACCGCATGAGCAGAACCGTTTCCGTCAACAGCTGCCGGGCCATCTGTACCGTGGCCTGCTGTTGTCATGCCCGGAACGGTCATGCATGGTTTGCCCAGAAAGCCCGGGATTGAATTGCCCGGGAAATGCGCGTATAAGCAGCGGCAGAGCATGCATCCTGCATGCCCTGCCGCTTTGATTTTTCCACACATGCCGAAAGGAAGCCTGTTTATGTATCCCCAACACATTCAAGAAGCCGCCGCGGCCATGGGCCGCACCCTGACGGAGAGCGCCACGCCCCTGTACGGCAGCGGCCTGCGCCTGCCGGACCGCCGGGCGGTCATCGACCTGGTCAAGGAGGTGCGCCGCCTGCTGTTCCCCGCCTATTTCGGGGACCCGGCGCTGATGTCCCTGGCTCCGGAGAACTATGCCGCCCTGCTGCTGGAGCGCATTTCCGAAAAGCTGACGGCTCAGCTGCGGCTGGCCCTGCCGGAGGACCAGGTGCAGCGGGCGGAGGAGATCACCCGGGAGTTTGTGCGCCGGCTGCCCCGGGTGCAGCGGCTGCTGCTGGAGGACCTGGACGCCACGTTTGAGTCCGATCCCGCCGCTGCGTCCCGGGAGGAGATCATCTTTGCCTATCCGGGCCTGTTCGCCATCTTTGTCTATCGCATTGCCCACCTGCTGTACTGCCAGCGGGTGCCCATGATCCCCCGGATCATGGCCGAATATGCCCACAGCCGCACGGGCATCGATATCCACCCCGGCGCGTCCATCGGGCCCCACTTCTTTATCGATCACGGCACCGGCATCGTGGTGGGCGAGACCACGGTGATCGGCCGGAACGTGAAGCTGTATCAGGGCGTGACCCTGGGGGCCATGTCGCCCCGGGCGGGGCACGCGTCCCTGCCGGGGAAGCGCCATCCCACCGTGGGGGACGACGTGACCATCTATTCCGGCGCGTCTATTCTGGGGGGTGAGACGGACATCGGCGACGGCTCCGTGGTGGGAGGCAACGTGTTTTTGACCCACTCCGTCCGCAGCGGCACCCGGGTGGCCGCCGCCACTCCGGCCCCGGTGATGAAGAATCCCTCGGACCCGTTTGTGTACACCATATAGGGGACGTGTGATCCCTGCCCGGACAGGGCGCGGGGCGCCGGGGACGCTGCCCTCTGCGGAATATTTTCCTTGCCTATACAAAAAGCTCCCTGTCTTATGCGAGACAGGGAGCTTTTTCGAGACGGTCAAAAAAGCAGGATTGCCTCCGCCTTCGGAAAGGAAGATAGTTACGAAAGAAACCCATCAGGGGTGTCTTTCGTTTTCAATCACCGCATTTTCAGAACTTTTATGAAAGTTCTGAAAATGCTTTTCAGCTTGTCAAAAAAAGTTTTTTGACAAGCTGAAAGCTCCCTGTCTTATGCGAGACAGGGAGCTTTTTCATCAGGGGATCAATAATATTTCACCAGGCCCGACAGCAGCAGGGTGGGAAGCAGCAGCAGCGCCAGAAATGCCAGCATGTACAGCGGCGACAGGGCCGCAAAATCACCGGCCGTGGTGAGATAGTACGACAGCACCAGGCCGCACAGTCCGCCGATCCAGCCGAGCGCCGTGGACCAGCGCACCGCCTGACACATGCGCTGGCTGCCGATGACGGTTTCCGCCATAGGCAGCAGACCGTCCCGGTAGATGATGGCATTGGGGGCCTCCCCACGCTGGCCGGTAAGGTCCGCCAGGGCCAGGCGGGTGGCGACCCCGGGATAGATGGGCCGGGCGTTGAGCCGGAATTTCCGCTTGAGCATGTTGGGGGTGATGTTGACGCCCCGGGTGGCCAGCACCGGCGTGACCCGGTTGCGGCGCAGGGCCCGCAGGGCCCACTCCACGTTCCGGGAGGGCAGGTACTTCACCACGAAGATGGCGGCCAGCCTGCCGTCCACCGACATAAAGACGCCGGTGTCCATTTTCAGGTCATGGGGCAGGGTGATCCGGCGCTTTTTCATGAAATAGGCACTGCCCATGGCCACGGTGGCCCCGCGGATGGTGCAGTCTACGCCGCCGTCCTCGTAATAGTGGAGATCGTGGGCGTCATAGCGGAAGCTGACCTGACCGTCCATCAGCTGCTGGAACAGAGGGGTCAGCTGACTGCCGGCGGCACGGCACAGGGCCTCGGCATAGGCCAGAGCCTGGTTGATCTCCTCGCCGTATACCTTCAGACCGTTGAGCTCCACCGTGCCCACCGGGGCGGAGGCGGGGCCCTCCTTCCCCTTCTTTTGCAGGGACAGGACCCCGGCGGGGAACAGGTCCTCATCCATTACCACCACCCGGCGGGCGGCGGAGATGGCCCGGGCACCCTTCCAGCCTGCCACGGCGCAGCCGCTTTTGTGCAGGCGGCGGCACAGCAGGGACAGGGGCAGCGTTCCGGACAGAGGCAGGGACAGAGGCACCGTGGCCGACAGCAGCGCCGACCACAGCCAGAGAAAACGGTTCATCTGATGGCCGGCCAGCGCCGCCACCAGGGCCAGCACCGTGGCCAGGGCCAGATACAGCGGCGTCAGGATGGGCTGCCAGCGGGCGGCAGGGTCCGGAGACTGCCACAGACGGTAAAAGCCCTCCAGACGGCCCTGCTGCTTGCAGGCGCCGGCGGCGGTGACGGAGGCCACATACGGGGGAACGCCGCCCAGCTGGGCCAGGCGGAAGCTGTCGTACCGGGCACGGGCGGCACGGTATTGACCGCAGACGCACAGATACAGCAGCGCCGCCGCCGGGGCGGCAAAGGGCAAATTCGGACAATTCCCCAGAAACAGGCACCAGGCGCTGTCCGCCAGGGCCACCAGGCCGCACAGCAGCGCCGCCGCCGGGGCGGTGACCCGGCCATGGCGCAGATGCTCCCATGCCTCCTGCCACAGGTGGGGGCACAGCAGCAGGCACAGGATCAGCAGCCCTGCCGGGATGCCGCAGCGCAGCCACACATGGTCGTACCACCCCTGGGACAGCACATCCAGGCCGTCAATAACGGCCACGATGACCGTCAGCAGGGCGGGCAGGGCCAGCAGCATGCGCTGCCGGTGGGTCCGGGCGCACTGCCATTTGGCCTCCCGGGCGGCGTCGTCCATGGTGGGCTCCGGCTCCGGCGGTTCCTCCGGGGCATCCGTGGGCTCCTCCAGATCCCGGGCGGGGATGCGGTCCCAGACCCACTGAACGGCGGCGGACAGACGCTGCTTCAGGGGCGTCCGTTCCGGCAGAACGGCGTCCTCGTCGTCCTCCTCCGGCTCCAGGCCGGGCTCGTCGGGGTCCTCCTGCCGGGCCTGTATCCGGCGGCGCAGCTTATCCAGGGGATTCTCCCGGGGGGGAGGGGGCGTGTCGTCCGGGCGGTATTCCGGCTCGGAAACGGGCTCCGGTCCGGCTTTCGGTTCGCTTTCCGGCTCCGGCTGAGGCTCCGGGGCCGGGTCCGGTATGGACTCCGGGTCAGGCTCCGGTATGGGGGAGGGCTCCTCCGTAGGCGCACCGGAGCCAAACTCCTCCAGTATCTCGTCTACGGTATAGTGCTCCTCCGGCGGCGTGGGCCGCATGTCTTGCTTACTCATAGAAGCTCCTTGCTGTTATCCCCGGCGCTGGCGCACGGCCTCGTACAGCAGAATGGCTGCGGCCGCCGACGCGTTCAGGGAGGAAATGTGCCCCTTCATGGGGATGCTGACCAAAAAATCGCAGTTTTCCGCCACCAGGCGGCTCATGCCGTCGCCCTCGGAGCCGATGACGATGGCCGCGGGACCCTTCAGGTCGGCGCTGTACAGGTCCGTGGAGGCCCCGGCGGCGGTGCCGAAGATCCATACGCCCTGCTTTTTCAGGTCCTTCAGGGCGGAGGTAAGGTTGGCCACCCGGGCCACCGGCAGATAGCTGACGGCTCCGGCGGAGGTCTTGCCCACGATGGCGGTGAGGCCGGCGGACCGGCGCTTGGGGATGATGAGTCCGTGGGCCCCGGCGCACTCGGCGGTGCGGAGGATGGCCCCCAGATTGTGGGGGTCGGAGATCTCGTCGCACACCACCAGCAGGGGCGGCTCCCCCTTGGCGGCGGCGCTGTCCAGAATGCTCTGGATGCTGACGTATTCCCGGACGGCGGCCAGGGCGATGACTCCCTGGTGGGCGTGGGTGCGGCTCATGGCGTCCAGCTTCCGCCGGTCGGCCTCCACCACAACGACCCCGGCGTCCCGGGCCCGGGAGGCGATGTGGCCCAGGGTCTTGTCCGTCTCGCCCTTGGCCAGGTAAATTTTGTCGATGGCCGTTCCGGCCCGCAGGGCCTCGATCACGGCGTTCCGGCCCTCGATGATGCCGTCGGCCTCCGCCTGGGGCATGGGCCGTCTGTTTTCGTTGTCTTTCATGGCGCGATATCCTCGTTTTCGACGATTTTTCTTCAGTATACCATATTCTTCGGGCAAGATAAAGCGCCGGGGACACAAATTTTTCGCCATTTTTCCCGGCGGCCTTCCTTGTAACGGAGAGAAAAATGTGGTATGATAAGTTATTAAATTCGGAAAGTGCCGCCTATTTTACGAAAACGGGCGGCGGGGAGGTTTCCATTGGACAGAAAGCAAGTTCTTCTCGACGACGGGCAGATGGCCCGCCAGCGGGAGTTTACCGAGAAAATACACAATATCCACCGGGCCCGGGGCCGGACGCCTCTGGCGATGGTGGACACCTTCGGCTGCCAGCAGAACGTGGCCGACAGCCAGCATATTCTGGGGATGCTGCGGGATATGGGGTGCGATTTCATCGACGATCCGGCCCGGGCGGACATTGTGGTCATGAATACCTGCGCCATCCGGGACCATGCGGAAAAGCGGGTTTACGGCACCCTGGGCGCTCTGACCCACACGAAAAAGGCGAACCCGGAGCAGATCATCTGCCTGTGCGGCTGTATGGCCCAGCGGCCGGAGGTGGCCCGGAAGGTCCGGGAGAGCTATCGCCATGTGGACCTGGTGTTCGGGCCCCAGGCCCTGTGGAAGTTCCCGGAGCTGCTGTACCGGGTGTATACCCGCCGGGGCCGGGTGTTCTCCGTGGAGAACGAGCACGGCTCCATTGCCGAGGGAATGCCCGTGGTCCGGGAGGGCCGGGTTCGGGCGTGGGTGTCCATCATGTATGGGTGCAACAACTTCTGCTCGTACTGCATCGTCCCCTACGTCCGGGGCCGGGAGCGCAGCCGCTCCCCGGAGAAGATCGTGGAGGAGGTCCGCCAGCTGGCGGCGGAGGGGTATAAGGAGATCACCCTGCTGGGCCAGAACGTCAACTCCTACGGCAAGGATCTGCCGGAGCCCTGGGACTTTGCGGACCTGCTGCGGGAGCTGGACAAGATCGACGGCGACTACCTGATCCGCTTTATGTCGTCCCAGCCCAAGGACGCCGGCTATAAGCTGTTCGACACCATGGCCCAAAGCCGCCATGTGGCCCATCAGCTGCACCTGCCGGTGCAGTCCGGCTGCGACCGGGTGCTGCGGGCCATGAACCGCCCCTATGACCGGGCGAAATATCTGGACCTGATCGGCTATGCCCGGAAGGTCATGCCGGACCTGGTGCTGACCTCCGATGTGATCATCGGCTTCCCCGGCGAGACGGAGGCCGAGGCCATGGAGACCGTGGACCTGGTGCGGCAGGTGGAGTTCGACGCCCTGTTTACCTTCATCTTCTCCCCCCGGCCCGGTACGCCGGCGGCCAAAATGGACGACCCCGTTCCCCGGGCGGAAAAGCAGAAATGGTTCGATATGCTGTGCAATACGCAAAACGAGATATCCGCCCGGCTTCATGCCCGGTATGTAGGCCGGACCCTGCGGGTGCTGGTGGACGGCGAGACCGACGACGCCCGGTGGCCCCTGTCCGCCCGGACGGCGGGGGGACGGCTGGTGCACCTGGTGGGCAGCAGGGACGCCCTGGGCCAGTACCGGAACGTGAGGATCACCGACAGCAACACCTGGGCGCTGTTCGGGGAGATGGAATAATTCCCCTCTATTGAACGAAGTTTTGCACTTTTCAACAATGTTTTCCACTACCATTCGACAGATACGCCGCACATGCGGCAGAAAGCGCGGGTGAAACCATGGCGGAGCTGACCCCCATGATGAAACAATATTTGCAGATCAAGGAGCAGAATCAGGACGCCATCCTGTTTTTCCGGCTGGGGGATTTTTACGAGATGTTCGGCGACGACGCCCGGAAGGCGTCCAAGGAGCTGGACCTGACCCTGACCACCAGGGACAAGGACAAGAACAAGCCCTTTGAAGAAAAGGTGCCCATGTGCGGCATTCCCTATCACGCCTCCGACGCCTATATTGCCCGGCTTATTGCCAAGGGCTACAAGGTGGCCATCTGCGAGCAGACCCAGGACCCCGCCACGGCCAAGGGCTTGGTGGACCGGGACATTATCCGGGTGGTGACCCCCGGCACCGTCATAGACGCCGCCTGCCTGGAGGAGGGACGGTCCAACTTCTGCGCGGGGCTGTATCTGGACGACACCTGCGCGGGCTTCAGCGTGTGCGACATTTCCACCGGAAAGACCCACGTTACCGCCTTTCAGGGGCCCGACCGGGCGGAGCATCTGCTCAACGAGCTGGGCCGGTTTTCCCCGGCGGAGGCAGTGGTGAATCCGGCGGCATACCAGTGCGGGCCGCTGCTGTCTCTTTTGCAGGATAAGCTCCACTGCCATGTGGAGCGGCTGAGCGCCGGACGCTTTCAATTGCAGGAGGCGGAAAAGACCGTCCGCACCCAGTTCGGCGACGAGGCCGCCGGACGCCTGCCCAAGGGGAACCCCGCCGCGGTTTTGTCGCTGGGGGCGCTGCTGGGCTATCTCCACGAGACGCAGAAAACCGACCTGCGCCACGTGGACGACCTGGATTACTATCAGCAGGGGCAGTTTATGGAGCTGGACCTGACGGCCCGGCGGAATCTGGAGCTGACGGAGACCCTGCGCAGCAAGGAGAAAAAGGGCAGCCTGCTGTGGGTGCTGGACAAGACCCGGACCCCCATGGGCGGGCGGCTGCTGCGCAGCTGGCTGGAGCGGCCCCTGCTGTCCGTTACGGCCATCACCCGCCGCAGCGCCGCCGTGGGCCAGCTGGTGGACCACACCATGGTGCGGGAGGAGCTGGCCCTGGCCCTGTCCGGCATCGGCGACATGGAGCGGCTGGTGGGCCGCATTGTATACGGCACCGCCGGGGGCCGGGACGTGGTAGCCCTGAAAAATGCCATGGCGCGGCTGCCTCATGTGAAGGAGCTGCTGTCGGCCTTTGACCGGGGCCGCCTGGGGGAGCTGGCCCAGCTGGACACTCTGGAGGATCTGACGGACCTGATCGGCCGCACCCTGTGCGACGATCCCCCCTTCTCCGTCCGGGAGGGCGAGTTCATCCGGGAGGGCTTCGACCCGGAGGTGGACCGCCTGCGGGGCATTCTGCATGGCGGCAAGGGCATCATCGCCTCTATGGAGGCCGCCGAAAAGGAGAAAACCGGCATCCGCACCCTGAAGATCGGGTACAACAAGGTATTCGGCTATTACATCGAGGTGTCCAACTCCTTCAAGGACCAGGTGCCCGAGACATACATCCGCAAGCAGACCCTGGTCAACGGCGAGCGATACATCACCCAGGAGCTGAAGGACCTGGAGCACGACATCCTGTCCGCCTCGGACCGGGTATCGGCCCTGGAATATGAGCTGTTCACCCGGCTGCGGCAGGAGCTGAGCGGCCATGTGGCCCGGATCCAGGCCACGGCCGCCGCCGTGGCGGAGGCGGACTGCCTGTGCTCCCTGGCAGCGGTGGCGGTGAAGAACAACTACTGCTGCCCGGCGGTGGACGAGTCCGGCGTTATCGAGATCCACCAGGGACGCCACCCGGTGGTGGAGGCCATGCGGCCCGACGCCCTGTTTGTGCCCAACGACACCTATATGGGCCGCACCCAGGACCGGGTGTCCATCATCACCGGCCCCAACATGGCGGGCAAGTCCACCTATATGCGCCAGGTGGCGCTGATGGTGCTCATGGCCCAGATCGGGTCCTTCGTCCCGGCCAAGGCGGCCCGCCTGGGCATTGTGGACCGGGTATTTACCCGCATCGGGGCCTCCGACGATCTGTCGGCGGGACAGTCCACCTTTATGGTGGAGATGACGGAGGTCAGCGACATCCTCCATGCCGCCACGGACAAGAGCCTGCTGATCCTGGACGAGATCGGCCGGGGCACCTCTACCTTCGACGGTATGAGCATCGCACGGGCGGTGCTGGAATACTGCGCCGACCCCAAGCGCCTGGGGGCAAAGACCCTGTTTGCCACCCATTACCACGAGCTTACCGCCATGGAGGGCACCCTCCCCGGCGTGAAGAACTACAACATCGCCGTCCGGGCCCGGGGCGAGGAGATCGTGTTCCTGCGGAAGATCGTCCCCGGCGGCGCGGACCGCAGCTACGGCATCGAGGTGGCCAAGCTGGCGGGCCTGCCGGACGCGGTGGTGTCCCGGGCCAGAAAAATCCTCCGGCAGCTGGAGGAGGAGTCCGGTCGCCCGGCGGCAGCCCCCGCTCCCCGGGAGGACCAGGTGTCCTTTGCCGCCGTGGCCGAGAGCCAGGTCGTCGACCGGCTCCGCCGGACCCAGGTGGACTCGCTGACGCCTCTGGAGGCATTGCAGCTGCTGTATGAACTGAAAAAGAAGCTGACGTAACACGAAAGGACAACGCTATGCCTGATATTCAATGCCTGCCGCGGCATGTGGCGGATCTGATCGCCGCCGGCGAGGTGGTGGAGCGGCCCGCCAGCGTGGCCAAGGAGCTGCTGGAAAACGCCCTGGACGCCGGGGCCACCGCCATTGTGGCGGAGGTCCAGCGCGGGGGCCTCACCTATCTGCGCATTACGGACAACGGCTGCGGCATCGCGCCGCAGCAGCTGCCCACGGCGTTTCTGCGCCACGCCACCAGCAAGCTGCGCACGGCGGCGGACCTGGCCGCCATCGGTACCCTGGGCTTCCGGGGTGAGGCGCTGGCCGCCATCTCCGCCGTGTCCCGGGTGGATATCTTCACCCGGCAGACCGGGGCCCCGGCAGGGGCGTCCCTGCATCTGGAGGGCGGCGTGCCCGGGCAGGTGGAGGAGACCGGGTGCCCGGAGGGCACCACCATCTGCGTCCGGGACCTGTTTTACAACACTCCCGCCCGGATGAAGTTCATGAAGAAGGACAGCGCCGAGGGGGCCGCCGTGTCCGGCATCGTCCAGCACCTGGCCCTGAGCCATCCGGAGGTGTCCTTCAAGCTGCTGCGGGACGGGGCCGAGGTGCTCCACACCCCCGGCGACGGAAAGCTGCTGTCCGCCGTTTATGCCGCCATGGGCCGGGATTTTGCTCTGGGTCTGGAGGAGGTCCGGGGCTGCGGCGGCGACGTGCAGGTGGCGGGCTATGTGACCCGGCCCCTGAACGGCCACGGCACCCGGGGCCGTCAGCTGTTTTTCGTCAACGGACGGTTCGTCAAGAGCCAGCTGCTGTCCGCCGCCCTGGAGGAGGCATACCGCAACCGGCTGCTGAAGGGGAAGTTCCCCGGCTGCGTGCTGCATCTGACCCTGCCGGAGGACCGGGTGGACGTGAACGTGCATCCGGCCAAGACCGTGGTGAAATTCGTATCGGATAAAACCGCCTTCGATGCGGTGTACTATACCGTCATGGATGCCCTGGACGCGGCAGCTCGCCCCAAGGTCCCGGAAAAGGAGGAGAAGCCCTTCTACCGGACCATGACGGCCCAGGAGTTCCGGCAGCAGCAGAAGCCGGAGCCGGAGAAGCGCCCGCTGGGCAGCTATACCGCCCGTCCCGCCGCGCCGGTGTCCCAGCCTGCGGCGCAGCCGGAGGAAAGACCGGCCCAGACCATGGCGGTGCGGGACGTGGCCCCGGAGGCGGGCAAGCCCTTTACCGCGCCCACCGGCCGCCCCGGCGTCAGCTATCACATTACCCCGCCCGCCCCAAAGCCGGAGCCGGTACAGGAGACGGTGTCCCTGCCGGAGCAGGTGACCATGGAGCCACCCAGGGAGGCTCCCTGGCGCATTGCCGGCGAGGTGCTGCGGACGTATATCATCTGCGAGGATGAGCAGGAGAACGTGTGGCTCATCGACAAGCACGCTGCCCACGAGCGGGTGCGGTTCGACGCGCTGAAGGCCGCCACGGAGCCCATCATGTCCCAGACACTGCTGGAGCCCATGGCGGTGGAGCTGTCGCCGGAGGACTGCGCGGCGGTGCTGGAGCAGCTGCCCCTGCTGGAGCGGTATGGCTTCCGGTGCGAGGATTTCGGCGGCGCGGTGCTGGTGCGGGGGGTGCCCGCCGGGGTAGACGACCCCACCGGAGCCCTGGAGGAGCTGGCGGAGGACCTGCGGCTGAACCGGGCGGACCCGGACGCAGCCCGGGACAGCCTATTGCAGACCATGGCCTGCAAATCCGCCATCAAGGCCGGGATGCACACGGACCCCGCCGAGCTGCGGCGTCTGGTGGACAGGGTCCAGTCCGGGGAAATTCAGTATTGCCCCCATGGCCGCCCGGTGGCGGTGCGGCTGAGCAAATACCAGGTGGAAAAAATGTTCAAGCGGGCGTGACGCCCGGAAAGGAGCGGCCTATGGCCCCCAGGGTCCTGTGCGTGGTGGGTCCCACCGCCAGCGGAAAAACGAAAATGGCCGTGGCTCTGGCCCGGCGCTTCGGCGGCGAGGTGGTATCCGTGGACTCCATGCAGATCTACCGGGGCATGACCATCGGCACCGCCGCCCCCACGGCGGCGGAGATGGAGGGGGTGCCCCATCATATGATCGCCGTGGCGGATCCGGCGGAAAGCTGGTCCGTGGCCCGGTTCTGCGAGGCGGCGGACGGCTGCATCCGGGACATTCTGGCCCGGGGCCGGCTGCCGGTGCTGGCCGGAGGCACGGGGCTGTATCTGGACGCCCTGATCCGGGGTGACGACTTCGCCCCCGGCAGCCAGGGCGGCGAGGTACGGCTGCGGATCCAGCGGGAGCTGCGGGAGCAGGGGCCGGAGGCGCTGCTGGAGCGGCTGCGGACCGTGGACCCGGAAACCGCCGGACGGCTGCACCTGCGGGATGAAAAGCGCATTCTCCGGGCGCTGGAGATCTATGAGCAGACCGGGGAGCCCATGTCCCTGCGGGACAGGCGGGGACGGCAGCGTCCGGACCGGTACGAGGCGTTGTATATCGGGCTGAGCTTCCGGGACCGGGAGGACCTGCGCCAGCGCATTGACCGGCGGGTGGACGACATGGTCCGCCAGGGGCTTTTGCAGGAGGTGCAGGACCTTCTGGACAGCGGCCTGCCCCGGGATGCCACGGCCCTGCAGGCCATCGGCTACAAGCAGTTTCTGGCGGTGGCCGACGGCGCGGCCACCACGGACCAGGCGGTGGAGGAGGTCAAGCTCCGATCCCGCCAGTACGCCAAGCGGCAGCTGACCTGGCTGCGGCGCAACCCGGATATCCACTGGATCCTCTGGGACCGGGAGCCGGATTTCCCGGCGGCTTTACAGAATGCGACAGATTTTCTCACAGCCCATGGCTTAGGATAAGGGCAGGCGGACAGCCGTCCGCACAAAGAGAAAAGGAGCATTCGTTATGCAGAAAAACAATCTTCAGGACATTTTCCTGACCAAGGTCCGCAAGCAGAGCCTGCCCGTTACCGTATTTCTGATGAACGGCTTTCAGCTGCGGGGCAGCGTCACCGGCTTTGACAGCTTCACCGTGGTGCTGGACACCGACGGCAAGCAGCAGGTGATTTACAAACACGCAATATCCACCATCATTCCGGTTCATCCGGTGCCATTGAACGACCCGGGCTTGCCGTCGGAGGCGCAATAGCGCCGCCGCCCGACAGGGCGCACAAGCGCTTTGCCGCAGGCAAAGCCTTGGGCACGGAGATTTTTTGAGACATGCCCCGGCGCACGGCAGCGCCCCAACACCATCACCCGGCCACCAAAGGAGGTTACGCCATGAAGTCCACCCGCGCATTCAAAATTCTGTCCATTGCCCTGGCGGCGGCGGTGGTGTTCTATTTTCTGGTCCAGGGGGTGCGGTATCTGACGAACCCCTACGCCACCACCCGGGTGTATTCCAGCACCACGGAGGAATCCGTGGAGGCCTCCGGCTGGCTGGTGCGGGAGGAGGAAGCCTTCCGCTCCGAGGCCGGGACCCTGAGCCATACCCGGGACGAGGGGGAAAAGGTGGGAAAGGGCCAGGTCATCGCTACCGCCTATGACAGCCCCGGGGCCCTGGAGGCCGTGGCCCAGATCCAGGCCAAGCGCCTGCAGCTGGAGCAGCTGGAATACGCCCTGTCCTCCTATCTGAACCCCGACGCCGCCCTGAAGCTGGACGGCTCCATTTCCGACGAAATCATGGCCCTGCGGAAGAATCTCACCGGCGGGGACTATACCGCCGCCTCCGGCGACCTGTCCCAGCTGAAGGCCGCCATTGTCAAGCGCAGCCGGGCCTATACCTCCAGCCAGGAGATCAAAACGGAGATCGCCGCGGTGCAGGACGAGATCGACTCCTTGCAGGCGGGCCTTACCGGGGCCACGGATATCACCGCTCCCCGGGCGGGGACGTATTCCGCCGTGTGCGACGGGTATGAGTCCGTGCTGACCCCGGCGGGCCTGGGGGACCTGACTCCCAGCGCTCTGGACAGCCTGGCCCCCGGGGAGAATACCGCCAACGTGGGCAAGCTGATTTACAGCAACACCTGGTACTATGCCGCCGCCGTGGCGGAGGAGGAGGCCCAGCGCATTGCCGCCTGCGGCAGCGTATCTCTGCGGCTGACCAAGGGCGTCACCGACGACATTGCCGCTGCGGTGCATTCCGTGGGCCCGGCGGAAAACGGCCGGTGCGTGGTGGTGCTGTCCTGCCGGGAATATCTGGCGGAGACCACTCAGCTGCGGCACCAGACGGCGCAGATCGTGCTGCACAGCTATACGGGGCTGCGTCTGCCCTCCGTGTGCCTGCGGCAGAGCGATGACGGAAAGCTGGGCGTATACTGCGTTCAGGGCAGCTTCCCCCAGTTCAAGCCTGTGGAAATGGTGTATCAGGGGGACGACTATGTGCTGGTGTCCGTGCCTCAGAACACCGAGGGACTGTCAACGCTCCGTCCCGGCGACGAGGTCATCATGACCGGCGTGACCCTGGACGGCACACAGATATTGAAAGAAGATTGACCGCGGAAAGGGAGGCTTTCACTATGTCTATTGCGGAGAATATTGCCGCCGTCCGGCAGCAGATGGACCAGGCGGCCCGGGAAACGGGGCGCACCGGCGCCGACGTTATCCTGGTGGGCGCCAGCAAAATGAACGACGCCGCCGCCTGCCAGGAGGCCATTGCCGCCGGGATCGACGCCCTGGGCGAAAACCGGGTGCAGGAGATGACCGCCAAGCTGGCGGAAAACGCCTACGCCGGCCGCCCCCTGCACTTTATCGGCCATCTCCAGCGCAACAAGGTGCGCCAGGTGGTGGGCAAGGCCGATCTGATCCAGTCTGTGGGCAGCACGGAGCTGCTGCAGGAGATCGAAAAGGCCGCCGGAAGGCTGGAGCTCTGCCAGGATATCCTGCTGGAGGTGAACATCGGCGGGGAGGCGGCCAAAAGCGGCTTTGCGCCGGAGGATATCGCCGCCGCGGCGGAAGCGGCTCTGGCCATGCCTCATGTCCGGGTCCGGGGACTGATGACCATCCCTCCGGTGGCCATGGAGCCCCACGGAAATCTGGCATATTTCGAGAAAATGCGGTGGCTTTATGTTGACATCAATGCAAAAATATACGATAATAGGATGGAATATCTGTCAATGGGCATGAGCGGCGATTTTGCCGACGCCATCCGGTGCGGCAGCAACATGATCCGGGTGGGCACGGCGATTTTCGGCGCACGGGACTATACAAAATAAAGAGCGGAGGGAAGCACATGAGCCTGAAGGACGAGTTCAAGAAGTTTATCCATCCCTATGACGACGAGGATGAACCGGTGGAATATCAGGAGGACGATTACCAGGATCGTCCCCGCCGGGACGACCGGCGGGAGGAACGCCGGGATGAGGAGCGCCGCAGCAAGGTGGTGAACATCCACGCCACTACCCAGCTGAAGGTGGTGCTGGTGAAGCCCTCGAAGTATGACGAGGACGCCACGGCCATTGCCGATCATCTGCTGGAAAAGCGCACCGTGGTGGTGAATATGGAGAACACCGACCCCGATACCGCCCGGCGGCTGCTGGACTTCGTGTCCGGCGTGGCCTATGCTACCGGCGGCAAGGTCAAGCGCGTGGCCGCCAAGACCTATATCGCCACGCCCTATTCCGTGGATCTTATGGGCGACCTGATCGACGAGTTGGAAAACAGCGGCCTGTACATGTGACGGACCGATACAGCAAAAAACGGAGGGATAGATCATGTACACACCCCAGGAAGTTTCCGAGAAAACCTTTCCCAAATCGTCCGGCCTGAGCAGCGGCTACAGTATGACGGCTGTGGACGAATTTCTGGACGGCCTGACGGAGGATTATACCGCGCTGTATAAGGACAATACCACCCTGAAGGCCAAGCTGAAGGTGCTGGCCGAGAAGGTGGAGGAATACCGCGCCACCGAGGATGCCATGCGGTCTACCCTGCTGGCGGCCCAGAAAATGGCGGCCCAGATGGTGGCCGAGGCCCAGGCCGAAAGGGACAAGTCCATCGCCGAGGCCCACGCGGAAAAGGAAAAGACCATTTCCAACGCCCAGGCGGAGGCGCAGCGGATCCTGATCGAGGCCCGGGGCGAGGCCGAGATCCAGGCTCGGCAGCTCCAGCAGGAGATCCGGGATTCCTGGGAGAAGCTGGCTGCGGCCCAAAGCGAGACGGAGAGCTTTATCCAGCGCAGCCGGGAGCTGTGCGCCCAGCAGATGGCGTTTCTGGATGCTCTGCCGGAGCGGAATGCGCCGGAGCAGGAGGAGCAGAGCGAGGCCGTGGCCCTGCCTGCCCCCCAGGAGAACGCCGTGCCAGTGGCGGAGGCTGCGACGGATGCAGAGCCTGCTTCTCAGGAGGAGCCTTCGCAGGAGCAGCAGCCCGCCCCGGAGCCTCAGCCGGAGGAAAAGCCCCAGGAGAAGAAAGAGGAGGATTCCCCCTTTCCCCTGGACTTTAAGCTGAACCTGGAGGACCTGCAGTTTGGCCGCAACTACAACGGCGGCGACAGACGCTGATATGAAATGAAAAAAGCGGCCCCTGGGGGCCGCTTTTTTGCCCTATACGCAAGGAGGTGGCGGTATGACGCCTATTGTGGCGCTGCTGTATGACTTTGACAAGACTCTGTGCACCACGGACATGGAGGACTATGCATTTATCCCGGCGCTGGGCTATACTCCGGCAGAATTCTGGAGAAAGGCCAATGACTTTGGCCGGGAGAACCGCATGGACGGGCTGCTGGCGTACATGTACACCATGATCGCCGAATGCCGGGCCCAGAACATCCGGCTGGATCGGGATTTCCTGGTGCGGTGCGGTCACGGGATGGAGCTGTTTCCCGGGGTGGCCGATTGGTTCGGGCGCATCAACGAATTTGGACGCAGCCAGGGGGTGCAGGTGGAGCACTATGTCATCTCCTCCGGCCTGCGGGAGATCATCGAGGGCAGCGGCATCGCCCGGGAGTTCCGGGAGATCTACGCCTGTGAGTTTTTCTATGATGGGGACGGGCTGGCCTCGTGGCCCAAGCTGGACGTAAACTTCACCAACAAGACCCAGTTCGTCTATCGCATCAATAAGGGCGTGCTGGATGTGTCCGACGACAAGACCCTCAATGACTCCATGCCCGACGACAGCAAGCGGGTGCCGTTTACCAACATGATCTATGTGGGAGATGGCCTGTCTGATGTGCCGTGCATGAAAATGATGCGGGCCTATGGCGGCCAGGCCATTGCCGTGTACCAGCAGGAGAACCGCCAGGGCGTGGAGGACCTGCTGGCCAAGGGGCGGGTGGATTTCATCTTCCCTGCCGACTATCGGGCGGGCACCGACCTGGACGCCACCATCCGCAATATCATCCGGAAAATGGCCATTGCCGACGCCCTGGCGGAGGAAAATGCCGCCCAGCGCCGGAACATCGGCAAGGGGGGGCTGCCCTACCAGGCCAGTCTGTTTGAGGAATAAAATCAGAAAAGCACGGCAATTCTATGGGAATTGCCGTGCTTTTTTTGGGAGAAATGGCAAGTTTTTCTTGCGCGGAGAGAGGATATCCGGTATAATACCATAAGCGTCGTTTTGTGAAGCGGCGCATAGGGGAAGTTTTTGTCATCTTGCAGAAACCGCCGCCGGGCCGGGCCCGGGGCTTATACAAGGAGAAAAACAGGATATGAAGGTAAAGATCATTTCGGACAGCACCTGCGACCTGTCGCCGGAGCTGATCGAACGGTACGACATTGCCATCACGCCCCTGTCGGTGCACTGCGGCGATCAGGTGGGGCATGACGGCGTGGAGATCACGCCGGAGACCATTTATGACTATGTGGACGCCAGCGGCCAGCTGCCCCGGACCAGCGCCGTCAACGTGTTCGACTATGTCCGGGAGTTCCGGTCCTGGCACCAGCAGGGGTACAGCGTCGTGCACTTCTGCATCAGCAGCGACTTTTCCAGCTCGTATCAGAACGCCTGCATGGCGGCGGCGGACGTCGGCGACGTATATGTGGTGGATTCCCGGAACCTGTCCACGGGCCAGGGGCTCCTGGTGCTCCACGGCGCGGAGCTGGCGGCGGCCGGACATACGGCGGAGGAAATTCAGAGGGCCTGCACGGACCTGGCTCCCCGGGTGGAGGCCAGCTTTGTTATTGACCGGCTGGACTATCTGTACAAGGGCGGACGGTGCTCGGCCCTCAGCGCTTTCGGCGGCAATCTGCTGAAGCTGAAGCCCTGCATCGAGGTGAAGGATGGCAAGATGACCCCAGGCAAAAAGTATCGCGGCCCCATTGACAAGGTGATGCTGCAATACACCCAGGACCGGCTCCAGGGACGGGATGATATCAACAGGCACCGGGTGTTCATTACCCATACCCGCTGTGCCCCGGAGGCGGTGGAGGCGGTGCGGCAGAAGCTCCTGGAGCTGTGTCCCGATTTTGAGGAGATCATCGAGACCACCGCAGGGTCCACCGTCACCTCACACTGCGGCCCCGGCACCCTGGGGGTGCTGTTCATCCGCAGCAAATAAAGACCAATGCAAACACCCCGGAGCGCTGCTCCGGGGTGTTTGAGCTTGTCAAAAAAGGGCGTTGCCCTTTTTTGACAAAAGAGATTCCGCTCCGACCCGCGCGTTTTCACGCATAAAATGCGCGAAAACACACTCTCTCCGCGCAAAGTATTTTTCACGACGTACACGCCGCCGTGAAAAATGGATTGAACACTATTCGCGGCCTGCGGGCCGCGAACTCTGCGAGGCTTCTTTGACAGGCTGAAACACCCCGGAGCGCTGCTCCGGGGTGTTTGGCGCTTATTTGTAGTAATCCGTCTCGTCGGTAAGGGCCATGGGCAAACCGTTGTGATACACCGGCAGGGTCTGGAATTTGAAGCGGCTGACGCGGTGCTTCTGGTCGATCTGGGCCCGGATGGCCGGGTCGCAGACGCCCCGGCGAACGTATTCGTTGACGGCGTGATAGGTAAAGCCCAGGTTGTCCTCATCGGTGAGGCCGGTGAGGCCGTCGGAGGGGGCCTTTACCAGGAACTTCTCCGGCAGGCCCAGGACCCGTCCCAGGGCAATGACCTCCTCGGTGGTGTACATGCCCAGGGGGGAGAAGGCCCCGGCGGAGTCACCGTAAATGGTGCAGTAGCCTACCCAGTCCTCGGAGAGGTTGCTGGTGTTGATGACGATGCCGTCGGGCACGGTCTGGGCCACGGCGTACAGAGTGGCCATGCGGATGCGGGAGGGCAGGTTCACCCGGGTCTGGCGGCTGGGCTCCAGGCCCGCCTGCTCCATCTCGTGAAGGACGCCCTGGACGGCGTCGTGGATATTGATGGTGCAGTGGGGAATGTTCAGGTGCTCCACCAGGGCCTGGGAATAGTCGATATCCGGCTGGACGCCGTCGGGAATCAGGACGCCGTACACGTTCTCGCGGCCATAGGCGGCCACTGCCAGCGCCGCCACGGTGCTGCTGTCCTTGCCGCCGGAAATGCCGATGACGGCGGTCTTGCCATGGCACAGGGCCATTTGCTGGTCCATCCACTCCAGCAGGCCTGCCAGCTGCTTCTGCGGGTTAAACTCCATAGGAATGCGCCTCCTGTTTTCTGATTGGTGCTATTGTACCCCCCGGGGCCCCGGATGGCAAGCATTTTTTCCGCTGCTGAGGGTGGATGTACATGCGGGAGGGGCAGCCCGGGGTGCAAGCGGGGAAATTTTGATTTCCCGACAGAGTGCGGCCTTTTTTGCCGCCCGGGACGGATAAAATGGGGGAAAAGGAGGGCGAGCGCCATGAAATTGCAGCGAAAGGGTGAATTTCTGTCCACACGGGTCCAGTATATCCCCCTGGGCCGCATCCGGCCCAATCCCCAGCAGCCCCGGCAGGGCTTTGACGAGGTGGGACTGGCGGAGCTGGCCGCCAGCATCCGCTCCTGCGGCATTTTACAGCCGCTGACGGTTCGCCGGGCCGGAGACGGGTATGAGCTGGTGGCCGGGGAGCGGCGGCTGCGGGCGGCCCGGATCGCCGGACTGCGGGAGGTGCCGTGTCTGGTGGCCCAGGTGGGCGAGGAGGACTCCGCCCTGCTGGCTCTGATGGAAAATCTTCAGCGGCGGGATCTGGACTGCTGGGAGGAGGCGGCGGCCATTGCGCGGCTGATCTCCCGGTATGGGCTCAGCCAGGAGGAGGCCGCCCGGCGCCTGGGCCGGGCCCAGCCCACGGTGGCCAACAAGCTGCGGCTTCTGCGGCTGCCGGAGGATGTGCGGAATCTTCTGCGGGAAAACGGGCTGACGGAGCGGCATGCCCGGGCGCTGCTGCGGCTCCAGGACCCGGAGGTCCAGCGCCGGGCCGCCGGGGACATGGTGCGGCGGCAGATGAACGTGGCCCAGGCGGAGGCCCATGTGGAAAAGCTTCTGCAGGAGGACCGGGCCACGCCGCCCCGGGGGCGCAGCACCTACATCATCAAGGATGTGCGGCTGTTTCTCAACAGCGTGGACCGGGGACTGCACCTGATGCGTCAGGCCGGGGTGGACGCCGGGTGGGACCGGCGGGACACGGAGCAGGAGATCCTGCTGACCATCCGGATCCCCAAGCGGGCCCGTACATAAATCAACAGTGTGTTGAAGAACCGGCGATTGTTACCGGATTGTAACCTTTTTTGGAAGGAGATGTAGTATACTATACGAACGCGCAACAGCGCGGCAACAGAATGATGAGGAGGGGCCCTGATGGAAAAGACAGACCAGAAGCCCTTGCAGAAGGAAAAGCGGACCCGTTCGGCGGGCCGGATCGCCGGGATGGCGGTGGGTATCGCCGTGGGCGTTCTGGCGGCGGCATACCTGGCGGTGTGCATCGCGGCCGCTGCGGGAAGGACCACCCTGCACCGCACCCGGGTGCTGGGCGTGGACGTGGGCGGACTTACCGCCCAGGAGGTTCGGGATAAATGGCAGCGGGACGGAGCCGATGCGTGCAGCGGCGAGGTCATCCACCTGACCCTGGGAGAGGAGACCATCGGACAGGTGAGCCTGTCCGAGCTTGGGGTATCCGTTACGCCGCAGGAGGCGGCCCAGGCTGCCTGGGCCGCGGCCCATGGGGGAAATTTCTTCGTCAACGGGTATCACCTGATCCGCAGCTGGTTTGGGGAGACTCAGGCGGCAGTCCGGTGGGAGCTGGACGCGGCGCAGCTGTCCCAGCGGGCGGAGAGCCTGAGCCGGGAGCTGAGCCGTGACCCGGTGGACGGTGCATACCGTATGGAGGAGGGCAAGGGCGACGGCTTCTACGTCACCAAGCCCGCCGACGGACGCACCATTGACCGGGATAAGCTGGCCCGGGCCCTGCATCAGGCCGTGACCACCCGGTGTCTGGATCCCATCGAATGCGTCAGCACCGTGACCCAGGGCAAGGCCCTGGATCTGGCGGCAGTGGAGCGGGAGATCGGCGGTGAGGGGAAGAACGCTTCCTATGACCGGGCCACCGGTCAGGTGGTGGAGGGGCGCGTGGGCGTTACCTTTGACGTGGCGGCGGCCGAAAAGCTGGTGGAGCAGGCCCAGCCCGGGCAGGAGCTCGTGATCCCCGCCCGGATCACCTATCCCACCGTTACCAAGGCGGGGCTGGAAAAGGTGCTGTTCCGGGACGTGCTGGGGCAGTACACCTCCTATGTCTCCGGCACCAGCGACCGTATTTTCAACGTTCGGAAGGCCGCCGGGAACATCAGCGGCTCCGTGGTCAACAGCGGCGAAAATTTCAGCTATAACGACGCTGTGGGCCCCACCACCAAGGAGGCCGGGTTCAAGATCGGCACCGCCTATGTGGGCGGCAAGGCCGTGCCCTCCTATGGCGGCGGCGTGTGCCAGGTGTCGTCCACCCTGTACTATTCGGCGCTGCTGGCCAATCTGAAAATCGTGTCCCGGGCCTGCCACATGTATGCCCAGGACTACGTACCCTCCGGATGCGACGCCACGGTGTTCTGGCCGTATCTGGACTTTGTGCTCCAGAACAACACCGACTATCCCATCAAGATCGTGACATATTGGTACAACAACAACGTTACGGTGAAGATCTTCGGCACCAAAACCGACAGCAGCTTCGTGAAGATCACCAGCAAGACCGTGTCCACCACCCCGTGGAAAACCATCTATAAGGAAGTGGACAATCTGGCTCCCGGCGCGGAGCGGGTGACCCAGTATCCCATCACCGGGTTTACCGTGCAGACCTGGCGGAATGTGTATGACGGCAACGGGAATCTGATCTCCAGCAATTTCGAGGCGGAGAGCAATTACGACAGCCGGGACAAGATCGTGGAGGTGGGCAAGCAGAAGCCCCAGCCCGAGCCCACGCCGGACCCGACTCCGGAGCCTGCGCCGGACCCCGATCCGGAACCCGCCCCGGAGCCCACGCCGGACCCGGAGAACCCGGAAAACTGAGTAAAAAAATCAGGGCCCTGAGGCCCTGATTTTTTGCGCTTTATGAGGGTTACTGGAGCAGCAGCAGGCTGAACACCAGGGTGAACAGTGCCACCGTTTCGATAATACCGATGACAATGAAGAAGTTTGCCGTGCCCTTTCCGGTCTCGCCCAGCGCGTCGGCAGAGGCGGCGGCCACCTTGCCCTGGAAGAAGGCAGACAGGCCGATGGCCAGGCCCGCGAAGATGCCGGTGAACATGGCCAGGGCCGCGTCACAGCCGCCCTCCACGGCGCTGCGGATGAAGTTCATCAGCAGGAAGCCATAAATGGTCTGGGTCAGCGGCGCGCCGGAGAAGGCCACCATGATGAAGGGGGCGGGCTTGCCGTTGGCGTAGCACTTTTTCCACGCACCCACGGAGGCCTGAGCCGCAAAGCCGGAACCGAACGCAGAGCCCATGGCGGACAGGCCCAGAGCGCACGCCATACCAATAAATTCGATATTCATAGTTGATCTCCTATCCGTTTATTTTTTGATTTTATCGCGTTTCTTAAAGGGATCGTAAGCAATACCGGCCCACTCCATCCCCAGCTGACCGGAAAACTCCAACAGGTTCAGGCGGACACCGTGGACCACTACAGACAGCAGACCCATGACGATGTTCAGCCCGTGACCGATCAGCAGGATCAGGATGGCGGCGATGACCAGGGGCCCCTTGAAGCCGAAGGCCATGTTGTTGAAGCTCTGGGCGATGGCCAGAGACGCCATGCCCACGGCAAACAGGCGGATGTAGCTCATGATGTTGCCGAAGGCGCTGATGGTGTTCAGGAACACCGTGAACGCGTCGCCCAGGCCGGCCTTGAGTCCCTGGCCGAAGGTCTTGTCCGGGGACATGCCGCCGAACAGCACCACCAGCAGGAAGCCCGCAATGACCACGCAGGCCACAGGCATCAGGTTTACCTGCTGGCCGATGACCAGGTACAGCACCACGAAATACAGGGCGTCGATGGCGGCCAGCCACCCCAGGTCCGCCAGCCAGCTCAGGTCCTTCTCCCCCAGCTTGCGCCGGATGTTCATGACGCAGGCCAGCGACAGCTGCACCGTGCCCAGGATGAAGCAGAACTTCATGATGGTGTTCTGCTGGGTGGTGGATTCCACACCGAAGTGGGCGGGATAGTTGGCGAAGGTGGGGATCACCAGGCTCTTGAGAAGTGGCACGTCCATGGCCTGCTCCAGGCCGAACCAGGTGCCTGTCAGCGCGCCCCACACAATGGTGGCGATGGACAGCAGCCACAGCAGCTGCACGGCGGTGGACGCCTTCTTATTCTTCAGGGTCATGACCAGGGCCGCCAGCAGGAACAGGCAGCCGTATCCGGCGTCGCCGATGATCATGGCAAAGAACAGGGTGAAGAAGCCCAGAAACCAGAAGGAAATGTCATACTCCCGGTAGCCGGGCACCACGCCCAGAATGTCGAACACCGGGATCATCAGGCGGGTGACCTTGTTGTACTTGACCTTGGTGGGGACCTTGTCGTCATCGGCGGCGGGGTCCTCCATGGCCCAGGCCCAGTGCGCTTGGGCGGCGGCCTTTTTGAAGCCCTCCACCTCCGCTGCCGGGATATAGCCCGTCAGCCACACCAGGCCATCCTGGCTCTGGGACGTGTTGCTGACGGCGGAATACTCCGCGGCGTTCTGGGTCTTGAGCATCTGGTCGTGGATGCTGGGCAGGTGCCGGGCGGCGTCGTGCAGCTCCGCCTCGCAGACCCGGATGCCCCGGTCGCAGTCCTCCCACTCCCGGTTCAGCTCCTCCAGGCCCTTTTCGGGGATGGGGAACTCGGTGACGGGATACGGGGCGGGCAGGGGCCCGATGGAGGCCAGGGTGGGCATCTTTCCCACCGGGGCCAGCCGGATCACACGCACGTCCGGGTCCGCCGCCAGGGCGGCCGCAGTCTTTTTGTCCGTGCGGTAAATGTGGATATCCAGGCCCTGGTTCCCCAGCGACCGCAGCTCCGCCGGGGAGAAGGCTCCCCATTCGGACAGCCGCTCCGCAGCCGCATGGACGGCGGTCTTTTGCTCCTGCAGGGCCTTGTGCCGGTCTATGCAGGCGGCCAGGTCCTTGTAAAAGACCTCAAATTCCTTGTCGGGCAGCAGCTTTTTTTCCGGCTCCTGTCCCGTGTATTCCTGGAGAAGCATCTCCATCCTGGACAGCTCCGCGAAGCGCTCCAGATGCCGCTGGTCGGCGCTGGCCTTTTCGCCGAAGTGGACGATGCCCAGGGCGCGCAGCCGGTCCAGCAGGGCGGTTTTCTCCGACGCGGCCGCCACAATGTGGACGACCTTCATTTTTTCGATCATCGGCTCACCTCCTGCAGCTTTTTCTTGGCGATCTTGCCCCGCACCACGGCGGAGGTCTGCTGGTCGCCCAGGTAGATGCCGATGACTCGGATATTCTCCTTGGCCTCGGGGATCTTCACCTTCTCGAACAGGTTCACCCGCTGGGCCGTGGACCGCAGCTCCTGCTCCAGAAGCTCCACCTGGCGGCGGAGGGTCTTTTCCAGAGCGTCCAGCCGGGCGATCTCCCGCAGGCGCACCGCCGCAGTGTCCACCCACAGGGGGTAATCCGCCACGTCGTAGCAGATGTCCTCAAAGCTCAGCTCCCGGAACACCGGCACGGTGACGCCGGCGATGTTCTCCTCTCCGCACTCCACATGGTGGGGGCGGATCAGGGTGTCCAGGCGCTTGTCCACCGGGAAGCTGTCGTTTTCCGCGAAAACGGCCACCCAGTCGTCCAGCCCGTCCACGGCGGCCCGGCGCTCCCGCTCCACCTGCTCCAGCTGGGCGTTGACCTGCATCACCACGGATTGCAGCTGCTGCTTTTTCAGCTGGAGGGTGGGCAGATACCGCTGGAACTGCTTCAGGCGGTCCTTCTGCACCTTCAATTCATTTTTGGTAAGTTTGACAGCCATAGGCGCACCCTCATTCCACGGCGGACCGCTTGGGCCATCTCTCCTGGATGAGGCTCGTTTTCAGGCCGGTTTCATTGGGCTCGAAGCACTCGGCCAGGATCTCCCAGCCCAGGTCCAGCGCCTCCTCCAGCGGGATATTCACGCTCAGGTCCATCAGCTTCGTTTCAAACAGGTGGCCGTATTTCAGCAGCTTTTCGTCCCACTCGGACATCATGAAGCCCATGGACTTCTTTTCCAGGCTCTCCTTATAGGCGCTGTACAGCCGGATCATGCCGTCCATCAGGGCCCGGTGGTCGCTTCTGGTCTTGTCGTTGACGTTCTGCTTCAGACGGGACAGAGAGCCGAAGGGCTCAATGTGGCCGTTTTTCAGGTAATACTGGCCCTCGGTGATATAGCCGGTGTTGTCGGGCACCGGATGGGTCACGTCGTCGCCGGGCATGGTGGTGACGCCCAGAATGGTGATGGAGCCCGCGCCCTCGAAGTCCACAGCCTTTTCATAGCGGGCGGCCAGGCAGCTGTACAGATCGCCCGGATAGCCCCGGTTGGAGGGCACCTGCTCCATGGTGATGGCCATTTCCTTCTGCGCGTCGGCGTAGTTGGTCATATCCGTCAGCAGCACCAGCACCCGCTTGCCGGCCAGAGCGAACTGCTCCGCCACGGCCAGGGCCATATCCGGAACCAGGGTGCATTCCACGGTGGGGTCGGAGGCGGTGTGGATGAACATCACCGTGCGGCCCATGGCGCCGCTCTTTTCCAGAGTGTCCCGGAAGTACAGATAGTCGTCGTACTTCAGGCCCATGCCGCCCAGGACGATGATGTCCACCTGGGCCTGCATGGCGATGCGGGAGAGCAGCTGGTTATACGGCTCGCCGGACACGGAGAAGATGGGCAGCTTCTGGCTTTCCACCAGGGTGTTGAACACGTCGATCATGGGGATACCGGTGCGGATCAGCTTGTTGGGCACGATACGCCTGGACGGGTTCACGGAGGGGCCGCCGATGGGGATCATATTCTCCGTCAGGGCGGGACCGTTGTCCCGGGGTACGCCGGCGCCGTCGAAAATGCGGCCCAGCAGGTGGTCGGAGAAGGACACCATCATGGGACGGCCCAGGAACCGGACCGGGTCCGTGGTGCTGACGCCCTGGGTGCCGCTGAACACCTGGAGCGTTACCAGGTCCCTGTCCAGCTTGATGACGTTGGCGTAGCTGTCGCCCACCAGGGCCAGGTCGCCGTTGCGGACGCCATCGGCCCGGACCGTGACCACGTTGCCCACGATGGACTCAATTTTCGTGTAAACTTTCTGCATATTGACTCCCCTCTCAATCCGCGGCCTTGCTCAGGTAAAAGTCCTTCAGCCGCTTTTCCTGGGCCTCAAATTCCGGGGTGCGGAACACGGTGTTGTGCCAGTCCAGGAACTCCTGCCGGACCTGGTTGAAAAAGGCGCGGATCTCTTTTTTGTCGCTGAGTGCGAAATCCCGGGTCAGCACGTCATACAGCACGTTGAACTCGTGGATCTGACGGTCGGGATCGCAGGCCGCGTCGATGGGATCGAAGGAGTTCTGCTGCAGATACACCGCGTCCAGCAGCTCGCCCTTCTGATAGACGATATAGTCCTCGGCGGAGGTACCCTCCTCGCCGATGACCTTCATCATCTGGTTGATCTCGTTGCTGCGCTTGAGGATGCTGCGGGCCTGCTCCACCCGGTCCATATCCACCACGCCCCGGTACTTGGACCAGGAGTCGATGGGGTGGATGGCCGGATACTTGCGGGCGTCGGACCGCTCGCGGGACAGACCGTGGAACGCGCCCACCACCTTCAGGGTGGCCTGGGTCACGGGCTCCTCGAAGTTGCCGCCGGCGGGGGACACGGTGCCGCCGATGGTGACGGAGGCGATCTTGCCGCTCTTCAGGCGGACCTTGCCGGCCCGCTCATAGAAGGAGGCAATGACGGACTCCAGATAGGCGGGGAAGGCCTCCTCACCGGGAATCTCCTCCAGACGGCCGCTCATCTCACGCATGGCCTGGGCCCAGCGGCTGGTGGAGTCTGCCAGCAGCAGCACATCCAGGCCCATCTGGCGGTAATACTCCGCCATGGTGACGGCGGTGTACACCGACGCCTCGCGGGCGGCCACAGGCATGGAGGAGGTGTTGCAGATGATGATGGTGCGCTCCATCAGGGAGCGTCCGGTGCGGGGGTCCACCAGCTCGGGGAACTCCTTCAGCACCTCCACCACCTCGCCGGCCCGCTCGCCGCAGGCGGCCACGATGACGATGTCCACATCGGCGTTCTTGGCCTCCATGTGCTGCAGCACCGTCTTGCCGGCGCCGAAGGGGCCGGGCACGCAGAAGGTGCCGCCCTTGGCCACCGGCAGGAACGTGTCGATGGAGCGGAGCTTGGTCACCAGGGTCTCGTCCGGGCGCAGACGCTCCTCATAGCAGCGGATAGGCTGCTTCACGGGCCAGGAGAACACCATGGTCAGCTCCTTCTCCTCGCCGTTGTCGTTTTCCAGCACCGCCACGGTGTCCCGGACGTTGTACACGCCCTTTTCCCGGACGGATTTCACCCGCCACCCTTCGTCCTTCAGGCCGAAGGGTACCATGATCAGGTGGGTAAACAGCCCCTCGGGCACACTGCCCACGGCGTCACCGGCGGAAACATGGTCGCCGGGCTTCACCAGGGGGGTAAACTCCCAGTCCTTGTTGGGGATGGGATCCAGATACACGCCCCGCTGCAGGAAGAAGCCGCACTGCTGCGCCAGCTCCGGCAGGGGATTCTGCAGCCCGTCGAACACCTGGGTCAGCAGGCCCGGCCCCAGCTCCACGCTCATCAGCTCGCCGGAGAGCTCCACCCGGTCGCCCACCTGGATGCCGTTGGTCATTTCATAAATCTGCATACTGGCTGTGTCGCCGTTGACGCGGATGACCTCGCCCTTGAGCCGGTCATCGCCCACCTGGACATAGCCCACTTCATTTTTTCGGACGGAGCCGGAAAAGGTGGCTGCCACCAGATTCCCGTTTACTCCGGTCACATATCCTGTCACTTTGTCCATTTCGTTTCTCCTGTTTCGTTATAAGCTGGAAACCTGCTGGCGGATGCCGGCCATAAGCTCGTCGAAGGCCCGCTTGCCAGCCTCATACCGGAAGGTGCGCTGCCGCTCCAGCAGCTGGAGCTTCATGGCATAGCCGAACAGCGCGTGGTCGTCGAAGTTGTGCAGGCCGATCATCCCGTCCAGACGGCGGAATTCCAGGTCCAGCAGCAGACGCTCGCCCTCCAGCGGATTCTCGGCGTTTACCGCCGCCGTCACCGTCTGGACGATGCCGGCGTCCCGGTCCGAGGGGATGGCACAGGGCCGGCCCAGCTTCACGTTCCGCTGATACGTCAGCTCCCGGCACAGGGCCTTGTAAAACCCGGCCCACTCCGACAGCAGCGGCCCCTTGTCCGACGCCGCCGTCAGCTCCTCCAGCGTTTGATACACCCCGCTGCTTACCGCCGACTTGCACATGGCCAGAAACGCGGCGTAGTCCATGGGCGGCTCGCCCTGGGTCTTCAGCATGGGGAGGCTGGAGATCAGATAGTAATAGGAAGCCATGGGGCCACCCCCTTACAGGTGCATATCCCGGAAGAAGGGCATGAGCATCTCCGCGATCTCCTGGTCGGAGCAGTCAAAATAGCCGGAGCCGTCCTTGGCGGCCAGGCGGAAGCCCGCGCCCACCTTCTTGGAGGGACGGATCTCCAGGCCGTTTTTCAGCTCCTGGGCCAGCTGCTGGCGGATGCCGTCCGTCACCTGGCCTACCTCCACGGCGTAGCCGGAAACGTCCTCTCCCTGCACGGCGGCCTGGATGAGCCTGGCCAGCGTCTGTTGGTCCAGAGCCTTGCCCACATCGGCGGCGAGAATTTTCTCGAATTCCTTCTGGATTTCCTGGCGGAAGGCCAGGACCGCGTCACGCTTGGCCTGCTGGGCGCTGAGCTGGGCGCTGGTTTTGAACACGTCGATCTCCGCCTTGGCGTCGTCCCGCAGCTTATCCGCTTGGCTCTTTGCCTCGGCGACGATGGCGTCCGCCTGCTTCCGGGCGTCGGCCAGGATCGCGGCGGCCTGCTGATTTGCACTGTCAATGCCGTCCTTTTTGATGGAAGAAACAAGATCCTGAATCTGAAGTTCCATAATTGATCACCTTCTTGTCTGTATTTGCCTGATATGACTACGGGTATGGCCATATTATAATACAAGCCAGGAAAAATGCAACACTTTTTAGTGGATGTATTATTCGGATTCCTTATACATTGTCCTTCATCTGTCTGCTTTTTTATCATATATGTTTCCCGGAAACGCACAAATAATACCGCGGCTTCCAGGAAATGGAAGCTGCGGAACGTCCGCTGCTTCTCCTGCCGGAATAGGGATGCCGTTCAGGGCACGAAGGAACAGCTCCTGTGGTTCTGCACAGAAAAAACGGTACAGCAAAAACAATTAACACAGTAATTAAATGACATCCGGCGCAGAACGCACGGAAAGCCCGCTAAGAAGCTGTTAAGATAATTTGAAAAATTAACGCAATATTTATATATTTCTTGCAAATATAATAGCCTTTTGCATAAAGAAAGTGAAAGAAGATGAAAGGTTTGGAGAAACAGCCAAAACGCCAGTTCATAATTTGTTCAAATTCCCGTTTGAATTTGCGTTGGTGAAATCTTGACAATCAGATCAAAAAACGGTACCATAAAAGAACCAAAACTTGAGGAGGTAAATCACTCTAATGGAAAAGAAAGGTACCAAGATAGCGTATTTCATTGCGCTGGCGGTCGTTGTGATCGCACTGGTCATCGCGAAGGTCACCAATGACGGCAGCGGCTTCGTCGCTACCGGTTGGGCCCTGTTCCCCCCGGTCGTGGCCATTGCCCTGGCTCTGATCAGCAAGGAAGTGTATTCTTCCCTGTTCCTGGGCTGCCTGGCCGGCGCTCTGCTGCTGGCTAATTTCCAGCCCTGGCAGATGGTGGTGAATTTTGTCGGCGCCGGCGAGGGCGTGGGCATGATCAATGCCATCGACATCTCCATCCTGATCTTCCTGGTGATGCTGGGCATCATGGTGGACCTGATGAACAAGGCCGGCGGCTCCGCCGCCTTCGGCCGCTGGGCCTCCAAGCGCGTCAAGACCCGCTCCGGCGCGCAGCTGCTGACCATGCTGCTGGGCGTGCTGATCTTCATCGACGACTATTTCAACTGCCTGACCGTGGGCGCCGTCATGCGTCCCGTCACCGAGAGCCACAAGATCTCCCGGGCGAAGCTGGCCTATGTCATCGACGCCACCGCCGCTCCCGTGTGCATGCTGGCTCCCGTGTCCTCCTGGGCTGCCGCCGTTGCCTCCTATGTGCCCGACGGCTTCCCCGGCTCCCGCATCAGCATGTTCCTGAGCCAGATTCCCTGGAACTATTACTGCATCCTGACCCTGATCATGGTCATCACCATCTCCATCCTGAACATTGACTACGGCCCCATGCTGACCCATGAGTACAATGCCCAGGTGAAGGACGACCTGTTCACCACTCCCGAGCGTCCCTTCGAGGGTGCCGACGACTACGAGGAAGGCGAGAAGCACTCCACCGTTCTGGACCTGCTGCTGCCCGTGATCGTGCTGATCGGCCTGTGCGTTGTGGGTCTGATCTGGACCGGCGGCATGTTCGACCCCGAAAGCGACAACTATCAGAACTTCGTCATGGCCTTCTCCGACGCTTCCGCCGGTCCCGGCCTGTGCCTGGGCTCCATCGTGGCCCTGGTGTTCACCTTCATCTATTACTGGCTGCGGGGCCTCATCGGCTTTGAGAAGTCCATGGAATCCATCCCCAACGGCTTCATCCAGATGATCTCCCCCATTCTGATCCTCTGCTTCGCCTGGACCCTGTGCGGCCTGTGCCGTGACAACGGCCTGCAGGTCGGCGACTTCGTCGGCGGCATTATGGAAGGCACCGGCAGCCTGGCCAAGTTCCTGCCTGCCGTTATCTTCATCGTGGCCTGCTTCATCGGCTTCGCCACCGGTACCTCCTGGGGTACCATCGGCATCATGGTCCCCCTGGTCTGCGCCGTGTTTGACTGGACCGATCAGGTGACCCTGCTGTCCATTGGTCTGGCTGCCTCCTGCGCCGGCGGCGTGTGCGGAGACCATCTGTCCCCCATCTCCGACACCACCATCATGGCTTCCGCCGGTGCCCACTGCTTCCACCTGAACCATGTGTCCACCCAGCTGCCCTACGGCATCACCGTGGCTGCCGTGTCCTTCGTCAGCTTCATCATCGCCGGTCTGGTGCAGCAGGTCGTGGTCTGCATGATCATCGCCATCGTCCTGATGATCGGCACCCTGCTGGTCATCCGTGCCGTCACCGCTAAGAAGCACGCCGGCGTCTTCCAGGAAATGGCTGCTGCCAACAAGGCTCTGGCCAAGTAATTCCCGCGAAGCCTACATAAAAAAACAGGTCCGCACCTGCGGACCTGTTTTTTTTAGCTTGTCAAAAAAGGACAACGCCCTTTTTTGACAAGCTAAAAAACGGCTCATATGCCGAAAAAGCCTTTTCCATTGTCCCAGGTGGCCTGCTCCACCGCTGCCGGGGTCATGTCCCGCAGCTGGGCGATCCTCTCGGCCACCAGGTGCACATAGGTGGAGTCATTGCGGCGGCCCCGATAGGGCACCGGGGTCAGGTAGGGGGCGTCCGTCTCAATCATCAGCCGCTCCATGGGGACGGCCCGGATGACCTCCGGGGCCTTGCGGGCGTTTTTGAAGGTAGCTGCCCCGTTGAAGGACAGGTACCAGCCCCGATCCACCAGCTCCCGGGCCATTTCCACGGACCCGGCGAAGCAGTGGAACACGCCCCGCACCCGGGGAAATTCCCGGACTATGTCCATGGTGTCGGCGTGGGCGTCCCGGTCGTGGATGATCACCGGCAGCTGAAGCTCCTGGGCCAGGGCCAGCTGCTGCCGCAGCACCTGCTGCTGCAGGTCCCGGGGTGGATTCTCCGGCCAGTAGTAGTCCAGGCCGATCTCACCGATGGCCACCACCTTATCCTCCTGGGCCAGAGCCCGGATCTCCGTCAGGTGCTCCGGGCGGAAATCGCCGCAGTTTTCCGGATGGATGCCCACGGCAGCGTAGATATGGGGAAAACGATGGGCCAGCTCCACCGCCGTCCGGGAGGACGCCACGGTGCAGCCGGGGTTCACCACCAGACCGACGCCGCGCTCCGGCAGAGAAGCCAGCAGGGCCTCCCGGTCCGGGTCGAACTGGTCGTCGTCATAGTGGGCGTGGGTGTCAAACAGCATGGCGGGCCCTCAGTCCAGATGGACCTTACCCAGCCGGGCGTCCGCCACATACTGGGCCTTCAGCTCCCGCAGCCGGTCCATATGGGCCGTGCGCAGGTGGACCTGCTGCTTTTCCTCCGACTCCCACTGCTCCACCAGGAGGATCTCGTCGGCATTCTGGACGGACAGGAAATAATCGTACCGCAGGCAGCCGTCCTCCCGGCGAATGGCGTCGATGATGCCCTCGGTGGTCAGCTGGCGCAGGAAGTTCTCCCGGCAGCCGGGCTTGGCCAGATAGCGCACGTACAGGGTCAGGGTAGTTTCCATAGAGAAGCGCTCCTTATTGATAATGTTGGTCCAGTACCGCGATCATGGCGGCAATGGCGTTTTCCCGGCAGTCCGGCAGGACCTGGACTCCGGGCACCCGGCGCACCGACTCGATGGCGTTGGCCGGGGCAAAGGGCATGCCGGCAAACTCCAGCATGGGGATGTCATTGGCGTGGTCCCCCACGCAGCACACATTCTCCTGCCGGATATGCAGCAGCTGCGCCAGACGGCGGACCATGCCGCCCTTGTTGGCGCCCTTGGCGGTGATCTCCAGCAGCGTGGATGCGCTGGCCACGATCTCATATTCCCGGCTCCAGGGCTGCTCCCGGATATACTTTTCCAGCTGCCGCAGCCGGGGAGGCTCCTCCTCGAACAGCAGCTTGGCAATAGGTGACGGAGCCTGGTCCAGACTGTCCAGCTCCACCGACGGGGAGTGGGTCAGGTGCAGGTGCCGGGCGGTGATCTCGTTGGGGTGCACCACATGGATGGAGTTGTCGTCGTGGTAGATCTCAAAGGTCAGGTCCGGCATTTCCGCCGTCAGCTGCCGGACGTGGTCCCGGATGCGCTCCGGCAGAAAGGCGGTGCAGAGGTACCGCCCGGCGGCAAAGTCATAGATGGCCGCGCCGTTGAAGAGCACGGTGGGGCCATTCATGGGAATGCCGTCCTTCAGAGCGGCGAAGGAGGGCAGGGCCCGGCCGGTGGACACGCAGAAGGTGCCGCCCTGGGCCATGAAATACTCCATGGCTGCCCGATTTTCCGGCGATACCGGGGGGATGCCGCCCTTTCCCCGAAGGGAATCCTCCGTGTAGACGATGGTGTTGTCATAATCGCTGGCGATAAGGACGCCGTCAAACTTTCCCATGACTTATCCCTCTGCCGCAGGCGTGCCGCCTCCGCCGCTTCTGCGGCGTCCGCCCCGGTGACGGGGACGGCGGCGGGACTGGGCGCCCTCCTGGGGCGCCGCGTTCTCCGCGGGCTTCTGAGACGGCTTGGGGGCGCCGCTCTTCGGCGGCTGGGGACGGTTCTCCTGGGGCTTGTCCCCGGGCTTGCGGCGGGGACGGCGGGGCTTGTCGTCGGCCCTGGGCCCATCGGGACGCTTCTTTTCCGGCGGACGGGGCTTCTCCCGCTTCTCCGGGACCTTCTCCGCCGTCTGCTGGGGCTTGCTTCCGCCGCCCCGGCGGCGGCGCTCGTTCCGGCGGCGGGCGGGCCGTTCCTCCCGGGCGGGAGCGTCGGGATCAAAGTCCGCGATGACCAGGGGCATGGGGAACTCGTCCTCCTTCCGCTCCTCCACATACCGGGCGGGCCGCTCCTGGGGCACCTGGATGCCGTCGCGGCTGCCCTTGCCGTTGCGCAGCACACACAGCTCGCAGCTGTGGTAGCACCGGGGGGCTTCGGGCTTCTCATCCAGCCGGACATGAACCGTTTCCTTCAGCACGTTCACGTCGCAGATGTTGCCGGGGCCATCCGGCGTCTGGACAAAGGAGTCGTTCTTGGGCATGCGCTTCAGAGCGTCCTCATAGGCGTCCTGCTCATATTTCAGGCAGCACATCAGCCGCCCGCAGGTGCCGGAAATTTTCGTGGGGTTCAGGGACAGACTCTGGGTCTTGGCCATTTTGATGGACACGGGCACAAAGTCATCCAGAAACTGGGCACAGCAGAAGGGACGGCCGCAGATCCCCAGGCCCCCCAGCATCTTGGCCTCGTCCCGGACGCCGATCTGCCGCAGCTCGATGCGGGCCCGGAACACCGACGCCAGGTCCTTTACCAGCTCCCGGAAGTCCACCCGCCCGTCGGCGGTGAAGAAGAACAGAATCTTGTTCCCCTCGAAGCTGCACTCCACCCGCACCAGCTTCATCTCCAGGTTGTGCTGGAGGATCTTCCGCTGGCAGATATCGAAGGCTTCCTTCTCCCGGGTGCGGTTGTGGGCCGCTGTGCGGCGGTCGTTCTCCGTGGCCACGCGGACCATGGGCCGCAGAGGCTGGATGACGCAGCAGTCGTCCACCGGGTGGTTGCCCATGGTACACTGGGCGTATTCCAGGCCCTGGGCCGTCTCCACGATGACGTGGTCCCCGGTCTGCACCTGCACGTCGCCGGGGTCAAAGAAGTAGGTTTTGCATCCGCTGCGGAAGCGGACGCTGATCACAGTTGTCATATATTTCGATTCCTTTCCGTGTATGTCAAAGCAGCTTTTCCCACCCGGCGCACAGGGCTCCCAGCACATGGCCCACGCCCACGTTATAGCGGCACTCCAGGCAGTATTGCTTCATCAGGTCTGTCATGCCCTGCAGCTGGCGCACGGTAAGCCCCCGGCGCAGCTCCTCCGCCCCGGGAATGTCCGCAGGGTCTGGCTTGCCGCAGGCGGCCAGCAGCGCCTCGGCAGAGGCTCGCCAGGCGTTCTCCAGCAGCTGCTGGAGCTGCTCGCGCTTGAGGCGCTTATTCTCCAGCCCCACCAGGTATTGGCTCACCGGCAGCAGCTGTCCCGAAGCGAAGGCCCGGCACAGGTCCCGGGCGGCGTCGTCCCGGGCGTCCTCGTCCTCGCCCCGGAGCTTCCACTCCACGCACCGGGAGCGGATGGTGGGCAGCAGCGCCGCCGCCGTCTCCGTGCAGAACAGGAACGCCGCGTAGGGCGGCCCCTCCTCCACCAGCTTCAGCAGCACGTTCTGGTCCCGCTGGTTCAAAGCGTCGCAGTCCGGGAAGATGTACACCTTGGCGGCCCCGTCGTTGGGGCGGATGTATGCGTCCTGCCGCAGGCTTCGCAGCAGGTCCACCGGCAGCTCCCGGTGGTCGGGGTCCTGCACCGTCTGGACATCGGGGTGGATGTCCTCCAGCACCTTGCGGCACTGGCGGCATTGCAGGCAGGGCTTTCCGCTTTGCGCCTCGCACTCCATGGCGGCGGCGGCAAAGCGGGCGGCGGCCATGCGGTCTCCGCTGCCGGAGAAGATGATGGCATGGGGCAGGGCTCCGCCTGCGGCGGCCCGGCGCAGCCGGCGGGCCAATGTGCTGTTTTCCGGCAGAAGCTGCCCCACGGTCCTTCCTCCCCATTGTTAAACTTTCCGATTTTATAAGTATAGCATACCCTCCGCCCCGTCCGCAAGGTGCCGGGACGGGTTTTCTGCAAAAAATAGTTTCCCGTCAGGAGATTATTCCCGGTAATTTTGGGCCATAATGGCAAAAAGATTCCTTTTTGCGAAAATAGTCTTGCTTTTGACAGAAGATATGCCTATAATAAGTTGTTCGCAATTTTATTTTATATACGGAGGGAACTACATGAGTAAGAAGTATTGCTATCTCTTTACCGAGGGCAACGCCAAGATGCGCGAGCTGCTGGGCGGTAAGGGCGCCAATCTGGCCGAGATGACCAACATCGGCCTGCCCGTCCCCCAGGGCTTCACCATCACCACCGAGGCCTGCACCCAGTATTATGAAGATGGCCGCCAGATCAACGACGCCATCATGGCCGAGATCATGGAATACATCGAGAAGATGGAGCAGATCACCGGCAAGAAGTTCGGCGATCATGAGAATCCCCTGCTGGTCTCCGTCCGCTCCGGCGCCCGCGCCTCCATGCCCGGCATGATGGACACCATCCTGAACCTGGGCCTCAATGAGGACGTGGTGGACGTCATCGCCAAGAAGTCCAACAACCCCCGCTGGGCCTGGGACTGCTATCGCCGCTTCATCCAGATGTACTCCGACGTGGTCATGGAGGTGGGCAAGAAGTATTTCGAGCAGCTCATCGACGCCATGAAGGAGCAGAAGGGCGTGACGCAGGACGTGGAGCTGGACGCCGCCGACCTGAAGGAGCTGGCTATGCAGTTCAAGGCCGAGTACAAGGCCAAGATCGGCGAGGACTTCCCCACGGATCCTA
>ERZ506432.36-NODE-36-length-59598-cov-7.300875_pt1 | contig 59598 bp, 48 predicted proteins | sample MGYA00513663_ERZ506432 | MGnify/ENA metagenome assembly ERZ506432
CCGCGTTCAGGAACAGCGGCAGTTCGTCATAGCTTTTGTAGTTTGATTCTTTCATCTGCATTTTCCCTTTCGCATTCGATGTTGTTTAATTCTTTTTCTATCTTCTATTATGAACTTTAGCAGATCCGCTTGTATTTTGTAAATAGATGTGTTATAAAAATATTGTTATTCTCTATTTTGCGATTTGCAACTTCGATTTCCGAAAGGTTTTGATCATTTATGTTCGCTTGTAGTGTGTGCTTTTACAGCACGGATGTCCTATCTGGCAAACGCTATTTCCGGAGCAACGAGATTTTGACTGCCTGTCTGAATCTGCGCACAGGAGATCTCCGTGACGTCTTGGAAGAACTGAAATCCCTGCGTCAGAAAATTCAGCTTCCAGAGGAGCTGGATATCGAGTTCGACGAGAACTATGACCGCTATGTACAGCAGGCGCAGAACCTGCTTTTCAAAATTGGACGACTTGCGAAGCGGATTCCGCTGTACCGGGATGACCACAGCTTTGATGCGCCGCAGCTCATGGATTGCCTGAATCGGTTTTCACTTTGGGACAGCAATATCGGGCTGAAACCAGACGTGGATTACTACAGCAGCGATTATGCAGATGAGGTCGGTTTTTCTGTGGCGGATGAGGATGGACACTCCACGTTCTATCATCAGCACTTTTTTCCGGAACCGGAACTTGCCGCATCTGACGAGGCAGAGGTTTTACTGGTTCTTCGCGACTGCAACCATGCAACAGCCGCACTGTTTGACAGCTATATCACATTCGTTCAAGATTTACTGCGCGTGCAGACTACTTGCGCGGAGCTTTTGGAGGATTATCTGCACGCGAAGCGTCGGTTCCTGAATGAATCTGAGATCGCAGTCTGCCTGATACAGTATCTGCGCAGCAGCGGCAATCGCAGTGCGCGTTTGCAGGCCGTTGGTGCAGCGCAAATGCGTTACGAGATCGTCCGGTGGAAAGACGGCGTTGAGCGGCTCTGTGAAACAGTTTTCTTTGACAGTCTCGGTGCATTTCTCTATGTGGATTTCTTTCATGGCTTGAATCGGAATTATCTGCCCCGGAAATGTGAAAACTGCCATCGATGGTTTTTACTTGCCGCAGGAAAGTATTCCAGCTGCTGCAATCGCCCGCTGAAAAACGAGCCCGGAAAAACCTGCCGCGATGTTGGTTCCCGCAAACGGTATGACGATAAATGCAAAAATGATCCCATCTGGCTTGCGTACAATCGCGCATATAAAACGCACTATGCCCGCTACCTGAAAAAGAAAATGACCACCGCTCAGTTTGAGCAGTGGTCGCGATATGCGGTGGAGCTGCGGCAGAGAGCGGAGGCCGGTGAGATGGAATTGGCGGACTATCAGAGGAAACTGCGGGTTTGACAATTTTCTGCTTAATCTTTGATTACAGCGGCCCAAAATCTGCGTTTTTCTGGTCCATGCAAAAACCAGAACATACGATTTCACCGCCTATCGGAAGTGTTCCGATAGGCGGCGAAGTGTTTATATCAAGGAATGTTTTCCGTATGCGTTTTTTATCCTTTGACGGAGCCGGCGGTGACGCCTTTGACGATATAGTGCGAGAGGAAGATGTACACGAGCAACACTGGCAGGATGGCGAGCAGGATGAACATATAGACCTTGCCGAGGTCAAATTTCGAGTAATCCGCCGCGCGAAGCTGCGCGATCATGATGGGGACAGTCTTCATTTCCGCTTTATCGAGCAGCAGCGCGGGCAGGAAATAGTTGTTCCACGACTCGACAAACGTGAAGATAAGCTGCACGGAAACGGCGGGCTTCAGCATGGGCAGCACGATGCGGTTGAAGGTAAAGAACTCGCCCGAGCCGTCGACACGCGCGGCCTCCACGATCTCCATGGGCAGGACGCTCTTCATGTACTGGATCATGTAGAAGAACACGACCGGCGCCGCGATGCTGGGGAGGATCAGCGGCAGATAGCTGTTCGTCAGCTTCAGCTTATAGCACAGCTGGACAAAGCCTGCGGCGGAGACCTGCTTCGGAATGACCATGACTGCCATGATGAACAGGAATGCGAGCCGCTTAAGCTTAAAATTGTAGGCATGCAGGCCGTAGGCGGTCAGTGCGGAAAAATAGGTGGACAGGATCGCCGTCGCAGCTGCGACCACAAAGCTGTTGAGCATTCCGCGTGGGATGTTGATGGAGCTGTCGTTCCATGCGTTTTTGAGATTCTCCAGGAAATGCCCCTGCGGCAGTGCCTTGAAGCCGCCCTGCAGATCCGCATTGGTCCGGGACGCGTTGACGATCAGCATATAGAACGAGAACAGGCACAAAATCGAAAGGAAGATCAGCAGCGCATAGACCAGCACACGGCTGACGGTCAGCATGGCGTGGGCTTTGCGGCTGTCCGTGGAATTCTTCTTCATTGCGAGCGCCTCCTTAGTTTTCTTCCTGCTTCGTCAGCGACTTGAACACCACAAGGCTCAGAAGGCCCGTGATGACGAAGATCACGACGGAAATTGCGCCGGACATGCCGTAGTTCTTGCTCGTCTTGAGGTAATTGTTGAGGTACATGACGAGCGTCGTCGAGGTGCGGTTCGGCGTTCCAAGCGCGTTGGTCAGCACCTGCGGCACATCGAACATCTGCAGACCGCCGATGAGCGCCGTGATGATCGTATAGACAAGGATCGGCGTCAGCAGTGGCAGCGTCACCTTGAAAAAGACCTGCAAAGAGCTCGCGCCGTCAATATTCGCCGCCTCAAACAGGCTTTGGTCAATGCCCATGATGCCTGCCATGAGCAAAATTGTCGTGTTGCCGAACCACATGAGGAAGTTCATCAGGCAGATGAGCCCGCGCACGGTGAAGCGGATGTTGAAGAAGTCGATCGGCATGTCGATCCAGCCGAGCTGCGTCAGGATCTGGTTGATCGGACCGACATTCGAAAACAGCATATAAAACAGCATCGCGAACGCCGACGCCATGATGAGGTTCGGCATATAGATCACAGTCTTGAAAAACTGCTGACCCTTGATCTTCAGCCGGTAGCTTGTAAAGAAGCACGCCAGCATCAGGGAGATCACGACCTGCGGGATCGCGCCGCCGACCCAGAGTGCAATGGTATTTCCCGCATATTTCAAAATGTCGATCGTTCCGTTTTTATCCGGCGTAAAGAGCGTGATGTAGTTCTTCAGGCCGACGAAATTCGGCCCGACCTGCGTCAGCCCCTCCCGGTAATTTTCAAAAAAGCTGTTGTAGATCGTCAGCAGCTGTGGTGCGAAGTGAAACAACGCATAGGCCAGAAAGAACGGCGCGATAAAAACATAGCCCCACTTTGCGTAGCTGATTTTGGACCGTTTGGTTTTCAATTTGGGTGCTTTTGTCGTCTGCATCAGAACTCCTCCTCTTATTCTCAGACGTAGTTCCCAGCGGGCCGGAGCGGCCGGTTCGGAAGCGCGTCCGAAATCAGCGCCGGGGCAGGGCGTTCGCCCTGCCCCGGGAAGCCGCAGGATTTACGGAGTGACGATGGTCGGATACTTTTCGTTGATGTACTTATAGAAGTTGCTCATGGCCTCGTCCTCGGTGACGGTGCCCTTGCAGTACTCTCTCCAGTTCGCCTGCAGACCCTCGTTGAGCAGCTGGTCATAGATGGTGTGGTTTTCGAACTTGATGTTCTTGGCAAGGTCGCAGAACAGTGCGATGTCGTTCTGGCCGCCGAGGAACTCGCTGCCGTAGGTCGGATCCTGCGCAACGGTCTCGTTGACCTTCTGGTTGTTGGAGAACTGCGCCTCGTTCTTGACCAGGTTCGTGCAGACCTCTTCATCGTTGATGAAGGTGTTCATGATATCGGCAACCATGGTGGGGTTATCCGTGCCGGCAGGAGCCAGCAGCCACGTACCGCCCCAGAAGTGTGCCTGCGGGCCTTCGCAAATCGCCCAATCGCCGAAGCAGCCCTTGTCCGCGTCCTGTGCGTTGCCCATGGAGAAGTTGAAGTACCAGGCCGGCCCGAAGTAGCACATGGCCTTGCCGTCTCCGAACATCTGTGCGGTGCACTCATCAGACCAGATATCGCAGTCCTGCGTGTAGCCGTTGTCGGAGAAGTCCTTGGCCTGCTGCATCCAGGTCTGGATGGCGGGATCGATCTGGAGGTTGTTGTTTGCGTCGACCCACGGTTCGGAAACGTTGTTGGAGAAGACACGGTAGGTAGCAGCCTCGGAAGCGGTCATCAGATAGCCCTTGGCCTTGGCATCAGCCGCGACAGCATTGAACTTGTCCCAGCTGTTCAGCAGTTCCTGGACCTCGGCGGGATCGTCGGTGCCCAGAACGTCCTTGGCGATGGAGCGGCGGTAAATGAGGGCCGCCGGGCAGCACTGGAAGGAGACGCCCTTGACCACGCCGGACGCGTCGGACGCAGCCTGCACGGTGTAGGCATAGGTGTTGGAGAAGTCGGTCACGCCGAGGGCGGTGATGTCCTGCGTGACGGGCGACTCGGTGTACTTCTGGATGTAGTCGGCCTCAGCCAGGAACAGGTCGACCTTGTCGTCGGCAGAAGCGTTCTCCTGATTGAGCAGCGCCTCGTCTAGCTTGTCCTGATAGGCGCCGTCGGCGCTCGGGGTGATGATCCAGTTGACGGTCACGCCCTCGGGAACGGTGTAGTACTTCTCAAAGAAGCCCTTGAACTCTTCGTTCCAGGCGTAGATGTTGAAGACCTTGCCTTCCTCGGAAGCGGGTTCTTCGGCGGCAGTCTCTTCGGTGGCGGCGGTTTCTTCGGTCTTGGCAGGCTCGGCCGTTTCCGTGGAAGCGGCTGGCGTGTCGGTCGTCGTTTCCTTGCTCGCGCAGCCTGCAAACACAGCTGCGAGCATCAGGACTGCAAGCAACAGCGCAAGATACTTTTTCATTTGAATTCCTCCTGTAAAAATATAATGGTTGGTACTTTGATCTATGTGCACTGCCTCGCGGCAGAGAGCACCATCTTCAAATCGCGCGTACAGAGCCTCCCTCGACCAGCTTGCCCGGGATGAGGATCCGGTCGACCAGCGCTGTGCGCGGTTTTTCGATCAGCTCAATGAGCTTTGCAGCAGCGGTCGCGCCGATCGCCGCCGTGTCCTGACGGTAGGTGGTCAGCGGCGGGCTCATGACGCTTGCAAGCTGGATGCCGTCATAGGCTGCGGCGCTGACATCCTCGGGAAGGCGAAGCCCCATGCGCCGGATGGCGTTGCCGCCGCCGATGCTGGAAAAATCGTCTGGCATCAGGATGCAGGTCGGCGGCTCCGGCAGCCGAAGCAGCTCCTGCGTCAGCTCCGCACAGCGGTCGGGGTCGTGGTAGACGCCCTCGCGGACATATTCCTCCGGGATCTCCAGCCCCAGCGCGTCGCAGGCGCGGTAGAAGCCCGTCAGGCGGTTTTCCGTAACGGCGGTGCGCTCGCCGTGGATGAAGGCGATGCGGCGGTGCCCCTTGGAATAGACATACCGTACCAGCTCCTCCATGCCGCGCACGTTGTCGGATACGACGGCGGCACGGTTGTTGAATACGTGGTCGATCGTGACGACGGGCAGCTTGGAGTTGACCAGCTCGAGCACCTGCGGATCGTCAAAGTCGACGCTGGCAATGACAACGCCGTCGACCCCGCGGTACTGACAGTGCTGCAAATAAGTCGTCGCCTTCGCGCCGACGTTGCGATTGATAAAGGTGATGTCGTAGCCGTTTCGCTCCGCCTCGACCTTGAGACTTTCCAGCATCGAGGAGAAATACTCGTGCGCCAGACCGCTGCGCCGCCCGTCAACAAACAGGACGCCGATGTTATAGGTGCGGTTCGTCTTGAGCGCGCGGGCTGCGGAATTGGTCATATAGCCGAGCGCGTCGGCGGTCTTGCAGATCAGCTCGCGCGTCTGCTCGCCGATGTCCGGCTGCCCGGAGAGCGCCTTGCTGACGGTCGCGACGGAGACACCGCACGCCTTTGCAATATCCTTCATGGAGACCATCTCGGCTGCACCTCGCTTTCTGCCGCGCCGGGACTTAATCGTTTTCGCAATCTCAAAATAGCGGATTTGGCGCAAAAATGCAAGGGGAAATTTTGCATTTTTGGCGTATCGGACGAAGTTTGTCTGATGCGTACATTTTTCTTACGCAAATTTGGCGCATTTGACTACTTAAATTTCCGAAACTTCCGCGCGGCAAAAATTTTCATAGCTTTCCGCAAGAAAAAACAGGATTTTTCAAAAAATCGCCTTGCAATTTGCGCAAAAAGCCGCTATTGTAGAGATGCGATTCTGTCATATTAAGCACTTAATCGATTTCGATTCCGCCGGTACACAGGGATCTTCCGGCGAAGGAGGGGTTCTCAGATGCAATTTGGTTTCTTTGACGATCAGAGGCGCGAGTACGTGATCGCAAGCCCGCGCACGCCGCTGCCGTGGATCAATTACCTCGGAAGCGAGGATTTTTTCACGCTCCTGTCCAATACGGCGGGCGGCTACTGCTTCTACCGCGACGCGCGGCTGCGCAGGCTGACGCGCTACCGCTACAACAACAGCCCTCTCGATCAGGAGGGCTTCCACATCTACATCAAGGATGGCGATACCGTATGGAATCCTGGCTGGCAGCCTGCGAAAACGGAGTTGGATCGCTATACCTGCCGTCACGGTCTCGGCTACAGCGTGATCGAGGGGCAGAAGGATGGCGTTTCGGCGACGCAGACGCTGCTGGTCCCGCAGGGCGACAACTGCCTGCTTGTCCGGCTGACGCTGAAAAATGAGACTGACGCGGAAAAGGTGCTCGACGTGTTCCCGTATGTGGAATTCTGTCTCTGGGACGCGATGGACGACGGCTCCAACTTCCAGCGGAACTTTTCCATCGGCGAGGTCGAGCTGGAGCCGGACGCCATTTATCACAAATCCGAATACCGCGAGCGGCGGGATCACTATGCCGTGTTCTGGGCGAACCGCCCGTATGACGGCTTCGATACCGCCCGCGATGCATTTGTCGGTGTCTACGGTGCGCCCGCGCTGCCGGATGCAGTCGCAGCCGGGAGCTGTACCGGTTCGGTTGCTCATGGCTGGGCGCCGGTCGGCGCGATGCAGTTCCACATAGAGCTCCGCCCCGGCGAGATGCAGGAGCTCTGCTTCGGGCTCGGCTATGTCGAAAACCCGGAGAATGAGAAATTCTCCGCCCCCGGCGTGATCAACAAGACGCGCGCGCATGCGATGATCGAAAAATACCGTACCCCTGCACAGTTTGACGCGGCAATGGACGCGCTGCGTGGGCACTGGGACAGGCTTCTTTCGAACTTCCACGCCGAGACCGGTGACGAGAAGGTCGACCGGATGGTCAACATCTGGAACCAGTATCAGTGCATGGTCACGTTCAACATGAGCCGGTCGGCAAGCTACTTTGAAAGCGGCATGGGGCGCGGGATGGGCTTCCGCGATTCGTGTCAGGACCTGCTCGGCTTCGTGCATATCATCCCGGAGCGGGCGCGGGAGCGCATTCTGGACATCGCCGCCACGCAGTTCCCAGACGGCAGCGCCTATCACCAGTATCAGCCGCTCACGAAAAAGGGAAATCTCGCCGTCGGCAGCGGCTTCAACGACGATCCGCTGTGGCTGATCGCGGGCGTGGACGCGTACTTACGCGAAACAGGCGACTGGTCGATCTTAGAGGAAAGCGTCACGTTTGACTGTGACCCGGACAACGCCGCGCCGCTCATGGAGCATCTGCGCCGCAGCTTCCGGTTCACCTGCACGCATCTCGGGCCGCACAAGCTGCCGCTCATCGGGCGCGCGGACTGGAACGACTGCCTGAATCTCAACTGCTTCTCTGCCCACCCCGGCGAGAGCTTCCAGATCACCGGTCCCAGCGAAGGCCCGGTCGCGGAGTCTGTGTTCATCGCCGGGATGTTCGTCAAATACGGCAGAGCCTACACCGGGATCCTCCGTCACCTCGGTTTGACCGAAGAGGCAGCCAGTGCAGACGAAGCCGCAGCTGAGATGGAGAAAACCGTTTTGGACGCGGGCTGGGACGGCGCATGGTTCCGCCGCGCCTACGACGCGTTTGGCGTGCCCATCGGCAGCAAGGACTGCGCCGAAGGACAGATCTTCATCGAGCCGCAGGGCATGTGCGTCATGGCAGGGATCGGCAAAGAAACGGGCGAGGCAGAAAAAGCGCTTCAGAGCGTCGAGGAACGGCTCGACAGCAAATTCGGCATTGTGCTGTTGCAGCCAGCCTACACGAACTATTATCTGAATCTCGGCGAGATCAGCTCGTATCCGCCCGGATACAAGGAAAACGCAGGGATTTTCTGTCACAATAACCCATGGATCACCTGCGCGGAGACCGTCTTAGGGCACGGTGCGCGCGCGTTTGAAACCTACCGCAAAATCTGCCCGGCGTATCTCGAACCGGTTAGCGAAATTCACCGCACGGAGCCCTATGTCTACAGCCAGATGGTCGCGGGCAAGGACGCGCCGACGTTCGGCGAGGCCAAAAACAGCTGGCTGACCGGCACGGCGGCATGGACGTTCGTGTCCATTTCGCAGGCGATCTTGGGCGTACAGCCAGAGCTGGACGGACTGCGGATCGACCCGTGCATCCCGCCGGAATGGAAGCAGCTCACGCTGACCCGGCGCTTCCGCGGCGCGCAGTACCGCATCACGGTCGATAATCCGGACGGCGCGGAGCACGGTGTGCGGGAGCTGTATGTGGACGGTGTGCGGCAGTCCGGGAACCTTCTCGCGCCTGCAGAGGCCGGAAGTGTTGTTTCGGTACGCGTGGTCATGGGAGGCTGAGATGGCATTTCGCGAGGATTTCGTCTGGGGTGCAGCGTCAAGCGCCTATCAGACCGAGGGCTTCCCTGCCGCGGACGGCGGCGGCGAGAGCATCTGGGACGTTTTTTGCCGCAGGCCGGGAACCATTGCAAACGGCGACGACGGCTCTGCTGCCTGCGACGGCTATCACTGCTTTGCAGAGGACATCGGGCTTTTAGCCTCGCTCGGCTTATCCGCTTACCGGTTTTCGACAAGCTGGGCACGCATTGACCCGAACGGCGACGGCCAGTGGAACGAGGCCGGACTTCGGTACTATGACCGCGTCGTGGACTGCTGTCTTGCAAACGGCGTTACGCCGTGGATGACACTCTATCACTGGGAGCTGCCGCAGGCGCTGGAAGTCAGAGGCGGCTGGCTTTGCCGCAAGACGGCGGAGGCGTTTGCCCGCTTTGCGGGCATGATGGCGGCACATTTTTCCGGTCGCGTTTCGCATTTTATCACGCTCAATGAGCCTCAGATCGTGCTCAAGCTCGGATACGCCGACGGCATTCATGCGCCCGGGAAGCGGCTTTCGCTTCCGGGACTCGTTTCGTGCTGGAAAAACCTCATGCTGGCGCACGGGCTTTCCTTCCGGGCCATCCGGAATGCTGCGCCGGAAGCTTTGATCGGCATTGCCTCCACCGGCAAGCTCTGCTATCCGCACAGCCCCGCAGACGAGGACGCCGCACGGCAGGAAACCTTTCGCCTGACAGATGCCGACTGGATGTTCACGCACCCGATCGTTTTAGACGCCGTGTGCTTTGGCAGCGTCGAACCGGAAGAAGGAAGGCTTCGCGAACTTTTAAGCACCGTAACGCCCGAGGAGTGGGACACGATGCACGCCGTCCCGGATTTCATCGGCATCAATTCGTACAACGGCAGCGAAATCGCCGCCGGGCCGGATGGTGCGCCGGTCTATCTGCCGCGTCCGCAGGGCTTTGCCTGCACGGCGCTCAAGTGGCCCATCACGCCGGAGATCATGGAGTATGGCTATGCCCACCTCCATGAACGTTACAAGCTGCCGCTTTATGTGACCGAGTGCGGGCTGAGCTGTAATGACCATATATTCATGGACGGACAGGTCCATGACGCCGACCGGATCGATTTCCTGCACCGCTATCTGCTTGCGCTTTGCAGAGGATGTGAACGGGCCGACGTCCGCGGCTTTTTCCACTGGTCGCTGACCGACAATTTTGAGTGGCACAGCGGCTATGCAGAGCGCTTCGGTCTGATCTGTGTCGACTATCCGACGCAAAAACGGATTATGAAGGACAGCGCGCGCTGGTATGCGCAGACCGCCCTGGAAAACGGCGGAAATCTGTAGCTATTCTTTGTTTATAGCGGCGCAGTTTCTGCGCCGCTGGTTTTCTATCCTGACCCAAACCGTGACCCAAACGCCGAAAAATCAGGTGGAATTATCCGTGCTGGAAACGACGAAGCTGCGAAATTTTCTGAGCAGAAATGTGCGAAAATGCCTTGAAATATCCGCTAAAAATATTCGACCAACCTTCGGGACCAAGAGGCCTCGGGTTCGAATCCCGACACTCCGACCAAATCCGGTTGAAATCTTCCGATTTCAGCCGGATTTTTCTGCGTTTTCAGAACTTTTCCAGATGGAGAATTCTGTGGCTTTTCCGTCTGACCCAAACCTGACCCAAACGGGAATTCGGAGCGGAAAGCGCCGGAAATAAAAAATTGCCGTCTGCCGGAGCATTTCGGCAGGCGGCACAGTCATTTTTCGCTCTATTTTTCTCAAAACGCTATTCTTTGTTTACAGCAACGCATTTTTTGAGGCATCCCTTCTCTCATGCTGTGCAGATAATTTTCTATTCACAGACGCAAGGCATACAGACGCTGTCTTCCACAGATGATTTTGTAGGTCAGGTATAATACGGACTTTTCGTTTTTCACGATTCTTATGTAATGCACAATTTCTTCCGGATGCATGGAAAACTTTCAAATAAATAGCAGATAGGTGCAAAATAGCCATTATCCTCGCGGGGACGCACCAGCGCAGGCTGATTGATGCCTGCCGCCTTGACCGACTCCACAAGCCCCTGCATTTCCGCGTCGTCCCGGACACCAATGGGATGATTTTTGAACGGGTGCAGGTCAGACAGGTTGAGATAGACGATCTCCTCTTTTTCGGCACGGGTGGCGTCACGGGGCGCAGACGGCTCTGGCGTGACCTCCGCACCAGCGGGAGCGCCGCCCTTATCCACGGCAGGCTTCTCCAGGGCGGGCTTGCTTTGGGACTTTTTGTCCCGAGGTTTGGGCGGCTTGGCCTTATCGGGAGCGGCCTTGCCATCCTTGGGCGGACGACCTCTGCCGGGCTTGGCGGCCTTGTCCTTTTTCGTGGGTAGCTTACGTCGTCCGATCCTCAATGTACATCAGATAGCTGTAGACCGCCAATGCGCCCGGCGAGAGACCGAGGGCGAAAACCTCATTCGGCAGAGGAAAGTAGTTTTTGATTGGATCGCGCGAGGTGTAGTATTTATTCTTCATGCGCGCCTCCTGTCTGCCGTTCTACCCAGAGACGAAACTGCTCCTTCGGTACGACAAGCCGGCTGCCGATCCGCAGCGATGGGAAACCGTCCTCATGCAGAAGTTCATAGGCGCTCGACGGTGATACGCCCAGCGCGCGGGAGACAAGCTGCGCATTGAGAAACAGCGGCAGCTCGTCAAAATTTTTGATGCTCGATGTGTTCAAAGTCTTTTTTACCTCCATCAGATTTTAGAAATTTCAGAGAAAAAACTTGCGTTTCGGAGGTCTCTCTGTCAGGGTGCATCTGGAAGCCGACGGCGTGTCCAGCGGCGAGGGATCTTCGTGCTAGGCAAGACATTTTCCCGCAGGAATACTTTCGTATTTCAAGGAAAAATGACGCGGCACAGTGCGGAAAGACCCGCTGTCTGGCGCGTTGGCGGCTTTCAGATACACCCTGAACTAAACACAGTTGCGGTCCGTGTTTTCCGAAACGCAGCGCGCCGTCCGACTGTTGCAGCAGCCGAGCTTTCTTATAAATACAAATTTACAATTAGTCCGTATTTGAGGTGAGAGCTATGTGGTATGCGAAGATGTATTTCTCCGGTGAGAGGGAGTTTTTTGAAAACGATGCTTTTGGAATGCAGGGCCTGCCGTCCAAGCAGCTGGAACTTCCGTTTTTGGAAAGTCTGCTGACGTTTCTGGAACTGGACGAAAAATCATAACCACCGGCCGTGCCGGTGGTTATGATTTTTCTATAGCGGAGCAAAATTCAGTCCTTTTACGCAGGCGTTTTCAGCAGGTCGGAAAGCTTTTGCAAACGGAAATCCGCAAGCAAGGAATTTGCCGCAGGACCGATGCCCGCAGCGCAGAAACCGCCGGCCTTTGCAGCCTGTATGCCAGCTTCTGCGTCCTCCACAACGAGCGCAGCATCCGGCTTTACGCCAAGGAGCTTTGCCGCCAAAAGGAACACCTCAGGGTCTGGCTTGGAGTGGGTGATCTGTGTTCCGTCGGCAACGGCATCAAAAAAGCCGCCAAGCCCAATGCGCTCCAGAATCAGCGGTGCGTTCTTGCTGGACGACCCCACGGCCAGTTTATGACCGTCCGCGCGCAGCTTCAGCAGTGTACTGCGCACATCTTCGTCCAGATCGGCCGGTGTCATAGTTTGCAGATAGCCGCGATAAATTGCATTCTTCTCATCTGCAAACGACTTCTTTTGCTCCGCAGTAAAAGCGTCCTTCTTCTCACCCAAGACAATGTCAAGACTCTCCATACGGCTGACACCGCGCAGCCGGTCATTGACAGACGCATCAAACGGAAGATCAAGTTTCTTTGTCAGCGCAGCCCACGCCGCAAAATGGAATTTGTCGGTATGGCAAAGCACACCATCCAAATCAAAAATATATGCAGTAAATCTTCTCATAATTTTAGCAAATGCTGGAGCTGAATCAGCTCCGGCACGTCCTTTCAGAATTGTTTTTCATATCCGCTTCGGATAAAAACCGGGATCTTTCCGTTGCAGTCCGTACAAATCATCTGCTTGCCCTGGTATGCCTTTCGATCAAAGAATCCGATCCATTCACCCTCCGGCAAATAGACCTGCCTGCTTTCTGCGTTTTCCTCCAGAAGCGGCGCAGCGAGCAGTGCATCGCCAAGCATATACTCGTCCTCGCAGGCAAGCGCAGCTTCATCTTCGGGCCAGAGGAACGCCAGCGGCCGCATCATCGGCATATTGCCAGCCACACACGCCTGCGCAGTCTCCCAAAGATACGGGCGCAGCCGTTCCCGCAGCTTGTGCCAGAAGCGCATCTCATCGACAAATTCGGGCGCATTGTAGGCAGCAGCCAGATTCCACGGGCTGCGTTCGTTGTTGCCCTCACCGCCCGGCATCAGCTCTTTGAACTGCCCGCCGTCCGGCTCTGAATGCCATTGCATGATCGGGCAGAAGCAGGCCATCTGTGTTGCACGGCGGTAGAGATCCAGTGTCGGAAGCGGGCCTGCAAACCCGGCAATATCAAAGCCCCAGAACAGAATACCGGATGCCGCGGCTGACAGTCCGGCGTGAAGCTGGCTTCGCAGTTCTGCGTTCTGTGATTGCTGATCGCCGCCCCAGTGCATCGGGACAGTGTGCTGCCCGGAAAATCCAGCTCTGCTGAACAAAACCCGCTGCGAACCGATAAAATCGCGGTATGCGCAGGTATAGTCCCGTGCGTAGCGATTCTTTCCGAATTTTCCGTCGCTGCCATCCATAAAGCGCACGTCCGGGCGATAGATGAACTCGCCGCCATCGGTTTTGAAGCCGTCAACGCCCATGTCGAGAAGATATTGACGTTTGGCGAACCACGTCTGAACGGTTTCCGGGTTTGTATAATCCGGGATCATGGAACCGGAAAACCAATGTCCGTCGGGGATGGTATAGGGTGTTCCGTCTGCGAGATGGACGCATAAGCCGCGCCGCACAGCATCCTCACGGTCAAGCGTATTCTGTACGTTCAGGATCTCGTCGGGTCCCTGCTTTTTGTAGACGGGAATCTGCCAGAGGACAAGATGCAGCCCGGCCTTGTGCAGCGCATCCGCCATGCCCTTGGGGTCAGGCCATGGGGAATCCGAAAAATCGAAATCGTCATATTGGAGCGCAGCTCCGTCTGGGTTCGGTTGGTATTTCGCCCCGTTCCAGATATAAAACGTCGCTTCGTCACTCCATGCCTCCAGCACCAGAATACTGGCCGGGAAATCGTGCTTTTTCAGGTTCTCGATCTGCTGCTCTGCGTCTTTCTGGCAATTCCAGCGATTTGCAGAGATCCACACGCCGAACGCCCATTCAGGCGGCAGAACAGCCTTTCCGAACAGCTCCATATATGCGCTGACAATTTGCGCCGGTTCACCGGAAAAGGCCACAACGGGGGCAGATTCCGGCAGATCGATCGTCACAGAGTTCTCGTCAAAATGGAACGTTGTAGTTTCACAGGTATCAACATACAGACCGAATCCGCTGTCTGTCCAGAAGAACGGGGCCGGGCAATATGTTTTTTCACCTTGGAAGCAAAACTTTTCTTCCACCTGATTGACAACGACACGTCCTTTTTGATTCAGCGCGTCATATTTCTCGCCCATTCCGTATGCGCCCTGATAGGACAGATTTACCGTCAGGACTGCGCCGTGGCGCACAAGCTGCACATCGGTGCGCGGGCAGGATATATGTGCCTGGAATGCAGAACTTTCAAATCTTTGCATGGTTTACCCCTTGATACCACCGGCCATCATGCCGTTCTGGAAATACTTCTGCGCGAAGCAGTAAATGAGAATAATCGGGATCATGGAAATCAGGCTGCCTGCCATCAGGACGTTATACTCCGTTGCGAACTGGCCGTTCAGCGTCGAAAGGGCAATCGGAAGCGTCATTTTTGTCTTGTCTGTCAGCATAAGCAGCGGCCAGAGATAATCATTCCAAGACTCCATGAATGTTGTGATCGACAGAGTTGCAAGTGTCGGCGCACAGAGCGGCAGTGCAACCTTAAAGTAAACCGTAAAGGTTGATGCACCGTCAATGCTGGCTGCATCCAGATAGTCGTTCGGGATCGTCCGCATTTGCTGAACGAGCAGGAACACGGCAAACGGCCGGAAAATAGACGGCAGAATGACGCTGGCATAGCTGTTGATCAACGACATTTTATTCATGACGACAAACAGCGGAATGATCGTGACCTGCGTTGGGATCATCATCGTTGCCAGAAACACCTTGAGCAGCAGATCAGCCTTTGGAAACTTGAGCTTTGCAAAAGCAAAAGCCGCCATAGACGCCGAGATCAACGTAATGAACGTGTAGGTCACGGAGATAAATAAGCTGTTCCCGATGGTGCTGAAGAACGGAAACTTTGAAAACACCTTCACATAGGAGGCGACCGTCGGTTCTTTTGGGATCCATTCGATCGGAATACTCATAAGCGCGCCGCGCGCCTTGAGTGACGTGCTGACCATCCAGAGGAATGGAATGATCGCCAGTATTGCAATCAGAATGCCGACAACGTAATAGGCTACTGTGCCGATTTTTTTCTTATGCGTCATAATTCACCCACCGTTTCTGTCCGCGCATCTGAATTGCTGTGCAAACCATGATAATCAGGAACAAAATCCAAGAGAACGCTGAAGCGTAACCCATCTTGAAATAGCGGAAGCCGTACTTATAAATACGTTCTACCATAACCTGCGTTGCCCCGTTCGGGCCGCCGTCCGTCATAATCATGATCTGCGGGAAAAGCTGGAACGAGTTAATCAGGCTGACGATCAGAACGTAGAAAATCGCCGGTGTGAGAAGCGGCAGCGTGATTTTCCAGAAGCGCGTCCAAGCGCCTGCGCCGTCAATTTCTGCGGCTTCATAATAGGTTCGGTTGATGCCAACCATACCGGACAGAAGAATCAGGCCAAAGAAGCCCATGTCTTTCCATACGGACACCAACACGATTGCGGGCATCGCCCATTTTTCGTCCAGCAGCCAGCCGGGGCCCTCAATCCCAAAGAAAGCAAGGATGTTGTTCATAGCACCGTACTGCGGGGCCAGAATGCTTTTCCAAATCAACGATGCCGCGACCCAAGAGGTCAGGACCGGAATATAGTACAGTACGCGGAACACACCGACGCCGCGCCGCTGCTGCGACAGAAGCGATGCAACAGCCAGTGATACGGCCATCATAAGCGGCAGATACAAAACGATATAGGTCAGCGTGTTTTTTAAGACTTTCCAAAATTCCTGACTTGTCAGAATTGCCTTGTAATTATCAAGGCCGATAAAATGCTCCTGCATGAAACCATCCGCAAACAGTCGGTCAAGACCATTCCAGTCTGTCAGGCTGATGAAGATAGAAACGACCATCGGTGCCAGATAAAAGATTGCCAGACCGATGAGACTGGGAAGCAAAAACGGCGACGCTCGCAGCAGACCCTCTCCACCCGGCTTTTTCAGCCGAGGCCCAGTTTTACTTGTTTTCATCTGTCTGCCTCCTTTATCTTTCGAGCACCTAAAACCTCGTAGAGTTTGCGCCCGCAGGCGCAAATCGATGTAAATCCATTTTTGCCGGGAGCCCCCGCTCTCGGCAAAAATACCGCTCGTCGCCAAACGTGAATTTTGTGCGCCATTGGCGCACAAAACTTTGCGATGCAGGCGGCGCAGCCTTTTGCCAAAAAAGCCGCAGCTTTTTTGGCAGACTTGGCGGGCGCATAAGCGCCCGCCAAGAAAGTTGTTAGCCAAGGGTGATCTGTGCTTCGCAGTCAGCCTGCGCCGCGTTCAGAGCATCGGTGACAGTCATGGTGCCGTCAGCCGCTGCGGAGAGGTACTGACCGATAATGTCGCTCATGAGGGCGTAGTCCTCAATGACGGGCGGCATGACCAGATAATCAAGGCTCTCGAAAACAGCCTTGCGGTTGTCAGGAGGCGTGATCTCCAGATAGCTGGACAGAGCGTTCAGATCCTTGAGTGCAGGCAGATCCCAGCCAGCCGCGAGACGAATATCAGCGGATTCGGTGCTGGAGGTCAGCCATGCCAGCCACTCGGCAACTTCTTCCGGGTGCTCGGTTTCTGGGTTCATAACAACGCAGTTGGAGAAGAAGTGGGTAGCTTTCTGCGTGCTGCCCGGCTCAACAGCGATGTCCCATGCGAAATCGCAGTTTTCCGTAAAGGTCTGGAATGCCCAGATGCCGGTGGGGATCATGCCGAGACGACCGCTCATGAACATATCCCAGTCGCCCATGCCGCCCTGCTGGACGGAGTTCGGCTGCACGTTGCTGACCAGAACGCGGTCAACAAGTGTCTGTGCTGCCTTGATATTTTTTTCGGAGTTGATCGTGAACTGCGTCTTATCCTCGTTCAGCAGGCTGCCGCCGTACTGTGCAACGACCTTGAAGAACTCGTTGTAGGTGATCGGCTGCCAGATACCGAAAATATCGTCACCCAGCGCGCGAATCTTTTCAGCAGCATTCTGAACATCATCCTGCGTCCAATCATCCGTCGGATATGTAACGCCAGCCTGATCGAACAGATCCTTGTTGTAAATCAGGACGACATTGGAGAAGCTCTCCGGCAGGCCGTACTGCTTGCCATTCACATTGAATGCGCCGAGTGCGGTTTCATTCAGACCGGAAAGATCCTGACCGGTGATCTCTGCAAGCAGGCCTTTGTTTGCATAGGCTGCAAAGTTCTCGATGTTCAGCTCGTAGCAGTCAGGCGCGGTGCCGCCAGCAACACGGGTCTGCATCTGCGTGAAATAATCATCGTAGCCGATCGTTTCGACTTCGATCCTGATGTTCTCATGGGTGGCTTCAAAGGCTTCGACCATTTTCTGAAGCGTTTCCTCATTGCCGCCAGACGAATTGAAGTTGCAATAGGTGATCGTCACGGGCTCTGCCGGGGTTTGGGCTGTGGCATCATCCGTCTTTGCCGGTTCCTCAGTCTGCTGAGGATCGGCGGGGGTGGTCTGTTCGCTGTCGTTCGATTTTGTGTCAGTGGCTGCGGGCGCGCAAGCTGCAAACACCATCAGCATGGCAAGAACCAGTGCAATCAGCGAAAAAATCCGGGTCTTTTTCATTGTTGTTCCTCCTGTAATGTTGATTTTTTCGCCCTTCTCGCTTAGAATATAGAGTACGGGAAGGACTTTCGCAGAGTTTCTTTCCCACGGCCTGTATCGTCTCGTCAAAGTAGATGCAGGCCGTTTTTTATTGCAGGAGCCGATGATACAGCCGTCCGCGGCTGTGGTCGGATCTTTTGCCCCAGTTCTTCCGTTCGGAAGCTTGCAATACATCCAGTATTCCTGCGCTTCCAAACGTCGATCTGTGCCAAAATCTCTCGCCCACAGCACTTGCCGACTATATCATCGTCTCCTGATGAAAGACAATTAAATAGTGCGGACGGATTCGCGCTCTACAAGCTGGAGCGGCAAAATTTCTTCCTGCTTTGTAAGCGTCGGATCTTCAATGTGCTTGAGCAGCAGCTCAACGGCTTTCTGACCTTTCAGTGAGATCTGCTGCCGGACAGTTGTAAGTCCCGGCGTCAGATATTGTGAAACCTCCAGATCATCAAAGCCAATCACAGAGAAATCCTCCGGCACACGCAAGCCTTCTTCATATAGCCCACGGATGGCGCCGATCGCCAGAATATCCGCCGCGCAGACGATCGCCGTTGCCGGGAGCTTTTTGGAAACGAGTTCTTTTGCAAGAGCGATACCGCTGCGGTAATCGATCTGCCCCTCAAAAATGTTTTGTTCCTGATACGGAACGCCATATTCCTCTAATGCCTGCTGGAATCCAAGCAGGCGTTTTTTCATAACGCCGTTTTCCTTGATCTGGCCGCAGAAGAACGCGATTTCCCGATGTCCGTGTGATAGGAGGTGCTTCGCGGCAAGATAGCTGCCATACGCATCATCGATTCGGATGGAGTGATAATAGTGGTCGCCGCAGTAGCTATCGATCAGGACAATCGGAATCTGCGTCTTTTTCATCTGCTGGTAAAATTCGTCCGGATACATACCGATTACAATGATTCCATCCAGATTCCGCTTCTTGGCCAGCGTCAGATAGCTTTCATTTGCGTCCGTTGCAGAAATCAGAATATGATAGCCGCTCAGACGGGCATAGTATTCAATGCTGCCGAGAATTTCACTATAAAAACTGTTCTGGAACATCAGACGCTCGCCGGGTTCCGTCTGTGGAACAACGACGCCAATGAGTTTGGAATCCCGCATCGTCAGGCCGCGTGCATTCAGATCAGGTACATAATCCAGTTTTTTGATTGCCTCCATGACACGGGCTTTTGTTTCTTCAGAAATCGAACGTTTCCCATTCAAGATATACGATACTGTAGCCGATGAAACGCCAGCCTCCTGTGCTACATCCTTGAGCGTCGCGCGTGCCATATCTTCACCTCAGTTCAGTTAACCGCTTAAATCATTTTTCTATTCAAACTATAGCGAATCTTGTCACGTCTGTCAATACCATTTTTGATTTTCTCTAAATTCTCCTTGACAAGACCATGAATTTTGTTATATTTAACAGGAACGCATATTTAAGCGATTAACCAATTTTGAACTGAGGGATGCGTATGGAACGTTATTTACCAACCGGAAACGAAATGATTTCGCTGCCAAAGCTGAATGAGCAGACTGCGGCAATCGAGGATTTGACTTTTCTCTCCATGCAGCAGCGCGGCATGATCGAGCTCTGCGGAACGGAAAATGTGCCGCTGATGCAGCCGTTTATCCAGATCGATCAGGAAGAACTGGCGCTTACAGGTCTGCAATGGTCGCGGGAACACTTCTGGATTCCGTCCGGTCATAAGGAAACCGAACAGGCCACGGTCAAATTCACCGTATTGACGCCGGTTGGAGAGCGCGGGTTTGCGATGCGCTTGTCTGTCACAGTGCGAACAGATTGCCGCTTAAAACTTGGTGCGCGCGGTCTATGGAGTAAAAGTGTTCATTGCGTCAACGAGGATAAAGAACTGACCGGTCAGGCGTACATGTATGAGAGCGCGTGGAACAGCAGCTTTATCATGGATTACCGCGTCGGTTTCCCGGCATTTGCGCTTGCGCCTATGTCGGACCATGCAGGCAAAAGTGAATGGGCGCAGACGGAGGACGGCATTTCCTATCAGATTTCCTGTGCGCTTGACGCCAAAGCAGGGCAGGAAGAAGCGTTTACGATTTTCTGGGGTCTTGGCTTTGAAGAAGTCGCCGCTGCGACCAGCGCGAAGGAGCAGCTTCGCCGCGGCTGGAATTGGCTGTATCGAAAAACAGCAGACTGGCTGGACAAGCGCACCGTGCAGCTTCCGACGACAGAGCTGACGGAGGTTTACAACGTCAACCAGTTCTTCTGCCTGTTTTATGCGACCGGCCGGACATTCGATACCGAGGAACTGATCTGCGCGACAAGCCGATCCACACGCTACTATGTCAGCGCCGCTTATTGGGATCGAGATTCGCTCCTGTGGGCGTTCCCAACGATCCTGCGTGCGGACGCTGCGCTTGCAAAAGAAGTGCTGACCTATGTTTTCACCCGCCAGCGGCAGAACATCGGCGTACATTCCCGTTTTATCGACGGAACCATGCTGGAACCGGGGTTCGAGCTGGATGAGCTGGTCGCGCCGGTACTGGCGCTCCAGGCGTACCTTTCCGAAACGCGCGATGAAGCATTTTTGCAGGAACGCTTTGTGCAGGATGGTCTTTCACTGATTTTGGCGCGCCTGCAGGAAGTACGCCACCCAGAAACTGCGCTTTACGAAACATTCCTGCAGCCAACGGATGATGAGATCGTGCATCCGTACCTGACGTATGACAACGTGCTTGTCTGGCGCGCATTGCAGCTGCTGGCAGACTGGCGGCCGGCACAGCGCGGATCACTGCTTGCGGAAGCAGACGCTGTGCGCGCGGCGATTTTCACGCATTGCGTCAAAAAGGATGCAGCCGGACAGCCGTATTTTGCATGGTCGGTCGATCTGGCCGGGCATCACGATATCTATGATGAGCCGCCCGGAAGTTTGCAGCTCTTACCGTATTACGGCTTCTGTGAAAGAACGGATGTGATCTGGCAGAACACAGTCCGTATGATCCGCTCGGCAGATTATAAATTCAGCTTTGCCGGAAAGCCCATTGCAGAGATCGGCTGCCCGCACGCGCCCTGGCCTTGGGTATTGAGCTTGTGCAACAGCCTTCTTTGTGGTCATGCGGAGCAGGCGCTGCGCGAACTGACGATCATGCCGATGGATAATGGGATTGCCTGTGAGAGCGTTGATGCAGATACCGGCGAGTGTACGACAGGCAGCGCATTTGCCACCTGTGCAGGCTTCCTGTGTCATGCGCTGCTGACGGCTTGTAAGGAGGGGTCATCATGCGGAACGATTTGAAGCTGCTGCCATGGGAGATTTGCTCTGAGGCAGCCGGCTGGAATGACGAGTTTTTAGAGAGCGTCTTTTTTCTTGGAAATGGGCGTATGGGCGTTCGAGGGTATTTGCCTTTTGAACCGGATTCCCGTCCGACACAACAGGGCTTATTTCTTGCGGGAATTTTCGGAGAAATCAAGGATGGAATCACCGATTTTGTGAATCTTCCGTCCCCTGTCTGCGAAACGCTGCTTTTGAATGGCACGACCGCTGTGCTTGCTTCCCCAATCCATCGGACGCTTGATCTGAAATCAGCCAGCTTCCATGCAGATTTTACACTGGCAGCCGGAGATACGCGCGCGGACGTGCGATACACGCGCTTTTTCCCGAAAGAGCTGCCTGCGCTTTTGATGCAGCGGTTTGAAATTCATGTTCAAAGTGATGTGGAGCTTGAACTGCGCAGCGGCATCAATCTTTCAAGCTGCAACAGCCCAATTCCAGACGATCAGGTAAAGGAAAATACAGAACTGGTACAGCTTGCTCCGCTGCAATTTGTGACGGATGATGGCAGTCTTTTTTCCTGTACATTTGAAACTGTCGGAACAGGCTTACGCATTGAGCAGGAAGTCCGATTCTACGCGCCAGATTTTACGCAGGGAATCGTGCAGAACAGCGGTGCAGAAGTCACCTGTCCGCTGACCGCTCATGCAGCTGCCGGACAGACGCTGGTGCTTGAGAAGCTGGTCTGCATCCGTACAAGCCGCGACGCAGATGAACGCATTGCGGCTGCGCCAAGTGATTGGAGTTTCCGCGCACTTTGGGACGCGCATACTGCCGCGTGGTCGCATACATGGCAGAATTGCGACAGAACACTTCCCGATGCGGAGCTGCAAACCGGCCTGCGCTATTCGATGTTCCAGCTTATGGCGAGCTGTGCTGCACATGATCCGACCGTTTCCATCGGTGCAAGGGGTTTGACCCATGCACGGTATAAAGGCTGCTATTTCTGGGATACAGACCTGTTTATGCTCCCGTTCTTCCTGAAGAATGATAAAACAGCCGCAAAAAATCTGTGCCTGTACCGTGCAAATGCGTTGGACGCGGCCAGAGATCATGCAAAAAAGATGAACGCTGCCGGAGCGCGGTATCCCTGGATGGCGGCGCTCGATGGCAGCGAACAGTGCGAAACATGGGACATTGGGTGCAGCGAGGTTCATATCACGGCGGACGTGGCCTATGCCTTGGGCGAATACTGCCGGGAAACCGGAGATGAAGAATTTTATCTGCATAAGGCCGCACCCGTATTCATTGAAACCGCCCGCTTCTGGGCCAGCCGATACACATGGAACCGTGCGCACACACAGGCGGATCTGATGTTCTGCAAGGGACCTGATGAATACTGCGGTATCACGCGCAACAACCTTTTCACAAATGTCATGGTGCAGCATAATCTGGCGCTTGCCATAGATGCGGCGAAGGCGCTTCAAGGTAAACCTGCATATCTGGATCTCGGCTTGTCGGAAGAAGAAACTGCATCGTGGCAGACGCTTCACGATGCAATTCCTTGGCCGCACGACCCAGACAGCGGGCATCTTGCGCAGGACGAGACGTTCCATCTGCTGGAACCGGTGGATATTGCAGCACTAAAGCCAGATCTTGGCGCAAGCTATCATCATGTTTGCTTCGACCGCTTACAGCGATATAAAGTTGTGAAGCAGGCCGACGTGCTGCTTCTCATGACGCGCCTGCCAGAGCTTTTCACAAAGGAAGAAAAAATGCAGGCATGGAACGATTTTGAACCGCTCTGTCTGCACGACTCTACGCTGAGTTTTGCCAGTCATGCACTCTTTGCGCTGCAAAACGGGCTGCGCGAAAAAGGAATCGAGTATCTGCGCAAGGCGCTGCTGCTCGATCTGCGCGACCTGATGCACAACACCGGCAAAGAGGGATTGCATCTGGCCGGTATGGGCGAGAGCTGGCAGGCAGCGTGTCTCCTGTGATTTCTTCCTGTTCTTTGTTTACAGCGGCGCAGAATCTGCGCCGCTGTAATATATTCAGAACAGGCCTTCTTTTTCAGCGGCAACTACATAAGCACGCATAGAAAACGCGGGCTCGACCGCCTGCTGATCGCCAACGCCACCAAGACGCCGGAGGCCGCTGGAAAGACCATCCGGCAGATCGCGCAGGCGCGCGGCGTCTCTCCGTTTGAGGCCTACGCGGCGCTGCTGCGGGAAAACGAGCTTGGCGTGCAGTACATCAAGTTCGGCATGAGCGAGTCGGACGTGTCGTACCTGATGGCGGACGAGCTTTGCATGTTCGGCAGCGACGCGCTGTATGTGCCGGGCATGAAGGTGACGCATCCGCGCTCGATCGGTACCTTCCCGTGCGTGCTGCGCCGGGCGGTGCGCGAGGAGCAGAGCATCTCCCTGCCCGAGGCCGTCCGCAAGCTGACGAGCCTACCGGCGGAGGTCTACGGCCTTGCCGGAAAGGGCCGCATCGCGGCCGGGATGGACGCGGATCTGACGCTGTTCGACGCCGCAAAGATCACCGACCACGCCACCTACACGCAGCCGCTGCTGCCGAACGAGGGCATCCGCCGCGTGTACCTCGGCGGCGTCTGCGCCGTCCGCGACGACCAGTACACCGGCGCCATGGCCGGCAAACTCCTCCGCCGCACCCGCTGATCCCGTTTTGCCCCTCACAAACACCCGCCGGGGATGGCCCAAAGCCATCCCCGGCGGGTTTGTTTTTCTATAGGTCTCCTCAGGAGGCGGGAATAGCCTCCGCGGGGTTGCCGACGGCGGTTACGACGCGGATCTGCTCGATGTGGTGGTTGGCGATGCGGGTGATGGTGACGTGGAGGGTCTCGAAGTCGAAGCTGGCGCCGGTCTCGGGCAGGCGGCCGAACTGCTCCATGACCCAGCCGCTGACGGAGGCCATATCCGAGTCACTTTTCAGGCCGAAATGCTCCGCAAAGTCGTCAAAGCTCATCTCGGCGTCGACCAGGTAGGTATCGGCGGACAGCTTGGTGATGGGCGTCTCCTCCTCGTCATGCTCGTCCCAGATCTCGCCGACCAGCTCCTCCAGAATGTCCTCCATCGTGACGATGCCGCAGGTGCCGCCGTATTCGTCGACCACGACGGCCACGTGCGTCTTGGCCTGCTGGAGCTTTTTGAGCAGCTGGCTGATGGGCTCCATCTCCAGCGCGTAGACCGGCGGGAGCAGGATCTCGCGCAGTGGCTTATCCGTGACGCCGCAGCCGACGTAGAAGTCTTTCTGGTGGATGGTGCCGAGGATGTTGTCGATAGAATCCTGATAGATGAGAAGCCGCGAATATTTTGTCTCGGTGAACAGCGCGGCGACCTCTTCCTTTGTCGCCGTGATGGGGAGGGCGGCAAGGTCGGTGCGGTGGATCAGGATATCCTCCGCGCGCTGCTCGGAGAAGTCGATGGCGTTTTTGAGCAGCTCGCCCTCGCTCTGGTCGATGCTGCCGTCCTGCTGCACCTCGTCGACGAGCATGAGCAGCTCCTCCTGCGACATTTTATTGTCGGAACTGAGGCGGAAGACCTTCGCCAGCAGCTTTTTCCAGAGGGAAAAGACGGCGTTGAGCGGCGTGAAGACCCAGATGAGGACCTGCAGGATCGGCGCGGAGAACATGGCCCAGGTCTCTGCGCAGTCCTTGGCGATGCTTTTGGGCGAGATCTCGCCGAAGATCAGCACCACGACGGTGACGACCACGGTGGAGATCGTCGCGCCGGCGTCGCCATAGTGTTTGACAAAGAGCACGGTGCCGATAGAGGCCGTGGCGATGTTCACGATGTTGTTGCCGATGAGGATGGTGGAAAGTAAGCGGTCATAGCGCTCGAGCAGCTTGCAGACGAGGGCTGCGCGTTTGTTGCCTTTTTCGGCAAGGGTCTTGAGCCGGGTGGTATTCGCGGAGGAAAAAGCGGTCTCTGTCGCCGAAAAATAGGCGGAGAGCATCAGGCAGACGGCCATGATCACGATGCATGTGGTGGTAGACAATGTACGGTAACTCCTTTTCTGTCATCTGAAGTGATTATGAAAGTATCGGTGGCTGCGCCCGCTATAGACGCAAAAAAGCACGTCCGCCCTGCATCCCGCAGCGCAGATATGCTCTCAAAACCAGATGACAGATCAAGCGTGTACTATGGCAGTCGCTGTCGCCAGAATCCATGGATTTCATTCCTTTCCGGTAAAATTTATATTTATTATACCAGAAATATGGGTTTCGTCAAGGACAAGATATCTCTGGCGGCAGGCCCCAAAAGGGAAGGGTTTTAGGTGCGCACCTCGCAAGGCCCCCCTCGCAGGGGAGCTGGCTCGGCGAAGCCGAGGCGGAGAGGTTGTCTCCCACTTCTGCCGCACCTCCGGCGGCAGATTCAAAGGCTCCCTTGTGTAAAGGGAGCTGTCAGCCGCCAGGCTGACTGAGGGATTGTTGCTGCAAATTTGCATAGAAAAACCCAAACCGCAAATTTAGTTTGCGGTTTGGAAAGGAAGAAACGAGCACAGAGGATAAGAAGCCTTGCTTGCAAGGATTCGTTCCGTCGTGGTCGTTTCTGACGTGCCTCCGGCGGCCCTATCTTTTCCCTCGCGCGGGAAAAGATAGGGGAGAAAAGGGCGCTTGGGGATACGGGGTGCATGCTGCCTCTGAATTTAGGTAAATCCCAATGTTTTAGTCGTCGTTCCACTCGGTGGTCACCTTACGAATTTCTTACTACGCGCCGCCTGATACGCGGGAACCAGGTTTGCGGGCAGTTGCCTTTGAATATTTGCAGTCAATAGAAGGTGCAGGCCAAGTTTGTTGGTCTGCACCTTTTCGCGGGGAGTTTTTTATTTGCACACCCCCAATGCCTTCCCCTATGAGAGGAAGGCGGCACGGCGAAGCCGTGGCGGATGAGGTGGGGCAGTTTCGTTTACGCGGCGCAGTCCACCTCATCAGTCGCCTCCGGCGACAGCTCCCCCTCATAGGGGAAGCCAGTGCGTTTGTTCTTTTCGCTGCGGCCGTTTCTTATGTTTTTCTGAAAATATACACTTTGTTGATAAATTCTGCCGAAGATGTGTTATGATATCAGCAATCATTCAAAGGAGGACGGCATTTGTGGCAGCGTCATTCCTGAAGCGAAAACCGAAAGAGCCGGAGCGGCCGCAGCGGGTGGAGATCCCGGCTGTGGAAGCGGATCCGGAGCTGGGGCTTACCGGCGGGCAGGTGCACGAGCGTCTGGCGGGCGGCTGGGACAACCGCCCCGTGGAGCCTCCCGGCGCGACCGTGCAGCAGATCATCGTCAAAAACGTCTGCACGTATTTTAACTTCCTCTTCTTCCTGCTGGCCGGCTGCGTCATCGCGGTGCGGCAGTGGCTGAACCTGACGTTCCTGGGGCCGGTCTTCTGCAACATGTTCATCGGCATCGTGCAGGATCTGCGGGTCAAGAAAAAGGTCGATAACCTGCGGATCATGTCCGCGCCGAAATGCCGCGCCGTGCGGGATGGGCAGATCGTCCAGACCGAGGCGGCCGCGCTGGTGCGTGACGACATCGCCGTTTTCGGCCCCGGCGACCAGATCCCGGCGGACGCCGTTGTGGCCGCGGGCGAGTGCCGCGTCAACGAGGCGCTCGTCACCGGTGAGGCCGACGAGATCGTCAAGCGCCCGGGCGATGCGCTGCTCTCCGGCAGCTTTGTCGTGAGCGGCAGCTGCCGCGCGCGGCTGACGAAGGTCGGCGCGGACAGCTTCGTCTCCCGCCTGACGACCGAGGCCCGGCAGACCGGCTCGCAGCCGCAGTCGGAGATGATGCGCTCGCTGACGAGCCTCATCAAGTGGATCGGTTTTCTGGTCATCCCGCTGGGGGCGGTCATGTTCATCAAGGAATACCTGTGGCTCAAAAGCCCGGTCGCCGACGCCGTCACCTCGACGGTCGGCTCGATCGTCGGCATGATCCCGGAGGGACTGTATCTGCTGACGAGCCTTGCGCTCGTGGCGAGCGTTATCCGGCTGGCCAACCGCCGCACGCTGGTCCACGATATGGGCTGCATCGAAACGCTGGCCCGCGTCGACACGCTCTGCGTCGACAAGACCGGCACGATCACCGAGCCCAAGATGACCGTCGACGACATCGTCCCCCTGCAGCCCGACCGCTATATCGCGGACGACATCCGCATGATCATGGCCGATTACGTCTGCGCCATGCAGGACGACAACGACACCATGGCCGCCCTGCGCCGCTATTTTACCGGCCAGTCCATGCAGACGGCCATCGCGGCCATGCCGTTCCGGTCGGCAAAGAAATACGGCGGCGTGTCGTTCCATGAGGACGAGACGTATCTGCTCGGCGCGCCGGAGATCCTGCTGGCCGCCTGCCCGGAGAAGGACCGGTTTTTGCCGCAGGCCGAGGAATGGTCGGCCAAGGGCTGCCGCGTGCTGCTGCTGGCCCTGTACGACGGGAAGCTGGACGACGAGGCGCTCACGGCGGAGATGATGCCGCTCGCGCTCATTCTGCTGTCCAACAAGATTCGACCCGAAGCGCCGCAGACCTTCGCGTATTTCGCCCAGCAGGGCGTGCGCACCAAGGTCATCTCCGGCGACAATCCCCTGACCGTCTCCGAGGTCGCCCGCCGCGCGGGCATCCCCGACGCGGAAAAGTTCGTCGACGCGCGCACGCTCAAAACGGATGCGGAGCTTGCAAAGGCGGCGGAGGAAATGACCGTCTTCGGCCGCGTCACGCCGGATCAGAAGAAAAAGCTTGTCGCGGCCATGAAGCGGGCGGGGCATACCGTCGCCATGACGGGCGACGGTGTCAACGACGTGCTGGCCCTGCGCGAAGCGGACTGCTCCATCGCCATGGCCTCCGGCTCGGGCGTGGCGTGTCAGGCGTCGCATATCGTGCTGCTCGATTCGCAGTTCTCCGCCCTGCCCTCCGTCGTGGCGGAGGGGCGGCGGGTCATCAACAACATCGAGCGCAGCGCCTCTTTGTATCTGGTCAAGAACATCTTCACCTTCGTGCTCTCGCTCATTACCCTGTTCTTTACGCTCCCCTATCCCTATACCCCGGCGCAGCTGAGTCTGGTCAACGCGCTGACGATCGGCATCCCGTCGTTCGTTCTGGCCATGGAGCCGAACGAGAACCGCATCAGCGGAAAATTCATGCGCAACGTGATCTTCCGCGCGCTGCCCGCGGCGCTGACGGACCTCGTGCTGGTGGTGGGCGTCATGCTGTTCTATCTGGCCTTCCACATCCGGGAGGAAATGCTCTCGACGATCTGCACGGGCATCATGGGCGTCGTGGGCCTGCTGATGGTCTACCAGACCTCGCAGCCGTTCAACAAGCTGCGCAAGGCGATGATGATCGGCCTGACGGCGGTGTTTGCCCTGTGCTATTTCTTCCTGCCGAACCTGTTTACGCTCAGTGCGCTGGATAACCCGTCGCTGCTCATTCTGGTGGTTCTGGGACTGCTGGCGTTCTCGGTCATGTTCGTGTGCCGGAAGGGGCTGAACGCGGCCAAGGCGCGTCTTTCGCAGGGACGTCGCCCACTGCGCAGAAGAAAACGGGAAGACGGAGGGCAATAAGCATGGACGAACGATATGTGGCCTTCGACGTGGAGACGCCGAACGCGCAGAACCGCCGCATGAGCGCCATCGGCGTGTGCGTCATCGAGCAAGGCCAGATCGTGCAGGAGCTCGACACGCTGGTCGACCCGGAGACGCATTTTGACCCCTTCAACGTCGCCCTTACCGGCATCACACCGGAGATGGAGCGCGGCCAGCCGACGTTCGCCGCGCTGTGGCAGCTGCTGGAGCCGATGCTGCGCGGCAGCATCCTGGTCGCGCACAACGCGCCGTTCGACCTGCGCGTGCTGGCCAGCTGCCTGCACGACTACCACATCGACTGGCAGCCGGAGGCGGCGTATCTGTGCACCTGCCAGATGGGAAAGCGCGCCTACCCCTACCTGCCGAACCACAAGCTGAATACCCTCTGCGACCACCTGCAGCTCTCGCTCGACCATCATAAGGCCGGCAGCGACAGCCGCGCCTGCGCCCTTCTGCTCCTCAACTATCTGGAAAAGGGCCTGCAGCCCGAAGCCTTTTTGCGCACCTACCGCTTCGCGGACCGGAAAACGATCCCGTACTGCGGCTGCAGATAAAAAGATCCCGCCCGGTGAGGGCGGGATCTTTTTATGTCTGCGGCTTCTGGCACGGCATCCAGCGGAAGAAGCGGTAGTAGATGAGAAACAGCAGCGACGTTGCGCCCCATGTGGCGGGGTAGCAGATCGCGATGGTCCAGTTGCTCAGGTGCGGGAAGGTCACCGTGTACAAAAGCGCCAGACGCAGCAGACACGTGCCGAAAAGGGTCAGGACCGTCGGCATGACGCTGTTGCCGCAGCCGCGCATGGCGGAGGAGAAGACCTCCACGCAGCAGAATACCGGGTAGAAAAACGCCAGCATGCAGATGATCGTCACGCCCTCGGCGATGACGGCTGGATCGTCCGTGAAGCACCGCACGGTCAGATACCGCGTGAGAAACAGCGTCAGGCTGAACAGCGCGGAAAAGCCAAGATGCATGCCAAGACCCGTGCGGATGATCTTACGGATGCGCTCCGGCTGGCGCGCGCCGTAGTTCTGCCCGGTGAAGGTCATGACGGTGATGCCGATGGCGTTTGAGACCGGCCAGTAGATCCCGTCCAGCTTCCAGAAGATCGACCAGGCGGCCGCCGCGTCGGTGCCGAGGAGGTTGATGGCCTTCTGGATGATGACGTTCGCCGCGCTGTACATGACACTGGCCAGCCCCGCGGGCAGGCCGATGGCCGTTATGCGCCCGAGCAGCGCCCGGTCAAAGCGCAGCTCGGAAAGCTGCAGGCGGCAGGCGCCGGGGATGCGCGCCAGCGTCCACACCACGAGCCCCGCGCAGATCAGCTGCGACAGGCTGGTGGCGATGGCCGCGCCGGCCGTGCCGAGACGGAAGCCGGCGACAAAGAGCAGGTCGAGCGCCGTGTTGGCCAGCGCGCAGACGATCAGGAAGTATAACGGCCGCTTCGAATCGCCCACCGCGCGCAGAATGCCCGCGCCCATGTTGTAGACCATCGAGGGGATCATCCCGGCGAAGTACCACTGCAGGTACACGATGGAATCCTCCAGCGTGTCGGCCGGCGGGTCCAGCAGCACGAGGATGGGCCGGGCCAGGCCGATGCCCAGCGCGGTCATGACCGCGCCGATCACGACAGAGAAAAGAATGGCCGTGTGGACGGCGCGGCGCACCGCGCCGTCTTCCCCCGCACCGTAATGCTGCGAGACCACGACGCACGCGCCGGAGGCCAGGCCGACAAAAAAGCCGACCACCAGATTGATGATCGCCAGATCCGAGCCGCCGACGGCGGCCAGCGCCGTCTTGCCGACCAGCCGCCCGAGGACGACGGCGTCGACCATGGAATACAGCTGCTGCAGAAGCGAGCCCAGCATGATCGGCAGGAAGAAGCGGGTCATATTCGAAAAAACCGGGCCGTGCAGCAGGTCGGGCGCCCGGGAGGATGCGTGTTTCATACGGGTGATACCTCTTTTACCGGAAGGAATGTCAGCCCTACTATCTTAGCGGTTTTTACCGAATTTGCAAGAGGGATCGCGCTTATTTTTTTCTTGACGCACCGGCGGTCAGACGGTATAATGTGGGCAGACCACAGACAATCGAACACAGGGGCGCTGGGCGACCGGCTGAGATTGCGTTTTCGCATGTCCCTCAAACCTGATCCGGGTAATGCCGGCGTAGGAAGCTGCTTCGTATATGGACTCGTATCGATACGCTGCGTACTGCACGACAACAGATCCGGTTGTGTGCGGTACTTTTTTATTTCTGGAGGGATTTTTTATGAAAAAATCCAAGCTGACGCTTCGCTGCCTGTGCGAAGCGGCCATCATGATCGCGCTTGCGCAGATCCTCGGGTATCTCAAGCTCTATGAGCTGCCGCAGGGCGGCTCGATCACGCTGTCGATGCTGCCGATCTTCCTGTTCTGCTCCCGCTGGGGCTTCGGGCCGGGCATGCTCGCGTCCTTCGCATTCAGCCTGCTGCAGCTGTTTCTGGACGGCGCATACGCCTGGAGCTGGCAGTCGATGCTGGGCGACTATATCTTTGCCTTTACGGTCCTCGGCTTCGCGGGCCTGTTCAGCAAGAAGCGTTTCGGCTTCTTCTACGGCACGCTCCTCGGCAGCGCGCTGCGCTTCCTGGTCCACTATGTCGTCGGCGCGACGGTCTGGGGCGAGTACATGCCGGAGACCTTCTTTGGCATGACGATGACCTCTCCGTGGTTCTACTCCGCGCTCTACAACGGCTCCTACATGGTGCTCGACTGCGCGCTGGTGCTGCTGGTCGGCTGGATCCTGTGGAAGCCGATGGGCAAGTACATCCGCGGCGACGACATCAAGGCGCTGCGCGGCGACGGCAAATAAGAATTATTTTTGCAAAACCCGGCCGCAAGGCCGGGTTTTGGTTTACTTTCTGGGCAGGAATCGCTATACTAGCATCAGTTGACAAAGAGAGAGAAAGCAGGAACGACCACCTATGACGACTTGTATCAAATGCGGGCAGCCGATCCCGGACGGGGAGCTGTTCTGCGAAAGCTGCGGGCTGAACGGCGAGGTGCCGCAGCCGCGGCCCGCGCTGCGGCCCGTCGGGAGAATGCAGACGCCCGTCAAACGCGAGCCGCGGCCCGGAAAGCCGCAGCCCGCACCGGCGCCGGAGAAAAAGTCCCGCGGCGGCCGGGCCGCTGCCGCGGTGCTGGCGCTGCTCTGTGCGCTGCTGCTGGCGGGCGGGGCCTTCGGCTATGTGACGCTCGACGGAAAGCTGCAGGAAAAGCAGGCCGAGATCGACCGGCTGCAGGAGAAGACCGCGTTTTTTGACCGCAACGCCGTCTGTGTGAATGACGACGGCTCGATGCTCTATCACCGCTACGGCTGCGCGCGGCTCGAGCCGGATCAATGCAGAATCTACAGCCGGAAAACGGCCGAGGCCGGCGGCTACGAGCCGTGCCCGGACTGCTTCGGTTCCTGAGGAGGCTGCGATGGATATTCTTGCGTTGTGCCGGAAGATGGTCATCCTGTTTTTCTGTATGGCTACCGGCTTTGCCGCCGCCAAGGGCGGCGCGATGGACCTGCAGAGCAACAAAAAGCTCTCCGCGCTGGTCGTGAACATCGCCAACCCCATGCAGATCCTCGCCTCCGCGCTGACGGGCGAGCATCTGCTCTCCAACGGCGAGACGCTCCGGCTGGCGGGGCTGATCGTGCTGATCTACCTCGGGTTGATCGCGCTGAGTTTCCCGGCGGCAAAGGTGCTGCGCGTCAAGGGCAGCGAGGCGGGGCTCTACCGGTTCATGTTCATCTTTTCGAATACCGGCTTCCTCGGCTACCCGATCGTCGAGTCGCTGCTGGGGTATCAGGCGACGTTCTATGTGACGCTGTTCGTGCTGTTTTTCCAGCTGTTCTGCTGGAGCTACGGCGCAAGCCTCATCCGCGGCGAGGCGCGGTTCCGGTTCCAGTGGCAGGTGCTGCGGCAGCCGTGCGTGGCGGCGTCGCTGGCCGCGCTGGCGATCTATCTGTCCGGCTGGCAGCCTCCGGCGCTGCTGCACCAGGCCGTCAAGTATGTCGGCGACATCACGAGCCCGATCGTCATGCTGATCGTCGGCTGCTCGCTCGCGCAGATGCGCTTCGGGCAGATATTCGGCAGCTGGCGGATCTACGCGCTGACGATTCTCAAGATGGTCCTCGTGCCGCTCGCGGCGTTTTTCGTGCTGCGGCACGTGCTGACGAACGACTTCACGTTCCACGTGCTGATGGTCATTTTGTGCATGCCCGTCGCCACCAATACCACCATCCTCAGCTACCAGTACGGGGCGGACGAATCCGTCGCCTCGGCCGGAGTTTTTGTCAGCACACTCGCGTGTATGCTGACGATCCCGCTGATGATGCAGCTTCTGTTCGGATAACGGTTTTTCACACGCCGCAGCGGCCGCTGCGGCGTGTTTTTCCGCCTTCATACATAAGATATGAATTGTTCACAAATAATTTAAGTCTGCAGGTCTTGACATTGCAGGCAGGCGGTGGTACACTTCGGTTAGCACTCAGGGAAATGGAGTGCTAAGACGAAAAGGAGGAACAGACATGGAGCTTTCCGATCGGAAAAAGAAGATCCTGCGGGCGATCGTAGATCTTTATATCCGCACGGCGGAGCCGGTCGCGTCCAAGACGATCGCGCAGATGCCGGACATGGACTTTTCCTCCGCAACGATCCGCAACGAAATGGCGGACCTCACCACGCTCGGCTATCTCGAGCAGCCGCACACCTCGGCCGGACGGATCCCGTCCCCTGCCGGATACCGGCTGTACGTCGACGAGCTGATGCAGGACTACCGCCTGTCCACCGACGAGGCCAAGTCCATCAACCAGGCGATGGAGCTCAAGATGCAGGAGGTCGACAAGGTCGTCTCCCAGGTCGGCAAGCTCGTCTCGCAGATGACGAATCTGCCCGCCTACGCCATGGCGGCGCGGCCCGCGGGGCTGACGGCGCGGCGGTTCGACCTGATCCTGGCGGACAGCGGCAGCTTCATCCTCGTGGTGATGCTGAGCGACAGCTCCGTAAAGAACAAGCTCATCCGGCTCCCGGTCGAGCTGACGGAGCAGGATCTGAAGCTGCTCGGCGCGGTATTGAACGCAAGCGTCACGGAGCTGACGGCCGACCAGCTGACGCCGGAGCTTCTGTCCCGCGTGACGAGAAGCGCCGGGAACGCGGCAAGCCTCGTCCCCGTCATCATGGACTTTGTGACGACGCTGCTGCATCAGGAGCGCAGCGAGGTCTACATGACAGGCCAGGCCAGGCTCCTCGGTCAGCCGGAATACCACGACATCGACAAGGCGCAGAAAATGCTGACCACCCTCGATGAGGATGTGGTCTCCAACCTCCCCGCGGCGCTCTCCTCCGACAGCCGGACGCAGATCCTGGTCGGTCCGGAAAACGTCTCGAAGGAGCTCAAGGACACCAGCGTCGTCATGACGAAGTTCGACATCGGCGACGGCATGCAGGGACTGATCGGCGTGGTCGGCCCGACAAGAATGGATTACGCACAGATCACCGCCCGGCTCAGCTATTTCGCTGAGAACCTCAGCCGGATGTTCCAGAAAAACCAGACCCCGGCTCTGGAGGAGCCGGACAACAAGCACCATGATCCGGAGGCATAGAAGATATGAGTAAGAAAACAAACAGCAGCCCGGCTTCGGAAGAAAAGGCAAAGGAAGCTTCCGCAGCCGAGCAGAACGAGCAGACCGCCGCGCAGGCCAAGCCCGAAGCGGAAGCCGCGAAGCAGCCCGAGGAAAAAAAGCCCGAGGACGCCAAGCAGCAGGAAGCGTCCGAGTTTGAAAAGGCGCAGCAGGCGCTGGCCCAGGAGCATGACAGCTACCTGCGGCTGGCCGCAGAATACGACAACTACCGCAAGCGCAGCCAGAAGGAAAAAGACAACCTCTATACCGAGATCCGGTCCGAGACCGTGGAGAAATTCCTCCCGGTGTACGACAATCTCGAGCGGGCGCTGGCCCAGGAAACGCAGGACGCCGCCTTTAAAAAGGGCGTGGAGATGACGATGAACCAGCTTGTCTCCGTGATGGAAAAGCTGGGCGTCGAAAGCTTCGGCGCGGCGGGCGATCATTTCGATCCGCAGCTGCACAACGCGGTCATGCACATCGAGGACGAGAGCCTCGGTGAAAACGTCATTGCAGAGGTCTTCCAGAAGGGCTTCAAGGTCGGCGAAAAGGTCGTCCGGTTCGCAATGGTAAAGGTCGCAAATTAACACGCATCCCCGCCGGAGATCCGGTATGATATAAATTTGTAAATACAGGCATTCATATAGGAGGAAATTTATTATGAGCAAGATTATTGGTATTGACCTTGGTACGACCAACAGCTGCGTGGCTGTTATGGAAGGCGGCGAGCCCGTCGTGATCGCAAACGCGGAAGGCAACCGCACCACCCCGTCCGTTGTGGCATTCTCGAAGACCGGCGAGCGTATGGTCGGTCAGGTCGCAAAGCGTCAGGCTGTCACGAACCATGACCGCACCGTCGCTTCCATCAAGCGTCACATGGGTTCCGATTATAAAGTCGATATCGACGGCAAGAAGTACACCCCGCAGGAGATCTCCGCGATGATCCTGCAGAAGCTGAAGGCCGACGCAGAGGCTTACCTCGGCGGCACCGTCACCGAAGCCGTCATCACCGTCCCGGCCTACTTCAACGACGCCCAGCGTCAGGCCACCAAGGACGCCGGCAAGATCGCCGGTCTCGACGTCAAGCGTATCATCAACGAGCCGACCGCGGCTGCGCTGGCCTACGGCGTCGACAAGGAAGCCGAGCAGAAGGTCATGGTCTATGACCTCGGCGGCGGCACGTTCGATGTCTCCATCCTGGACATCGGCGACGGCGTCATCGAAGTTCTGGCCACCAACGGCAACACCCACCTCGGCGGCGACGATTTTGACGAGTGCGTCATGAACTACCTCGTCTCCGAGTTCAAGAAGGCAGAGGGCATCGACCTGTCCAACGACAAGGTCGCCATGCAGAGACTGAAGGAAGCCGCCGAGAAGGCCAAGATCGAGCTGTCCGGCGTCACCTCCACCAACATCAACCTCCCGTATATCACCGCTGACGCCACCGGCCCGAAGCACCTCGACGTCACGCTGACGCGGGCAAAGTTCAACGAGCTGACCGCCCATCTGGTCGAAGCGACCGCGGGCCCGGTCAAGCAGGCCATGGCCGACGCAGGCCTGACTGCCAATGATATCTCCAAGGTCCTCCTGGTCGGCGGCTCGACCCGTATCCCGGCCGTGCAGGACGAGGTCAAGAAGCTGACCGGCAAGGAAGGCTTCAAGGGCATCAACCCCGACGAGTGCGTGGCTGTCGGCGCAGCCATCCAGGGCGGCGTGCTTGGCGGCGACGTCAAGGGCCTGCTGCTGCTCGATGTCACTCCGCTGTCGCTCGGCATTGAGACGATGGGCGGCGTGTTCACCAAGCTGATCGACCGCAATACCACCATCCCGACCAAGAAGAGCCAGGTCTTCTCCACCGCCGCTGACAACCAGACCTCCGTTGAGGTCCACGTCCTGCAGGGCGAGCGTGAGATGGCTGCCGACAACAAGACCCTCGGCAAGTTCCAGTTGACCGGCATCGCTCCGGCGCCCCGTGGTGTCCCGCAGATCGAGGTCACGTTCGACATCGATGCCAACGGCATCGTGAACGTCTCCGCGAAGGACCTCGGCACCGGCGCTGAGCAGAAGATCACCATCACCGCGTCTTCCAACCTCTCCAAGGAAGACATCGACAAGGCCGTCAAGGAAGCCGAGCAGTATGCGGCGGAAGACAAGGCCCGCAAGGATGAGGTCGACACCCGCAACAACGCCGACCAGATCATCTACCAGTCCGAAAAGACCCTGAACGAGATGGGCGACAAGGTCACCGAGGCAGAGAAGGCCCCCGTCAAGGAAGCCATCGAGAAGCTGAAGACCGCCCAGAAGGGCACCGACCTTGCAGCCATCAAGGCAGCCACCGAAGAGGTCCAGAAGGCGTTCTACGCCGTGTCTGAGAAGCTCTACAAGAACGCGGCTCCGCAGGGCGAGGCCAACGCTGCCCCGAACGCGGGCGCAGGCCAGCAGGCCGGCGGCAATGACGACGGCGTCGTCGACGCGGACTACGAAGAGGTCAAGGACAACTAATTCGCGGAATATAGCTTGATAGGGGCGGCCCGTCCGCCCCTATCGGCTGTTGCCCACCGAATCTGAGGTGAGAAACTATGGCAGATCAGAACAAACGAGATTATTACGAGGTATTGGGCGTGGAGAAGAACGCGTCCGACGCCGAGATCAAAAAGGCCTACCGCAAGCTGGCCATGAAATATCACCCCGACCAGAACCCCGGCGACAAATCTGCCGAGGAAAAGTTCAAGGAGATCAACGAGGCCTATGAGGTCCTCTCCGACGCCGACAAAAAGGCCCGGTACGACCAGTACGGCTTCGCGGGCGTCGACCCGAACTTCAACCCGAACGCGGGCGCCGGCTTCGGCGGCGGGTTTGGCGGCGGCTTCGGCGGCTTCGGAGATCTGGGCGATATCTTCGGCGACTTTTTCGGCGGCGGCGCTTCGTCATCCTCCGGCCGCAGAAGAGGGCCGAGCAAGGGCCAGAACGTTGTCAGCGAGATCGAGATCAGCTTTGAAGACGCGGCCTTCGGCTGCGAGCGCGAGATCACCTTCTCCCGCATCGAGACCTGCAGCACCTGCCACGGCACCGGCGCGAAGGAAGGCACGACCCCGCAGACCTGTACGTATTGCCACGGCACCGGCACCGTGCGCACGCAGCAGAACTTCATGGGCATGACCATGCAGTCCTCGCAGCCGTGCCCGCAGTGCGGCGGTACCGGCACCATCATCACCGACCCCTGCACCGCCTGCCGCGGCAAGGGCAAGGTCCGCCACACCAAGACCATCAAGGTCAAGGTCCCGGCCGGCATCGACGACGGCCAGTCCTTCCGCGTGCGCGACGAGGGCAACGCCGGCTCGAACGGCGGCCCGAACGGCGATCTGCTCGTGACGGTCTCGGTGCGCAAGCACCCGATCTTCACGCGTGACGGCGCGAATGTCATGTGCCAGATGCCCATCTCCTTCACGCAGGCCGCGCTCGGCGCGTCCATCGAGGTCCCGACGCTCGACGGCAAGGTCCGCTACCAGATCCCCGAGGGCACGCAGACCGGCACCACCTTCCGCCTGCGCGGCAAGGGTATCCCCTACGTCGGCTACAAGACGCGCGGCGACCAGTTCGTCACCGTCGTCGTCGAGACGCCGACCAGGCTCACGCGCGAGCAGAAGGAGTTGCTCCGCCAGCTCGAATCCTCCGTCGGCGAAGACGGCCAGCCCAAACGCAAAAGCTTCTTCGATAAGCTGAAGGGATAAAAAACAACGACCCCCGCCGCGGATGCGGCGGGGGTGTTTGTTTATTCTGCGGGCCGGACCTCACCGGGGAGGCGGAACCAGTCGATGAAGATCGACGGCGTGCCGCCGGGCTGGCTGAGAGACCAGAGCATGTTGTCCTCGGTCGCCGTGCCCTGCGGCTCGTCGACGGAGATGACGAGCTGATCGTCGAAGAAGCTCAGCGTCTGGCACAGGCCCGTCAGGATGCTGGCCACCTGCGTGAGCGAGCCGTCCATGCCGAGCCGCCAGACAGCCTTACTGGTGCGGCCGACCAGATAGAACGTGTTGTGGTAGCAGCGCAGCGCAATGGACTGCATCGCGGCCTGCGGGATATCGAACAGCAGCTCCGGCTCGCCGCCGGTCAGGCTGAGGCGGTAGAAGGCGTGGCCGTAGTTATGGTTGTCCCAGGGAATGAAGTAGAGCTTGTTATCGTAGAAGACGGCTTCCTCAAAGTTTCCGTCATAGATCAGTTCCTGCTTGTCCGTCTCCAGATCGATCGCGTACAGCCCGCAGGAGCTGCTTTCATCCCGGATGAAATAGAGCTTTCCGCCGAAGCCGTAGAGTACGTCGGTGAAGAGCGCCTGGTCGAAATTCAGGCCCCGGCCGATCTGCTTTGCCTGCCCGTTTTCCACGCGGCAGATGCGGTAGCTCCAGTTTTTGTAGTTCTCCGGCTTGGAGGACATCTCCAGAATGTACAGCTGGCCGTCATAGAGCGTATAGGTCTCGATGCCGAGCGTGTTTTTGTAGAGGATCTCCGGCTCGCCGCCGGTCTTCGGGATGCGCATGACGGTCTCGCCATACGGCTCCTTCATCCGGCCGCCGCGCATATAGAGATAGTCGTCATAGAGGCAGATATCCTTCAGCCGGTAGTCCAGCGTCGACCAGAGCACGGTCTGCGCGCCCGTCTTGTCCCGGCGGAGCACGTAGGAGGTCTCGCCGATGTCCTTTTTGTACCAGCCGTCGACCAGACAGTAGGTATAGCCGTCGCTGGCCTCATCGGCGATGCCGCCGGTGGTGAAGTTCCCGAGCGTATCATCGGAGATGTTCTGGCGGCTGCGGTCCTGCGCGGTGCGCAGCGCCGGGTCCAGCAGGCGCGCGACGGTCACGGCGAGCTCTGCCCGCGTGGCGTGGCCCTCCGGGTCAAACAGTCCGCCGGATTTGCCGGCCATGACGCCGCCGGCCGCAACGGTGCGGATGGCCGCCTGTTCGTCGGCAGAAAGCGCGCCGATATCCGTTAGCTGCCCGTCGTTGATGGTCTGCAAGGGCTGCGGCGTGCTCTTTGCCAGCAGATAGGCAAGCGATCTGCGGCTGAGCGGGCCGGTGAGGGCCGCTTCATCCTCCGGGCAGTCGGGCGGCAGAAGGGCGTTCGTCTTTGCGTAGGCGAGCGCGGGCGCGTACCAGGCTTCTTCTTCGCCCGCCGCCGGGACGCTCTTGCCGGTGTTCTGCGCGTGCAGACGCGCGGCGATCGTGATGGCCTGCGCCCAGCTGACCGGCCTGCGCGGCGAGAAGGTCGTCTCGCCGGTCCCGGTCATGATCTCCTTTTCTGCGGCGAGGCTGACGCCGGCGGCGTACCAGCTGCCGCCCGGCACATCGGCAAAGGCAGCCGCCCCGGCCGCGGCCGCAAATGAGACGATCATTCCCAGCGCCAGCAGCAGCGCACAAAGTTTCCGTTTCATCGTACAGATTCCTCCTTTTTTTCTTTTCTTCCAATATTACTATAGTAAATATTTCCCGCACACGCAAGCGCAAAAAGCTCCGCATGCAGAAAAAAGACGCTCCCTCCGGGAGCGTCTTTTTTGGATCGGTCATTCTGCCGAGATCAGGTAGTAGTAGATCGGCTGGCCGCCGGAGACGAGGTTGACTTCGGCGTCGGGGGCGTGCTGCTGGAACAGAGCCAAGGCCTGTTCGGCGTCGGCTTCGGAGATATCGGCGCCGTAGAAGATGTTGATGAATTCCTTTCCGGCCGCCGCGGCCTTGTCCGCGAGGGTGGCGAGCAGGGCGGTGATGTCCTGCGTGGTCCCGGCCAGCGCGCCGTCGCACAGGCCCAGGTAGTCGCCTGCGTGGATGTCGAAGCCGTCAAAGTCGGAATCGCGCGCGGCGTAGGTGATCTGCATGGTCATGACGCCGGAGAGGCAGTCGGTCATGGCGGCCTCGTTCTCGCTCGGCTCCATGCCGGGGTCGAAGGAGAGCATCGCGCTGATGCCCTGCGGGACGGTTTTCGTCGGGATGACGACGACCTCGCGCGCGGCGAGCTCCGCCGCGGCCTGCGCGGCCATGATGATGTTCTTGTTGTTGGGCAGGACGAAGACGATCTCCGCCGGGGTCTTTTCGATCGCGTGGAGGATGTCCTCGGTCGAGGGGTTCATGGTCTGCCCGCCCTCGATGATCTCGTCGACGCCAAGATCGCGGAACACGCCCGCGAGCCCTTCGCCCGCGCACACGGCGACGCTGCCGTAGCGCTTTTCGGGCGCGGCCGGGCCATCCGGCTGCGGCGCGGGCTGGCTTTCCAGCTCCTTTTCCACGGCCTCGAGATCGTCGGTCGACCGGGCCTTGCGCCCGGCGGTCAGATCGTCGTGCTGCAGGCGCATGTTCTCGATTTTCGCCAGCTCCAGCGTCCCATACTTCTGGGCCTCGCTCAGCGCGTCGCCCGGAATGTTCGTATGTACGTGGACCTTGAAGGCCTCGTCGTCCTCGCCGATGACGAGACTGTCGCCGATGCTGCCGAGATACTCGCGCAGCGGGTCGAGCGAGGTGATATCCTCGCGCTTACGGACGATAAAGACCGTGTCGAAGGCAAAGGTGATGTCCTCAGAGTCAAAAATGCCGAAATCAGCCTCTTCGTTCGCCGCGCCCGTGTCCTCGCAGACAACGTCGTTGCCGCGCAGGCTCTCGAGCATGCCGCGCAGGATCAGGCAGAAGCCCATGCCGCCCGCGTCGACGACGCCGGCCTTTTTGAGGACGGGGTTCTGGTTGACGGTATTGTCGAGCGCGGCGTGCGCGGTGTCCAGGCAGTGCTGGAGCACGTATTCGATCTCGCAGTTTTCCTCGGCGAGGTCGCGCGCGGCGTCCGCTGTCAGGCGGGAGACGGTCAGGATGGTGCCCTCGGCGGGCTTCATGACGGCCTTGTAGGCGGCCTCGACGCCCGCGGTCAGCGCGGCGGCAAAGTCGCGGCCGTCGGCCCCGAGCTTGCCCTTGAGCGCCTTGGAAAAGCCGCGGAACAGCAGGGACAGGATGACGCCAGAGTTGCCTCTGGCCCCGCGCAGAAGCGCGGAAGCGGTCATATCGGCGGCCTTGGTGAGCGTCACGTTCTCTGCGCGGCGCAGCTCGGTGCTGGCGGCGTTCAGCGTCATGCTCATGTTCGTGCCGGTGTCGCCGTCGGGGACGGGGAAGACGTTCAGCTCGTTGACCTTCTGCTTATTCAGGTCGATCTCGGCAGCGGCGGAGAGCATCATCCGGGAAAATACCGCGCCGTCAATGGATTTGATCATGGTGGTTTACCTCCGTGAGCGCCAGCGTGTGCGCGTGAATTGAGATCAGTCGACCGACATGGAGTCGACGAATACGTTCACGGCACGCACCTCGGTGCCCGTGGACTTGGTGACAAAATAGCGGACCTCGCCGATGATGGAGGACGCGATCGCGCTGAGATTGACATTCTTGTCGACCATGATGTGCAGGTCGATGGAGAGGGAATTGTCGGCGTTGAACGTGACCTTGACGCCCTTGCCCATGGCTTCCTTGCGCAGCAGATGCACAAGCCCGTCCGTCATGGAGCGCACAGCCATGCCCTTGACGCCGAAGCAGTTGGTCGCGGCGAAGCCGGCGATATTGGTATAGACAGCGCTGTCGACCGTGATCTGGCCGATGTCTGTATTCATACGGATCATCAAGATTCCTCCTTCTGGGATATTCAATTCATTCTAACCGATTCACCGGGAAAGTACAAGTAAAAAATAGGATTTCAGCTCTTTTCATAGCCGGTGACGCCGTGGCGCTGCATCCATTGGAGCTTTTCACCCATGAGATAGGTCAGCGTCTCGTTTTCCGTCTTGCCGAAGCCGGTGAGATACTTGCGCAGGTACAATAGATCATTGTAGGTGAGGTAGGGATAGTCGCCCTCGACGTAGGTGCCGTCGGGCTTGATGCTGTAGTAGAGATTGTGGTCCGGCATGACCCAGCCGGAGCCGGTATCCTCGATGGCCAGCAGCATCCGGTCGGCCAGCGCGCGCAGATCCTCGCGGTCAAACAGGTCGGACGCGTGGTAGAGCGCCAGACACTCCGACGCCTGATGGTTGAGCGAGGTATGCGGCGCGGTGATCTCCGACGGGTGCCAGTAGTCCGGGATCAGCCAGCCGCCCGCCTCCGTGGAGATGTGGCTGGTGTCCGCGATCTGGCTGAAGAAGCCGAGGTACCGGGTGATCGTCTCGTCGAACATGCCCTTGCCGAACTTGCGCGCGGCCTTGATGTAGATCTCCAGCAGGTCGGTATTGAACCGGGTGTCGTAGAAGCCCGGGCCGATGCCGTAGTCGCCCTGCAGCCATTCGCTGCCGGGCTCGGTGGCCCAGTAGCCGTATTCGTTCTGGCGCTGCGCCATGGTGTCGAGCGTGACGATGGTGAGCGCGGCGGCCTCTTTGCACATGGGCATACGGGAAAGGAAGCCCTTGATGCAGTAGGACGCGGCGCAGCAGTAATAGTAGTTTGTGCCGGAGGGGATATAATTGGCCGGGGACTTGCGGTAATAGCCGTCGAAGCACCAGTGGGACGCGCCGTTCTGCACATAGGTGACCCAGGCCATGGCGCAGTTCTGCATGCTCCAGTCGACCAGCCAAAACGGCGCGGAGAGGATCAGGCAGTCCGTCACGCGCCCCTCAGCCAGCCCGTAGCCGTTCACGGTCAGATGGAAGCCGTCCGGCGTCTTCGTGACGTAGAGCGTGCCGTCCATCTCCGGCAGGTATTCCTTGGTGTCGTTTTCGTGCAGGACGAAGGTGCGCGGCAGCGCGAGGAAGTAGGACGCGCCGGAGGCAAGCTCGATCACGACGACCGGCGAGGCGTATTTGCCATCGGCCAGCGGCGTCTCGACCCATTTGCCGGAGGCGGCGTCAAAGTAGTGCAGTGTCCCGCCCTCCTGCACGGTATGGTCGAGGAATTTGCTCGGCCCGCCGACGCCTGTGGCGCGGAAGGCGCGGGCCGTCACGCCGTCGGAGACGACGTATTCCCGGCTCTCGATCGAGCAGCGGTACTGCCGGATGGTGGTCTCGTAGATCTCCGCGGAATAATGCCTGGAGGCCAGTACGCGGTCGGGCACATGCGGATCGGCCGGCTCCGGCGCGGGCGCCTCGGCCGCAGGCTCGTCCGGCCGGGCTGCCGGGACGGCTGATTTTGATCCTGCTGCCGGCGCGGGGTCAGCCTGCGTCTTGCCGCAGGCGCACAGCTGCGCCAGCACCAGGATCAGAATCATAAGGATTGAGAGCTTCTTTCGCATGGGACAAATACCTCCGGAGAACGAACGTCGGAAACAGGCGGGGCAGGATGCCCCGCCTGTTGGGAATAAAGCTTAAATCATGCTCGGCTGCCAGCAGTCGGGGGTCTCGAGGCCCATCATGGTGACGATGGTCGGCGCGACGTTGGCAAGGCCATAATGGCCGTCCTTGATCTCGTACTTGTTGTCCGGATCGTAGATGATGAAGGGAACGGGGTTCAGGGAGTGCGCGGTGCGCACGCTGGTCTTGCCCTTCTTCGTTTCGAGCATCTGGTCGGCGTTGCCGTGGTCAGCGGTGACGAGCAGGGTGTAGCCGTACTTGTCGGCCGCTTCCTTCACGCGGGCCAGCGCCGCGTCGACGGCCTCCATGGCCGTGATAACGGCGCTCAGAACGCCGGTGTGGCCGACCATATCGCCGTTCGGGTAGTTGCAGCGCAGGAACTGATACTTGTGGGAGGCCATGGCCTCGACGAGCAGATCGGTGATCTCCACGGACTTCATCGCGGGCGCCTGCTCAAACGGGATGACGTCGGACGGGACCTCGGCGTAGTCCTCAAGGCTCTCGTCGACCTTGCCGGAGCGGTTGCCGTTCCAGAAGTAGGTAACGTGGCCGTATTTCTGCGTCTCGGACACGGCGTACTCGTGCACGCCTGCCTTGCACAAAACCTCGGTCAGCGTGTTGCGGATGACGGGCGGCTCGACCAGATAGTGCATCGGGATCTTGAGATCGCCGTCGTACTCCAGCATACCGGCAAACTTCACACCGGTGTAGTCGCCGCGGTCAAAGTGGTCAAAGTCCTTGCGGTCGAAGGCCAGGGAGATCTCCTGCGCGCGGTCGCCGCGGAAGTTGAAGAGGATGACGCTGTCGCCGTTGGCGATCTTGGCAACGGGCTGGCCGTCCTTTGCGATCACGAAGGGCAGCAGATCCTGGTCGATCATGCCGGGGTTCTCGGCGCGGTAGGTCTCGATGGCTTCCTTGGCGGAGGCAAACTGACGGCCCTCGCCCTGCACGTGTGTGCGCCAGCCCTTTTCGACCATCGGCCAGTTGGCCTCATACCGGTCCATGGTGATGACCATACGGCCGCCGCCGGACGCGATCTTGTATTCGTGCTCCGCGTCGGACAGGGAGGCCAGCACGGCCTCGAGCTGGTCGACATACTCCAGCGCGCTCGTCGCGGGGACGTCACGGCCGTCGAGCAGGATGTGGCAGTAGACCTTCTTGAGGCCCATCTCGCGGGCCTTTTTCAGCATGGCGATCAGGTGCGAGATGTTGGAATGGACGTTGCCGTCGGACAGCAGGCCGATGAAGTGCAGGGCCTTGCCGTTCTGCAGGCAGTTGTCGGTCAGCTCGACCCAGGTCTTCGACTGGTACAAAGAGCCGGTCTCGATGGACTCCTGCACGAGCTTGGCGCCCTGGGAGTAGATCTGGCCGCAGCCGAGGGCGTTGTGGCCGACCTCGGAGTTGCCCATGTCGTCGTCGGTGGGCAGGCCGACGGCCGTGCCGTGCGCCTTGAGCCACGTCATGGGGCAGGTCGCCATCAGCTTGTCGAGCGTCGGGGTGTTGGCCTGCTTGACAGCATCGCCGGGGCCGCCGTCGCCGCGGCCCACGCCATCCATGATCACGAGTACGATCGGTTTTTTCATTGGTATTCCCTCCTGAGTAGGATATTCTTAAATTTCAATATATTTTACTACATTTTCCCCGCAGATACAACTGAATTTTCTTTGAACGATCGCAGCGAACGCTCACCCCAGCAGCTGCAGCGCGTGCGCGTGCGCCAGCGCGTAGACGCGGGCGAAGTCCACGTGCGGGTTATAGACGGCCTCCAGCTCGTCATGCAGCGCCTTGGCCTGCGCGAGCAGGGAAAAAACGTCCGAAAGCTCCGGCAGCGGCGTATCCGGGCCGCGGTAGTACCGCGCCTCGCCCGGCAGCCAGACGGCCTCGGTCACATCCGGGAAAAGCGGATTCTGGTACCAGACGGCGCCGGGGCGCGCGCGCAGCGCCTCGAGCTCCGCCGCGGAAACGAGCTGCACGGCTCCCGCGGGCGGCGCAGACTGGAAAAGCCCCCGGCAGGTCACCGCCCGGAGAAAGCGCCGCTGCGCGCCGTCCGCGTCCGGCAGGCGGCAGGCCGCAGGCGCGAGCGCGGCGAGCTTCGCATATGCCTCGCGGTAGAGCGATTGATAGCGCCTTTGCAGCTGCTCGATGGTGCGGCGCTCCGGCTGCAGCGCGAGCCGGTCATAGAACCGGCTGAGGTCGAGATACAGCCCTGCCGCGCCCGGCGTCACGGCCTCGAGCACGTGCGGGGCGGTCCCGTCGGCGTAGCCGGTGTGCAGGGCGGGGAAATAGACGCCGTCCACCGACTCCGGGTCGCCGGAGCACAGCACGTATTCCACGTCCAGCCCCTTCTCCTCCGCCGCGCGGCCGATGGTCTTCATGAAGCTCGACTTGCCGCAGCCGGGCCCGCCCTTGATGACCCACAGAAAATCCTCCGGTCCGCGGCAGAAGCCGGAATAAAACGACACGAAGCCCCGGACGGTATTCCCGCCCAGAAAATACTGCGTCACCGCCATAAATAAGCCCCTCCTGAGTTCTGGAATACCGGTAGTCTATGCGCGCCGGCCGCGGAATGTGCGCCATACGGCCGCCTTCGCGGTTTCAAGCCTTGACAGGACAGGTATAATATACGTATAATATCACCACATATGTTCGCCGGGAGGAGGTGTGCGCGATGGCGGAGGGCGTGAAGATCGCCGCAAGAAATCAGAAGGCCTTTCATGAATATTTCATCGACGAAAAATTCGAAGCCGGCATCGAGCTCACCGGCACTGAGGTCAAGTCCATCCGTCTCGGCACGCTGAGCCTCAAGGAGGCCTGGTGCCAGATCAAGGACGGGCAGCTCTATATCCGGCAGATGCATATCGCGCCCTATGAGCAGGGCAACATCTTCAACAAGGATCCGCTCCGTCCCCGCCGGCTCCTCATGCACAAGCGCGAGATCATGCGCCTGTTCGGCCGGGTCAAGCAGGACGGGTATGCGCTCATTCCACTCTCGGTGTACTTCCGCGGCAGTCTCGTCAAGGTCGAGGTCGCGCTGGCCCGGGGCAAAAAACTCTACGACAAGCGGGAGGACGCCGCGAAAAAAGACGCCAAGCGTCAGATCGACCGCGCAATGAAAGGACGGTAACCCATGGAAAATCCCATTATGACCATCACGATGGCAGACGGCGGCAGGATCGTCTGCGAGCTCTACCCCGAAAAAGCGCCGCAGAGCGTGCGTAACATGATCGCGCTCGCCAACAAGGGCTTCTATGACGGCCTGATCTTCCACCGGGTAATCTCCGGCTTCATGATCCAGGGCGGCTGCCCGAAGGGCACCGGCACCGGCGGCCCCGGCTACTGCATCAAGGGCGAGTTCAAGCTCAACGGCGTGAAGAACAACCTCAGCCACAAGCGCGGCGTGGTCTCCATGGCGCGTGCGCAGTCGCCAAACTCCGCGGGCAGCCAGTTCTTCATCATGCATGAAGACGGCGAGTTCCTCGACGGGCAGTACGCCGCCTTCGGCAAGGTGCTCGAGGGCATGGACGTCGTCGACAAGATCGCCGCGACGAAGACCGACGGCAACGACCGTCCGCTCACCGAGCAGAAGATCGCCTCCATCCGCGTCGATACGAAGGGCGAGGAATACCCCGAGCCCGACAAGCTCCGCGACCCCTACGGACGCGGATGACCGCGGCCGTCATCACCGGCGCGTCCGCCGGTCTCGGCGCGGAGTTCACGCGCCAGCTCGTGCGCGAATTTCCCGACATCGAAGAGTTCTGGCTCATCGCCCGCCGCGTGGGCAAGCTCGAAGAGCTGGCCCAGCAGTTCCCGGAGAAGAAATTCGTGTGCATCGGCCTCAACCTGCTCGACCCCAAGAGCTTCCGCTATCTCGGCGAAAAGCTGGCGGAGCAGAAAGCCGACGTGCGGCTGCTGGTCAATAACGCCGGCTGCGGCACGACGGGCAATATCGGCGCCTCGGCGTCGTCCGCCGATGTGATGCGCGTGGTCGACCTCAATGTCCGCGCGCTCACGATGGTGACGCAGACCGTCGTCCCGTTCATGACGCGCGGGGCGAAGATCATCAACGTCTCGTCCATCGCGGCCTTCTGCCCTACGCCCCGCATGACGGTCTACAGCGCGTCCAAGGCGTATGTCTCCGCGTTCACCGGCGGTCTTGCCGATGAGCTGCGGCCGAAGGGCATCACGGTCACCGCCGTCTGCCCCGGCCCCATGAAGACGGAGTTCTTCGACGCCGCGGGCGACCACGATCTGTTCGGCAACATCCCCTGGTGCGACCCGGTCAGGGTCGTCGCCGGGACGATCCGGGCAGCAAAAAAGGGCCGGACGTTCTACACGCCCACGGCCTTCAACAAGTTCTATCGCTTCGTGGCCAAGATCCTGCCCATGAAGTGGATGATAAAAGCAACAAGAGTTTGATCGATTTTTCCGGCGATCCGCAGCGAGTTTTCGCTGCAATACGGGGCTGCACTGGTTTCGACGGGGGCAGTGAGGCTGGATAAGCGGGCGGAGGCGCCTGGCCTCCATAAAACGGGCAATTTTTCTAAATTAACTGACAACTCTAAAGTTGCTCTGGCTGCCTAATTAGGCAACCCGTCCTCCCCGGAAGGGCCGCGAGCCGGGCTTGGGCGTGACGAAGCGGCGTCCGTGAACGCAGTAAGCTTTGCCTGCGTCATGCATCATGAAGCTACCAAGGTGCGAAGAGTGTCTGTTCCCGCCGCACCGAGGGAATGTAAATAACAGACTGCGCCCGGAGAAAGTCCTGTCAAGTTGCTTTCGGACAGGGGTTCGATTCCCCTCAGCTCCACCAAAACAATATAATCCGAACCTTGTACCGATTGGTCATGGGTTCGGATTTATTGTTTTTATAGAAGAAGTTGAAGACTGGTAATAAAGAAACCGGGAGGACTGCCGATCAGGGCAATCCTCCCGGTTTCTTTATGTAGATGCACTGTCTGAAATCTCCTTCTTTGCTTTCCATTCGGCAAATGCCTTTTTGCCACCTTCGCTTTCGTAGTACTTCTGAATTACCGGAAGCAGACTCCGTGCCAGCGATTCGAAGACATATTCCGGGATTTCGGCTGCATCCATGCTGTTTTGAATATTCGCTTTTTCTGCGTTCACATAGTACCTCCTTTATCGCTTCTGTAGCGCGTATAAGCCCATTTTGGCGTTGCTGTAAGGAAAGATATTCCCCTGTGTTTTCGCGCCGATTGTGGGGCGAAAAATGCCACGTTTTCGACCTTTATCCGGACAATATTGAGCTGCCTTTCTTCGGCTGAATCAGCTTCGCATTAGAGGGATAATTCAGTGTAATCAATGCGGGTTTTCCAAGCCCCTGTTTCTTTCGGCAGATCAAACCGCTGAACTCAAGCTCATGAAATATCCGCGTCGCACATTGTCGGCTGCGGTGCAGCTTCTTCTGCGCCTGTTCCACGGTGAAGTAAATTCGGATGGTGCCGTCAGTTTCAAGAAAACCGTTGACTTTTGAAATGCTCGCCCGATCCAGCATCAAGGCATACAGCACTTTTGCATCGTTGGACAGCCCGGCAAGACTATCCTCCATCAAAAACCGTGGAAACGGTATGTAGGATGCCGACAAGCTCTCGCTTGTAAACTTCAAAAACTTCTGTGACATAATCCTCCTATCCCATCCATCAAAACCAGTATTGATAGGATTGATGGATGACTATATTGAGCGTTGATTTATTTCTTATTGATTTGGGTATGAATTTCATCCCCTGTGACAGTTTGGAAATCCATGCTCCAAAAATCCGGTTGTGGTACGCTCCGGAGCGTCAGCTTGTCCACCGTCCGGAAAACCGGTGACGGAAAACCCACACATGGAAAATCCCGTTGTGGTCAAAGCTCATCTCTCTGCCGCACTTTCAGCAGTTCCCAGATCTCGGCTTGCCGCGCTTTCAGTTCGGCAACGTCATCCTCGTAGAAATGCCCGGTGCTGTTGATGCGGCGGCAGACGTGGTTGATGTTGGTGGCAATCCTGCTGACAGCGGCAGCTAACTTTTTCTGCTCTGTGTAATCGACCTTGATGATGTACCCGTCAATCAGCATTTTCCGGGCATACGCGCCGAAGTTGCGGGTGCCGAGTTGATTCATCTTGTGGCGAACTACGCTCAATTCCTGCTCATTCAGGCAGATTTCCTTGCGGATGGGTCGTGTGCGGTCTGGCATATTGAAACACTCCTTTCACAATACAACGGACATTTTTTCTCAAAAACTTGGTAGTGGCGAAAATAAAATTTTGAGAACGAGGGAATTGTCGCTTGGCTGCCCTTCACTTTACAACGGACAAAATTTTTGCAAATTAGGGGGGTAGCGCGAAAAATTTTCCTTCTATATAACACACGGACATGTTTTCGCCTTTTGTCCGGAAAAAGTTGCGCGATATTTCCCAAAAGCCCTCTACTATACAACGGACATTTTTCCGCCGTTTTTTAAGCATCGGAGAAGAAAAAATGCCCCCGCTTTCGAAAAAGCGGGGACATCACGATCTGCGGATATGAGATTTGAGAGAGTAGCAAGCACATCCGGTGTCCGTACACACCGGAAAAATGAGCGGTTCAGCTTTGCAGCCGATACGCCCATTTTGATTTTTGGGGAAGCCCCAAACCCTTGATTTTTGAGTTGAAAATACTTCCTGAACTTTTCAGAAAGTCCTTGCTTTTATTCGCTTTGACGATTATAATTATACTGCGATTTTATAAGCAGACGCAGAACTGAACTGCAACAGGAGTACTGCCCATGAAGTATTTATCTATCACGCAAACCGCCGAACGCTGGGGTATCTCCACCCGCCGTATTCAGATTTTGTGCGGCGAGGGGCGTGTCCCCGGTGCTATCCGCATTGGCACGGTCTGGGGGATTCCAGAGGACGCAGAGAAGCCGGCGGATGCGAGAATCAAGAACGGGAAGTATATCAAAAAGCCTGTCGAAAATGAAAAATGAGCCGCAGATATTATCAGCGACTCTAACTCGAAATAATGGGGTCTATTCCACCTCGCAGGTGCGAATGGGCGCACTGACCCCTTGTCACGAATCTACCCAAATTGTCGATTCGACAGATTATAGCAGAGTTCTACAAAGGAGCAACAATTATGAACAAACAACAGCTTGCCAATAAAATCTGGGAATCCGCAAACAAAATGCGATCCAAGATCGAGGCTAACGAATATAAAGACTACATTCTTGGTTTCATCTTCTATAAGTTTCTCTCTGACAAAGAAGTAGATTTTCTAAAAAAGGACGGATATGAAGAAGCTGACCTTCAGGAACATGTACATGAGAACAACGAGGAACTTGTTGATTATTGTCAGCAACACCTTGGCTATTTTATCGCCTATGATAATCTTTTCTCGACATGGCTGGATAAGGGAAATAGCTTTACTGTTGACAATGTGAGAACTGCTCTTTCTGCATTCAATCGCTTGATCAGTGATACGCAGAAAAAAGTGTTCAGCAAAATTTTTAATACACTGGAAACTGGTCTGAGCAAACTTGGTGACAGCACCAGCAATCAAACCAAAGCTATCCGCGACTTGATTCAGCTGATCAAGGATATTCCTACCGATGGCAGGCAGGACTATGACGTTTTAGGCTTTATTTACGAATATTTGATCAGCAACTTTGCTGCAAATGCTGGGAAGAAGGCCGGTGAGTTTTATACGCCTCATGAAGTGTCTCAGCTTATGTCTGAGATTGTCGCAAACCACTTGAAGGATCGTGAGAAAATCGAAATATATGATCCTACGAGCGGTTCTGGCTCTCTTTTGATCACCATAGGCAAGAGTGCTGCCAAGTACCTGAAGAACAAAGACGGCATCATGTACTATGCGCAGGAGCTGAGGGAAAACACATACAATCTGACCCGTATGAATCTTGTTATGCGCGGCATCAATCCAGCCAATATCTTCACTCGCTGTGGCGATACATTGGAGCAGGACTGGCCTATGTACGATGATGTCACGCAGACGTATAACCCGTTGTATCTGGATGCTGTGGTTTCCAACCCACCGTATTCACAGCACTGGGATCCGTCTCACAAGGAAACCGAACCCCGCTATCGCTATGGCATGGCACCAAAAGGAAAAGCTGACTATGCCTTCCTGCTTCATGACCTGTACCATGTAAAACCAGACGGTATTATGACCATCGTCCTCCCTCATGGTGTTCTGTTCCGTGGTGATGCTGTTGGAGGCGCTGATGGACTGGGTGAAGGCGAGGGACGTATTCGCCGGAATCTGATCGAAAACAACAACATCGAAGCAATTATCGGACTACCCGCAAATATTTTCTATGGCACGGGTATTCCCACCATCATTATGGTTTTACGGCAAAAACGTGAAGCTTCTGATGTGCTTTTTATCGACGCGTCCAAGGGATTCACCAAAGTTGGTAAGACCAACAAACTAATGGCATCGGACATCAAGAGAATTGTGGACGCTATTGCCGCCCGCCCTGAGAATATTGAAAAGTTTGCCCGACTGGTCTCCAAGGAAGAGATTCGCCGCAATGGATATAACCTGAATATTCCCCGTTATATCGATTCTTCTGAAGCGACAGAAACTTGGGATATTTACGCCACCATGTACGGCGGCATTCCCAACCATGAAATTGATTTTCTGGAACAGTATTGGACTGCGTTCCCTCAGCTGAGAAGTGTTCTGTTTGCCGCCGATGAAACCCCGTATTCAAGATTGGCAGTTGAAAACATCAAAGAAGCTATCGAAGGCAGTGCCGATGTACAAGCGTTCGTTGCAGCACATCAGTCAGCGTTCGCAGATTTTGATACATATCTGGACGGCGAACTGATCGGAAAAATGATGGATCTGAATGTCTCCAAGGCTGAGGATACTATTACGCAGAATATCTTTGGCCGTGTTGCACCGCTTCCCCTGATCGACAAGTATCAGGCGTATCAACTGTTGGATGACAAGTGGAATATAATTTCCACCGATCTTGAAATTATCCAGACGGAAGATTTTGCTGCCACAAAGCAGGTCGACCCGAATATGGTCATCAAAAAGAAAGACGATAAGGAAGAAGAAGTACAGAACGGCTGGGTAGGCCATGTCATTCCCTTTGATTTGGTGCAGACTACACTTCTTCGGGAAGATTATGATGCACTCAAGGCAAAAGAAGCCAGATTGGATGAAATTTCCGCTGAACTGACGGAGATCATAGATTCCATTGATGAGGGTGATCGCGGAGAGTTTCTGAATGATGACAATACTGCATTTGTCCCCAAAGAGTTTGCAGCAAAACTTGCGGAAATCTATGCAGATATCTCTTCCCCGGAATTGCTTGGTTTGCAGGGATATGCTGCATTGATAGATGCCAAAGCCGGAAAGGCAGCAAAACTGAAATATATTTTTGAGCACAAGGAAGTGAACTGGGCATCTGTAGACGGAAATGCCCCGTATGCCAAGGGTAAAATCGTGGCTTATGTGAAAACGCTGCGCGAGGCATATTCCTTCCCGGAAGATTCCTTTGAGGCGAAGATGGTCTGTGCTGATAAGCTGATGACGGAAGAAAAAGCCGTCAAAAAGGATGTCAAAGAAAAATCCTATGCGCTCCACATGAAAACCAAAGAAACCATTGAAGGGCTGAGCGATGAGCAAGTTCTTGACCTCCTGCGCCTGAAATGGATTGTTCCGCTGTGCGCATCTCTCCGTGCCATGCCGGATGCAATCATTGACACACTGGAAAAGGCGGCACAGGCGTTGGCGGATAAGTATGCCGTGACCTATTTGGAATTGGATGAGCAGATTCAGAAATCCGAGGAAGCGCTTTCTTCCATGATCGATGAACTGACAGGTAATGAATACGACATGAAGGGATTGGCAGAGTTCAAAGCCCTGTTGAAGGGTGATGCAAATGAGTAAAACCGAAATCCCTTCCATTCGTTTTCGCGGCTTTGACGACGCTTGGGAACAGCGTAAGTTTGGAGAAATCGCAAGCAAATACGAAGATCCTGTCCCAACACCTCACGATGGCTATTATAGGCTTGGCATAAGAAGTCACGCAAAAGGAACATTTCATAGCTATGTAGCCAAAGGACAGGAACTCGAAACAGCTCAAATGCATCGAGTTGCAGCCGGAAATTTTATTGTAAATATTACTTTTGGATGGGAACACGCCGTTGCAATTACGGATGAAAATGATGCTGGAAAGCTGGTTTCGCATAGATTTCCACAATTTTCATTTGCTGAAGGGATGGTCCCGGAGTTTTTCCGCTATGTAATTGTAGACGAAAAATTTCGTCATCATTTATGGCTTGCTTCACCGGGAGGAGCTGGTCGGAACAGAGTTTTGAAACTTGATGATATGCTTAATTATCTAATGAGGTTTCCATCAAGAGATGAGCAAATCAAAATTGCAGAGTTCTTTCGCCAGCTCGACCACCTTATCACCCTTCATCAGCGTAAGTTTGAAAAGTTGACGAATGTCAAAAAATCGATGCTTGAAAAAATGTTCCCTCGAAATGGCAGCTGCTATCCCGAAATTCGTTTCAAGGGATTTACTGACCCTTGGGAACAGCGTAAGTTGGGAGATATTGCTGACATTGTGGGTGGTGGAACCCCAAGTACAGGAAATCAGAGCTATTGGGACGGTGATATTGATTGGTATGCACCTGCTGAAATTGCGGATCAAATCTATGCAAATTCGAGTCAGAAAAAGATAACCGGCTTGGGTTATGAGAATAGTTCAGCCAAAATGCTTCCTCCTGGTACAGTCCTGTTTACATCTCGTGCAGGGATCGGGAAAACAGCTATTTTAACCCGAAAAGGCTGTACTAATCAGGGATTTCAGTCCATTGTCCCACATCGTGGAGAGCTTGACTCGTACTTCATTTTTTCTCGAACCGAAGAATTAAAACGATATGGAGAGCTTGTTGGGGCTGGATCAACTTTCGTCGAGGTTTCGGGAAAGCAAATGGCTGTAATGGAACTGATGATGCCGCCAACGATGCGAGAACAACAGACTATTGGAGGTTTCTTTCAGCAGCTCGACCACCTTATCACCCTTCATCAGCGTGAGTTGGAACAGCTCCAAAGCATCAAAAAAGCACTGCTTGAAAAAATGTTTGTCTGATACAGGAGGCAAGCTATGGTATTTGAACAGGAAGCCGCCTTTGAAACGGCGCTCATTAATTTACTGACAGAAAAATATGGCTGGGAGCTGGAAATTCTGCGCTATAAAACAGAAGAAGATCTGATCCAAAACTGGAAACAGATCCTCTTTGAAAACAACCGGGATGTGGACCGGCTGAACGATGTTCCGCTGACCGACGGCGAAATGCAGCAGATTCTTGACCAGATTACCCGTCTGCGCACGCCGCTGAAACTCAACGGTTTTATCAATGGTAAAACCGTTGCTGTCAAACGCGACAATCCCGTAGATGAACTGCACTTCGGGAAAGAAGTCAGTCTGAAAATCTATGACCGTCAGGAAATTGCCGCCGGTCAAAGCCGCTATCAGATTGCCGAACAGCCGGTATTCAAGGCAAGGAACTCTGTTCTGCCCAACCGCCGGGGTGACTTTATGCTGTTGATCAACGGTATGCCGCTGATTCACTGTGAACTGAAACGCAGCGGTGTCGATGTCAGCCAGGCCTACAACCAAATTGAAAAATATGCACATGAGGGAGTTTTCTCTGGATTGTTTGCTCTTGTGCAGATTTTTATTGCTATGCAGGCGGATGAAACAGTCTATTTTTCAAATCCCGGTCCGGACGGAAAGTTCAACAAAGATTTTTACTTTCACTGGGCAGATGCCAACAATGAGCCGTTGAACAACTGGAAAGACATTGCACAGTATCTGCTTTCCATCCCTATGGCGCACCAGCTGATCGGTTTCTATACCGTTGCTGACGATACCGACGGTATTTTGAAGGTTATGCGCAGCTATCAATATTATGCGACTTCTCGTATTACCAGCCGCGTTGCTATGCGCCGATGGGCTGATAGGGATCAGATGGGCGGCTACATCTGGCACACCACCGGTTCCGGAAAAACACTGACCAGCTTCAAATCGGCTCAGTTGATTGCAGCTTCCAAGGATGCCGACAAGGTTGTATTCCTGATGGACAGAGTTGAACTTGGCACGCAGTCCCTGTTGGACTATCGCGGGTTTGCCGACGATACAGACTCTGTGCAAGCTACAGAAAACACGGATATTCTCGTAGCAAAACTGCGGAGCGATGATCCCGCAAACACGTTGATTGTCACATCTATTCAGAAAATGAGCCGTGTGGAAGAAGAAAATGGCTTCAATGCGCACGACATCGAACTGATTCAAAATAAACGGGTTGTATTTATCATTGATGAAGCTCATCGTGATGTGTTTGGCGAAATGCTGCGGACTATTAAAGAGACTTTCCCGAACGCCATGTTTTTTGGCTTTACCGGCACGCCGATCCACGATGAAAATCAGAAGAAAATGAGCACTACTTCGGATGTGTTCGGCAATGAGCTGCACAGGTACAGCATTGCGGACGGCATCCGTGATAAGAATGTTCTGGGCTTTGATCCATACATGGTGCCAACATACAAAGATCGTGATCTTCGGAAAGCGGTTGCACTTGAAAGAGCTAAGGCAACTACTGAGGCAGAAGCGATGGCAGACCCTAAAAAGAAAAAAGTCTATCTGCATTATATGGATCACACAAAAGTGCCGATGGCTGGATATGTTCAGGCAGATGGTAGCTATTTGAAAGGCATTGAAGATTATCTGCCTGTTTCTCAGTACGAACGCGAAGAGCATCAGTGTGCCGTAGTTGATGATATTTTGGAAAACTGGACAACCCTAAGCCACGACAGCAAGTTTCATGCGATTTTTGCTACCAGTAGCATTCCAGAGGCAATCCAGTATTATAAACTGTTTAAAGCAAAGGGCAATCTGAAGATTACCGCTTTGTTTGACCCCAGTATTGATAACAATGGTAATGGGCTTTTTAAAGAAGAGGGCATTGTTGAAATCATCAAAGATTACAATACCAGATACAGTATGGAGTTCCAAATGGCAACTTATGCAACCTTCAAAAAGGACATTTCCTATCGTCTGGCGCACAAAGAACAGTACAAAGGAATTGAACATACTTCCGACCAGCAAATTGATCTACTGATCGTTGTGGATCAGATGCTGACTGGTTTTGACTCCAAATGGATCAACACGCTATATTTGGATAAGATTTTGGTTTACGAAAAGTTGATTCAGGCATTCTCACGTACCAATCGTCTCTATGGTCCGGAGAAGCCCTTTGGCACGATTCGTTATTATCGTAAACCGTATACAATGCAGAGAAACATTGAAGAAGCGTTCAAGTTGTATTCCGGTGATAGACCTCTTGGCCTATTTGCCGACAAGCTGGAACACAACCTCGAAAAAATGAATGCGTTGTACGATGATATTGGGAGCATCTTCCGTTCTGCTGGAATTGAGAACTTCGAAAAACTTCCGGTTGATCATACGGAGCGCGGACAATTTGCTAAATTATTCAAGCAGCTTAACAGCTATCTCGAGGCTGCTAAGATACAGGGCTTCACTTGGAATAAGCTGTCCTATGAATTTAAGAACGTTGGCAGAAAAGTGATCATAAATCTGCACCTCGATGAAACCACCTACTTGATTCTTGCTTTGCGTTATAAGGAACTATTCTCTGGTGGTAGCGGAGGGACCGGTGTTGAAGATGTGCCGTATGAAATCGACTCCTACCTGACGGAAATCAATACTGGTGTAATTGATGCCAACTATATGAACTCCCGGTTCAAAAAGTACATCAAGGCATTGCAGGATGGCGCGGAAACTGCCGCTGTGCTGGATGAACTTCACAAGTCGTTTGCAACGCTCACGCAAGAGGAACAAAAATACGCAAACATCTTCCTCCATGATGTCCAGAACGGTGATGTGGTAGTTGACGAAGGAAGGACGCTCCGTGATTACATTACAGAATATATGACCAGTGCCAAAAATGACCAGATCCACCGTTTTGCCACCGCCATCGGAGTTGATGAAACGATACTGCGTAGCTTTATGCAGTCGAAAATCACGGAAGCCAATATCAATGAGTTTGGTAAATTTGACACATTGAAGGCAACCGTGGATACGGAAAAGGCGAAAACCTTTCTTGAAATGATAGAGGGTAAGCCTATCAAGAAATTCCAGATCAACATGAAGATTGACCAAATGTTGAGAAGATTTATTCTTGAAGGCGGATTTGATATTACATGATTCGTAAAAGGAGTAGTGATATGAAAAGAAAAGAGAATTTAAATCGCGATACAGATACAACATTGAAACTGCATTTCTATATCATGTCGCTGTGGCTCCTGTTTGTTTTGTTATTCTTGCTTACTGTCGACATTCCAATAAGCTTTTCAAAAGACGCTCATTTTATAGGTGTTATGCCGTTATTAAAACGGAATTGGTTTGCATTTATTTCTTTGCTACTGGCACTACTTGGAATTGTTTTTGCCTCTATGGAAAGGCGAAAGTGGGCTGGTGTTTCAAATCCGCCATATGAAATTTTATCAGTTAAAAACGAAAATTACGAATATTTAACATTTCTTACCACCTACATAATTCCGTTGATTTGCATAGATTTGACTAAAGTTCGTTATGTTATTGTTCTTGGAGTGCTACTGGTACTAATTGGTTTTATTTTTATTCGAATGGACTTATACTATGGAAACCCGACACTTGCTCTCATGGGTTATAGACTATATCGTGCGGAGATAAAGGGATGTGAGGCTCCTGATGGGATAATTCTAATATCCAGAGACCGCTTAAATAAAGCATCGTCCATAAAATGGATTCCAATAGATGAATACGTTTGGATCGCAAAGGAGATTAAAAATGACATCTGAAGAACTGAAAAATGCGGCTGTTTCCGTTCTGGAAAAACCATACCACACTCAGCTATACCTCATTCTAAAAGTTGGAGATGAGCTGATTATGCGTTTGGCTGATATAGAAGATGAGAATACCGCCCCTGAGATTCAGCGTATGTTTGTTGGATTTGTAAACAACACCATAATATCCAATGATAATATAATTATTCGTAGCCTATCTGTTGCTGATGAGTTGCCGAATGCAATATATGAATATGACTATGAAAGCTACCCAGAGGAACTTGGTGTATTCAAGAAGTTTTCCATAGAAACAGCAGTTAAATCAGAAAAATTTAACTTTAAGACCGATAATTTAAGTCAATTGTTTGGGTACATAATTTATCTCGGATCTATGGAAAACGGCATCGTCCTGTTTAAAAAGCACTATTCGATCTCATTGATAAAAAGAGATAGTTTTTTGCTTGGCGCTATTAAAAGTGCAGAGCGCTTTGAAAAACTTCCCGGTGAAGATATCATTCGCTTAAATGATAGTATTCAACTTGTGCGTATAAATGAAGTCATTTTTGTGCTTGACCTAAAAATGCTTGAGCGCAATATGGGGTTTTCTGCTTTGATTCAAAAAGCAGCGAGTGAAACAGTTGAGGCAATTCAGACATTAGAAATTTTAGATGATATTCAAGTGTTAAAAGATGCCCTCTGCGAACCTGCTTTTTTCTCGAAAGTTATCTAGGGTTAAAAAATCCTCTCCCATTTTCAAGTTGGGTATTACTAAAGAGGCAATTATTGAGTTTACCAAAACGACACCGGAGCTTGCGGGAAAATTCAAATACAGTGATGATGGGAACAAAATCCGATTAGATACCAAAAAATCCAAAGATGCATTTTTAAAATTAATGAATGACTCTTTTTTGCGTTCTGAGTTGACGAAACAATACTATGAAGCATCAACTAAAGATAACATTACGCAAGCTTCGAATTAAAAAATGATTTCTTTTTATATGTTCACACAAAAGTTTCAAAATCCGGGTTGACATCTGCTCGGATTTTGATTATACTATACTTAACCCGA